>ERZ1673734.345-NODE-345-length-41049-cov-5.534493_pt1 | contig 41049 bp, 44 predicted proteins | sample MGYA00580199_ERZ1673734 | MGnify/ENA primary metagenome ERZ1673734 (study PRJEB41218, sample SAMN15661742) | gut metagenome | host: Homo sapiens | place: Canada: London | collected 2015-08-20/2019-03-30 | study: EMG produced TPA metagenomics assembly of...
TGGCGTTGCTGTCGCCGTCAGAACGGGGTTCGGAAAAGCCCACCTTTATGTCAAAACCCCCGTTCCTGTCCTGCAGGGCGGGAGAAGTGCCAAGGGAGCGCAAAAGCTCACCTGTGCTTCTGGAGTCATACTTTGTCCCGCTGCCAATGACAGACTGCAGGTTGGAGCGCACCTTGTCCTCCACGACCTCTGCACCCGCCTCCAGCACTTTCGGGATGATCTCATCCGTCTTATCCGCCAGCCGGGATACCTTCATCAGAAAGTCCTCAGGCATTTTCCATGTTGCCTTAGCCATCGTCCTCACAACCTCCATATCGTTCACTTCTGTGCAGGCACGAAAACTCATTCATTCCGGTGCTCGTCCTCTCCCCAAAAAGCCATACGGCTTTCCGGGGATCTCTAATGCACCTCCGTCCCCAGTACCTCCAGATACATCCCTCTGCCTTTGACATCCTCCACAGAAGTGATCTCGAAGGTATGCCCTTCGCAGAGGATTCGCATATCCGTAGTCACGGTAAGGTCAGGAATCACTCGGAACCGAAAAAGGTCGGTGGCAGTGAAAAAAGACGCCATGTTCGCCCATTTCTCACTGCCATGCCGACCTTCCCGGTATGCCCGAACCTCTGCCACGGTCACATCTGTTTCCGTCTTGAAGCCGTCCTCATCCTGTATGAACTGTTTCTCTACGATGGAAATGAAGGTGTTCATCTTGCCAAAGCTCATACTCACACCTTCCAATCCCGGTCAAGCCGAAGAAGCAAGTTTACCGTGTTCCACACCTGCTGTGCCGCATTGGTGTTGTCTGCGAAGAAGCCGCCTGTGGAGCCATCCCTGGACTCATAGAAATGCGATGCCAGCATGATCACCGCCTGTTCGGTAGTGGCCGGCATCGCATTTTCTGTGTAGGAGCCCTCCGGGATATGCTGGTAGCTCTCTGCATAGGAAACGGCAGCGGCGATGTAGCCCTTCAGAAGCTCATCGTCCGCCGAATGCTCCAGAATGAGATTGGCTTTGACCTTAGAAAGAAGTGCTTCCATCACCGCCGCCTCCCTTCATCATTAGCCCGCAGACTTCTGCGCCAGCACCTTGATGGCCTCCGGCAGGATCAGCTTGCCGTCCACACGCTGGGAGGCAAGGAAACCAACCTGTCCGGTAGCGGCATACAGTTCGTTGAGACGCTTGAAGGAACGCCCCTGGCGGTCTGCGATCCAGTAATAGCTGAAATCTCCGAAGGCGATGGTCTTTGCGTCTGCAGCAATGGCAGGCATATACGCAGAGGTGCGTACCGGCTTGCCAAGCAGCAGGTCAGGAGCGCCTGCGGTCAGGGAAGGCTGCCAGAGGTACTGGCCCTGGTTATCCTTCAGCTTGCGGATGGCCTTGATGGTGGAATCGTTCAGCACCCACACGGCATTTCTGCGGTAAGGGGCTTTCAGGGAGTAGAACAGGTCGATCAGTTCATCGGCAGTGATCGCCGTAGCGGACGCGGCGGTAATGCCGGTCTCAGCACCGCCCGTGGCGGCAAGGATGCCCAGGGGTTTTCCAGTACCGTCTCCGGTGAAGAAGGACTCCTCCTCCTTGGCGCCGATACGGCGGGCAAACTCACGGGAGATGTAGCTCTCCAGGTCAAAGACGCTGTCGTTGAGCAGCTCCTCAGAAACCTTGATCATGGTGCTCAGCTTGTAGGCACCGATAGACACCTGACCGAAGGAGTCGTCGCTCTCCAGGTATGCGCCCTCCTCATCGATCCAGGATGCGGTGCCCTTGGTGGCTACCACGGGGATCTTGCGGTCGCCGCTGGAGGTCTGGATGATCTTTGCCAGCTGACGGAAGATGTTCTCTTCCTCCAGTGCCTCTACCAGAGTACGCTCATACTCGTCAGGGACCAGATAGCCGCCCTCGGAATCGGTGCCGATCTGCAAAGCGTTCATCACGGTGGGCATCGGAGTCTTGGAGCGCATCATGTTCCAGAAGTTCTGGCGGTACTCATCGGTGGCACGTCCGGTCTTGGCAGTTTCCTTGCCGTTCATGGGCTTGCCGGTGAGGGGCTTGTTCACCGGGCGGTTCAGCTCCGCATCCAGCGCCTCCTGGTGCTCCAGACGGGCGATCTCCCTGCCCAGGTCGGTAATTTCCTGCTCCATGCGGGAGTAGGTGGCGTCATCCTCAGCAGACAGCATACCTTTTTCGTTTCTGTGGGAATCCAGGAATGCCTTGGTGGCCTCCCACGCCTTGGCGCGCTTTTCACGCAGTTCAAGAATAGTCATAGTCGTTATCCTCCTTAAAATTTCATCAAATTAAGCCGCTCGTAGAGACTATCCACGGAGCGGCCCTGGGGTTTGGGGTCCTCAGTTTTCTTAGGATTGGTCTTGCACTTCGCTGCGATTTTATCCATAAGGGAATTGACCACAGCGGCTTTGGAATACAGCATGGACACCGCAGGCGGCTCCATGTCCTCCGGCACCTCGGAGCGTTTCAGGATTTCATCTGCAAAGCCAAGCTCCACCGCCTTGCCTGCGTCCATCCAGGTCTCCGCATCCATGAGATGAGAGAGACGTGCGCGGGACAGGCCGGTCTTGATCTCATAAGCGTTGATGATGGAATCCTTCACGCTTGAGAGCATCTCGATGGCCTTCTGCATTTCAGCGGTATCACCCATTGCCACGGTCATAGGATTGTGGATCATCATCATAGATACCGGAGATACCAGTACACGGGTACCAGCCATAGCGATCACGCTTGCCGCAGACGCCGCAATGCCATCGATCTTGACCGTGACGTTTCCCTTGTAATCCATGAGCATATTGTAGATCTGGGCTGCCGCCACGCAGTCGCCGCCGGGAGAATTGATCCAGACGGTGATGTCGCCGGAGCCAGACATCAGCTCCTCCTTGAAAAGCTGGGGCGTGATGTCATCGTCAAACCAGCTTTCCTCGGCGATGGTGCCGTTCAGGAACAGCGTCCGTTCCGCCGGAGCTGTCTCCGTTGCCGCCTGGTTCTTCCACTTCCAGAACTTCTTCATCGGGGTTTTCCTCCTTTCCGTCATCGTTCGGTTGTGTATCTGCAAAAGCTCCGGCGTTGCCAAGCGGGAGCATATTGCCGTTGATAAGGTAGAGATCGCCGCCATCCTCGGCAGGGATGCGGTCCATGTTCTCCAGTTCCCGGATGTCGTTGGCGCTCATCCAGCCGTTCTGCCTTGCCGTAGCGTAGCCGTTCATGCGGCTTGCGTAGTCGCCACGGAGCAGGCCCTCCACATTGAACTTGGTAAAATACTGTTTCTTTTCCTCTGCGGAAAAGAGCGCCCGCTGGATAGACTGCTCCCAGCGCACGAGCCAGGGCTCCAGCGTGTATTTCACGAACTCCAGCGACTGCTGCTCAATATTGGAGAAGCTGGATTTTTCCAGGTCGCCAACCATATGGGGCGGCACTCGGAAAATACGGGCGATCTCGTTGATCTGGAACTTTCTCGTTTCCAAAAACTGCGCCTGTTCCGGGGAGATGCCAATGGGCGTATACTTCATACCTTCCTCCAGCACAGCGATCTTGTTGGCGTTGCCGCTGCCGCCGAAGGTGGACTGCCAGCTTTCCCGGACACGCTGTGGGTCTTTGATGGTTCCCGGATGCTCCAGCACCCCACCAGGAGCAGCACCGTTGGCAAAGAATTTTGCCCCATATTCCTCACAGGCAATGGCCATGCCGATGGCGTTTTTCGCCATAGCGATAGGGGAATAGCCCACCAGCCCATCAAATCCAAGCCCTGGTATATGCAGCACGTCCGAGGGCTTCAGCCGCACGACCGTACCCTTGACTGTGGGCGCATCGTCCGTGCTGACCGTGTATTCGTAGTAGAGCTTCCCGTCCCTGTCACGGTCCACCGTCATCCTGTCCGGCATCAGGGGATAAAGGGCAATGACCTCGCCTTTACCGTTGCGGATGATTTGGGCGTAGGCGTTGCCCCACAGGAGCAGGTGCGTCATGAGGGTTTCCCGGAACACGAAAGAACTCATCTCCGGGTTCGGCTCATCGTGGAGAAGCAGATACAGCGGGTGGTCGATGGCTTTCTCCTTGCCACCGTCCTCCTTGTAACAGTAGAGGTGCAGCGGCAGACCTGCCACCGCTTCCGCCAGGATGCGGACGCAGGAATACACCGCTGTCATCTGCATGGCGGAGCGTTCATTGACGCGCTTGCCCGCCGAGCTATTGCCAAAGAAAAAACTGTAGGCGCTGCCTGTGGTGCGGTTCTGGGGCTTGTCCCTGGACTTAAAAAGCCCTGAAAAGATACCCATATTGAATCACCGTCCTTCCTCAAATAAACAAAAGGCCCCGGCTGTCATAAACCGAAGCTCCCGTATCGTTGCCGCAGCGGATCGCACGGTCAAGCCCCATAATGGTGGCGATGGCTCCGTCGATCTTCTCTGTGGATTTTTCCTTGTCAGCCTTGATATTGCCTGCCGGGTCGGTGCGGATATAGATGTTGTCCATCATCCACCGCAGCACTGGGTGGCCGCCGTGGGCGATTTTTTCCTCCAGCACCAGCTTCATCAGTTCCTTGGTCGGCGGGGACATATCCTTGAAGCCCTGTCCGAATGGGACTACTGTAAAGCCCATGCCCTCCAGGTTCTGCACCATCTGCACAGCACCCCAGCGGTCAAAGGCAATCTCACGGATGTTAAACTTCTCACCGAGCCTTTCGATGAATTTCTCGATGTAGCCGTAGTGGACCACATTGCCCTCGGTAGTCTGCAAAAAGCCCTGACGTTCCCACAGGTCATAGGGAACGTGGTCACGGCGCACACGCAGATCTATCTGTTCCTCCGGTATCCAGAAGTATGGAAGGATCACATATTTGTCATCTTCATCCTCCGGTGGGAACACCAGCACAAAAGCCGTGATATCCGTAGTAGAGGACAGGTCCAGACCGCCATAGCAGACGCGACCTTCCAGATCATTCTCGTTTACGGCAAAGGAGCATTTATCCCATTTATCCATTGGCATCCATCTGACAGCCTGCTTTACCCATTGATTGAGCCTTAGCTGCCGGAAAGAATTCTCCTCAGCGGGATTTTGTTTTGCGGACTCGCAGGCGGCTTTTACCTTATCGATGCCGACCGTAATACCGAGAGAGGGGTTTGCCTTTTTCCACACCTTTGGGTCCGTCCAATCATCAGACTCATCTGCGCCATAGATCACCGGATAGAAGGTCGGATCAATTTTGCGTCCGGCCAGAATATCCTGTGCCTTCTGGTGCGTTTCATAGCAGATAGACTTTGTATCCGTACCGGCAGTCGTGATAAGGAAATATAAAGGCTGCATACGCGCATCGCCAGAGCCCTTGGTCATAACATCAAAGAGCTTTCGGTTGGGCTGCGTGTGCAGCTCATCAAATACCACGCCGTGGATATTAAAGCCGTGTTTACTGTAGGCTTCTGCGGAAAGCACCTGATAGAAGCTGTTGGTAGGAGCGTAAACTATACGCTTGGTGGCCGTCAGGATTTTGACGCGCCGGTTAAGCGCCGGACACATCCTGACCATATCGGCTGCCACTTCAAAAACAATGGACGCCTGCTGACGATCCGCAGCGCAGCCGTAGACCTCTGCACGTTCCTCACCGTCGCCGCATGTGAGCAGGAGTGCCACCGCAGCGGCCAGCTCCGATTTGCCCATCTTCTTGGGTATCTCAATGTAGGCGGTATTGAACTGCCGGTAGCCGTTGGGCTTGAGCGTTCCGAAGATATCCCGGATAATCTGCTCCTGCCAGTCAATTAGCTCGAAGGGCTTTCCGGCCCATGTGCCTTTCGTGTGGCACAGACACTCTATGAAGCCGACCGCGTAATCCGCAGCGTCCTGATTGTAATAGGAATCCTTAGCTGCAAACTGCGTCGGTTTATATTTTTTCAGCTTACGGATAGCCGGTCACCTCCTTCCGAAAAGCATAAAAATAAGCCGCCTGAGCGACTTCTTCCGTAACGAGGAACAGAGCCATCCGGCTCAGTCCCAAGGGCATATTCAAATGCCGTTTCTTAGTTGTAGTTGTTCAGCAGAATGCAAAGCGCCATTTCTGCTTCCTTGCAGGTAGGCTCTACATCCCATCCTCTGTCATAGTTGCATACGATCTGGCCGTCAATCTTGATCATCAGCTTGCTGATCTTGCCGCCATTAATCCCGTAGGTCTCGCTGGGTTCCTCGTAATGCTTCACCCAGTAGTGGCAGACCGTGTACTTATCCTTAATGTTGGCATCCGGGATGCCGATGGTTCCTTCGCTCCACATATCTGGCACCTCCTTAGTTCAGCTGGAAGCGGATGCCCATGATCTCGGAGGGCTCCTCGTCTCCCCAGCGGGTTTCCTGTCTCGTGATGGTGCAAAGGCCAAGCATCGTGCAGCCCTGCGCAGCAAAGGCGTGAAGGTTTTCCATCACCGCTGTGCTCTGGTTTGTGTAAACAAAGGTCTTGATCCCGGCCTCGCGGAGCGCGTCAATGAAATCCTTGACTTCCTTATCCCAAAGGAAATCGTCCATCGCCAGTTCGTTTTCCTTACGGGAAAGGCTCTGTGTAAAAGCGCGGTAGGCTTTGCAGGTTCCCTGCTCGAAGGGGAATTTCATCGCTTCCTTCTCAGCGTACCAAGTTTTCAGTTCCTCGCTGTCCCAGCCGTAGGTGTCGATGATATGCTGCTTGCGGCTTTCGTGAGCTGCGCGGCGCTCCTCGTATTCGTGGCCGAGGCACTTCAGGTTTTCAAAGTAGGTGTTGTTTGCGTTCATGGTGTTTACCTCCGTTCGTTTTGGTATGTACATATATCACTCTGAAGGCACATAATAGCAAGCTATTTTTGCGTTATTTTCGGGCATAATCTACACAAAGATTCGGGTAGAAAACTGTGTACTTTATGCCTCGCCTGTCAGAATGAAATGCACATATTCCTTGCGGTTTTCTTCGAGGTAAACGACCAGCTCGTAGAAGTCACGTTCGTAGGCAAGGCGCTGGACCGCATTCACATCGAACATGTTCGTCAGGCCCGTGTTGCGGATCGCCAGAATCTGATCTTTTATGGCTTCAGTCATGATCCGTCACCACCTTGCATTCATCTTCACCGTAGGCAACGGAGAGACCGGAACCGTTATCCCAATTCACCATGATGGAACCGATGTCGTCCACGCCGACTACGGTGCCTCTGGTACCAATAGGCGGGGCCTGCACGTCGTCCATCTTCAAAAGCTCGACGCGGCTGCCGGGTTTGAAGCACTCACGCAGTGCCTGCAGGCGTTCTTTTGAAATCACTCGCATACTGACACCTCCTTTTCCGGTGCGCCGTTACGGAAGGCGGAGCTGCCGGAAAGATTGCGGAGCAGGATTTTGCGCTCCGTTTTGTAATCCGCGCCGATAAAACCGAGGCGGAGCAGAAAGCACCGGAATGCGTATTTATCATTGTCGGTATCCTTTTCCTTGGCGATAACACGTTTCTGGTTCCTTGCCATCTCGCACAGGGCCGCGATGAAGTGGGTGTAGGCTCTGACCTCATCCGGATCAGGCTCGGTGGTGAACCAAGGGAAGGAGAGCTTGTCGTCCTCCTCGGTGATTGGAAGCCCCTTCACATCCAGCGCCTTTTTTATCAGGCTGCCCTTGGCCTCAATGAGCCTGTGCAGGTTATCGAGGGAGTCTTCTGTGAAGCTGGCTTTCGGCATCTGCACCACCAGACCATATTCATTGGAAGTGACCTCTGGCTGCGTATCTTCTTCAGCGGTAAAGCCCGCATCTGAAAGGGCAGCCTTGACTGTTTCAATGGTGGTGTCGTCGGTGCGCTCGTCCCAGACCACCGCTCCGTCTTTTTCGACGGTGATGCCCGCGATAACGTAGGCGCAGGTTGGCATGCGCATGTACACGGGCTTCATGCCGATGACCTCGGAAATGATCCTGACCAGAGCTTTGCGCTCGTCTCCGGTTACGTTGTAGGTTGCTTTCATGGGAAATCCTCCTTTGTGTTTTTGGTAGGTACATATATCACTCTGAACGCCTGTAATAGCAAGTGTTTTCGGGAAAATATATGTACCAAATCTAGCTGGAGGATTTTGTGTTTAATCGTTGATTACTGACACATCTTCATAAGCGTAAGTCAGGCCGTCGCGCTGAAGCGAAACGCCGTCAGCGGAGCCGACCTGTTCTATATACCTTTTTACAATAACATCGCAGAATTTTTCATCCAGCTCGATGGTGTAGCAGGAGCGATCTGACTGCTCACAGGCGATGAGCGTGGAACCGGAGCCGCCGAAAGGATCGAGAACCAGCGTGTTACTCATGCTGGAATTCATAATCGGATAGGCCAGCAGCGCAATCGGCTTCATGGTTGGGTGATCGCCATTCTTCTTGGGTTTGTCATATTCCCAGACCGTGGTTTCCTTTCGACCTGCGTACCATTCGTGCTTGCCGGATTTCTTCCAGCCGAAGAGCACAGGTTCATGAATCCATTGATAAGGGCTGCGGCCCAGAACAAGAGAGTTCTTTTTCCAGATGCAGCAGCCGGAGAGGTAGAATCCCGCGTCGGCAAAAGCCTTGCGGAAGTTCAGCCCTTCGGTATCCGCATGAAACACATATATGGAGGCATCGTCCGCCATCGCTTTTTCCGTGAGCGTGAAAGCGTCCAGCAGGAATTGATAAAAGGCGGCGTTTGCCATGTTATCGTTTTTGATCTTTCCTGCGCTGCCTTCGTAGTTCACGTTATACGGCGGGTCCGTCACCACGAGGTTTGCCTTGGCACCTGCCATCAGAAGCTCGAAGGTCTCTGCCTTGGTGGAATCGCCGCAGACCAGACGGTGCCTGCCCAGCGTCCAGACGTCACCGAGCTTTGACATAGCGGGCTTTTTTAATTCTTCCTCTACATCAAAATCATCATCGTGAATGCCGTCTTTCATACTGTCCTTAAACAAGGCATCCAGCTCGGCGGGTTCAAAGCCGGTGAGGGATACATCAAAATCCGCGCCCTGCAGATCCGCGATGAGCAGTGCCAGCTTCTCCTTATCCCAATCGCCGGAGATTTTGTTCAGCGCGACATTGAGCGCCTTTTCCTTCTCTTCGGAGAGCTCCACAACGACGCATTCGACTTCCGTGATACCCATATCGATCAGGACCTTCAGGCGCTGATGCCCGCCGACCACGCGACCGGTTGTCTGATTCCAGATAACAGGCTCCACATAGCCAAATTGCTCGATGGAGCGTTTCAGTTTTTCGTATTCCGGATCACCGGGCTTCAAATCCTTACGCGGGTTATAATCTGCAGGGATGAGCTCGGTAACATTCTTTTTCTCTATCAGCATATCAGTCCCCACTCAGCGAACTTTTCAAAGCCGCCGACGCGGTCAATGAAAGCTCTCGCTGTTTCTACGATTCTCCCGTATGGAATACCATCTACAGCATCATCACCAATGGCACAGATGAGCTCAACAGGCGTTCCGGTTTCCTGCGCCTTGAGCCATGCGTATATGTTCACGCTGACATCAGCCTTGGACAGATCTTTGCCATGCAGACCACCGCCTGTTACAGAGTCGCCCATATCAGAGCCGAGCTTCCGATTAACAGCACCGGTATCTACATCGGTGCCGCCGGTCCAGTCACCGAGCGGATTGATCTCTGCCTTCGGATAGGCCTCGCGCAGGTGATAGGTCTTGGCGTTACTCTGGCAGATGATCAGGCGGGCCTCGTCCAGAATGTATTTGCCGTCACAGCCGTAGATGGCATAGATTTGTTTTGCAATCTCCGCCAGCGCTTTCTGCTCCGCTGTTACGGGCATGCCTTTGAAGATGCCATTATCGCCGCAGCGGATGCCCGCGCTCTGATTATCTGCCAGATGTTCATCCTGTGGGACTTCGACATAATCGGACAGTACGCGATCACCGCCGATGCGGTAAACAATCGAAGCCACCTCATCACTGGTAATATGAACAGAGCTCTCCGCAACGATATGGCAGACGCCGTGACCGATTAAAACCTCCACGGCGATTTTCGGATTCTTATCTTTTTGGTACGCAAGGTCCACAAGGGCACCGGCGATGCGGTCGGCCACCTTGTCGGGATGCGCCGGATTTACTTTTTCATACATATCAGTTCCCTTTCCGAGCGGTAAGAAGCCGCTCCATAACATCGTCCTGTGGAGATATACCGCCGTATTCCGTCATGCAGTTTTCTCGGACAATCTGGAAAATCTCTCCCCAGATGCGGTTCGACTGCGTCATGTATTTATCAGCGATAGCGACATATGGTGATTGAATGGCTGCGCCGGTAGTCGGGTGTTTAGCCAGAAAGCCAAACTCGGAGGTTGCCGCCTCACACTGAATCCACCTTGCAGAAGCCATAGCGTAACGCTCGATCATTTGTGGGGAGATAAGGTGAGAACAACCTCGGTCATTCAGCCACTTCCATGTCGCTTCGTATATTTCCACAGCACAAAGCTGTGTTCCGTCTTTCTGTGTCGCAGAAAGAAATTCAGACGGTTTCGGCATCGTCTCTCCATCAAGATCAGCGGCCTTGTTGTCAAAGTCGATGACGGTCAATTTTCTTTTTCCCGGATTGCCAGCGGCGATTTTTTCAGCAATCGGCTTTTTCGGCCTGCCGCCGCTACCGGGTTTTGGTCCTCGTTGTCCCATGTTTCACACCTCTTTTCTCCGGACAGGGCTATTCCCTCAAAAACTTACGCGAATTTGCACGCGAAGGCCCACGCCCGTTGTCCGGAAAAACAGTCGTAGAGATTTTGACCGCCCTACCCGGTGGGGTGGTTATGCCAGCGATCACCACGTTCCGCATGAATTCTTGCGTGGCAGCTTTTACAAAGAGCAATCAAATTTGATGCTTCATGCGTGCCGCCTTCAGCAAGAGGGAGCTTGTGGTGTACTTCCTCGGTAGGAACGTAGAGCCCACGCTCCAGACACACTTCACATATCGGGTGCTGTGAGACGTAGCGGTCACGGATACGCTTCCAAGCGCGTCCATACCTGCGTTTGGTCTCTGGGCTACGGTCATATTTTTCATAGCGTGCGTTTTCCTGCTTCTCATGCACAGGGCAGTACCTTCCATCAGTCAGGTTGGGACAGCCGGGATAGGAGCAGGGACGCTTGGGTTTCCTTGGCACTTAATCACCTCGCTTTACGCACATAAGAAAAGCCCTGCAGGAGCGGGCTCCAACAAGGCTTCCGTATGTTTTTCTTTGTCCATCATAATACTATCATAAGAAGCGGCTCTTATTCTCTCTCATTTACTCTCATGATGGCGGCAACACAAGAAAGCGCCGTATCGTGCATCCGGTATATATGCTGAATGCTGTAGTGCATCTCCACCGCAATCTTCTCCCACGAGAGGAAGCACAGATACCGCTTCTCCAGCAGGGTTTGCAGTTCGACATCGGAAACCGCATGGATCGTCGCCATGATTTCCTTCTTCAGCTCAACCAGATTATCCACATCTCGTTTCAGGCTTTCCTCGACCTCGATTATTTTTATGACAGCGGTTTCCACCTTGGAGCCGCCATGATTCGGGTTACGGGGCATATCGCTGTAAACAACGGTGCACGATGTGGCCAGTTCGTTTAAGGACTCGATCTGCTGGAGCTTGGATTTTATCCGCATATCCAGCGTCCGGGCCTGTGATAAATATTCCTTTGCAGTCATTTTTGTTTCTCCTTCCGCAGCTTTTTGATGAGATACTCCGGATCGACTTTTGACAGGACACCAAACCAGCCGGAGCGGAAGAAGCGCTCGATTTCTGCAAGCTCGCACTCATCATCGGTAAGCCGGTAGTCTTTTACGGTCTGAAGGATGATGGCCTGAGCCAGATTCTCGTATGGGTCCAAAGTCTCACCTCCGAATTTGTGATCCTCGGATTGACTCTGATTTGCATGGATTGTCATTTATAAAGTTCGGCCTTTACAGCGGCAATGAGACTGTTCTGGGTTTTCTCTTTGCTCTGCAGAGCCTTTAAAACGTGATTATCAACAGTACCATCCGTAATAATGTGGTGAATGACCACGGTTTCCGATTGTCCCTGACGCCAGAGGCGGGCATTGGTCTGCTGATACAATTCCAGCGACCATGTAAGGCCAAACCAGATAAGGGTGGAGCCGCCAGTCTGCAGGTTGAGGCCATGACCGGCAGAAGCTGGGTGGATAACCGCTACAGGGATTTTCCCGGCATTCCAGTCGTAGATATCGGCAGAGGTCTTGATCTCACGGACCTTGAAACGGGCCTTGATACGATCCAGATCGTGCTTGAACCAGTAGGCAACTAATACAGGCTTTCCATTCGCACCTTCGATAAGGTCCTCCAAGGCATCCAGCTTTCGGTCATGTATCCGAATAGGCTGCCCGTCATCGTCATAAATTGCGCCGTTTGCCATCTGCAGGAGCTTGCCAGAGAGGACGGCGGCATTGGCAACAGTGATATCCGCTTCCGGCAGCTGCAATACCAAGTTCTGCCGTAATTCGTCATATCGTTCAGCTTCATCGTCGGATAATTCCACCACGCAGTTGTTCATTACGAGCTCCGGCATCTTCAGATGGTCGGAAGCCTTCATGGAAATCGTGATATCGGATATTCTCTGATATATCGCCTTATCCGCACCGGGCAGGAGTCGGTAGGAATAAACGATCTGGCCGCTACGCTTATCCGGTGTGAAGTAGTTGTTCCGATACATGCCGATGAAGCGACCGAGACGCTGTCCCATGTCCAGAATCTTGAATTCTGCCCACAGGTCCATCAGACCGTTTGCGGAAGGGGTACCGGTAAGGCCCACAATGCGCCTGATCCGTGGCCGCACCTTCATAAGTGCTTTGAAACGCTTTGACTGGTGGCTTTTGAAAGAAGATAGCTCATCCACAATGACGGTATCGAAGTCAAAGAGCAGGCCGCTTTGCTCTATGAGCCACTGGACGTTCTCGCGGTTGATGATGTAAATATCTGCAGGACGCATCAGGGCTTCTTTTCTTTCCTTTTCCGTGCCGACCGCAACAGAGTAGGTCAGGAGTTTTAAGTGATCCCATTTTTCAATCTCGGCGGGCCATGTATCACGAGCAACACGAAGTGGTGCGATTACCAAAACGCGGTGTGCCTCGAAGCTGTCAAACAGAAGATCCAGAAGGGCCGTCAGTGTGATCGCCGTCTTGCCAAGGCCCATATCCAGCAGGACCGCCGCAATAGGGTGTGTTTCGATATAGTCGGTAGCATATTGCTGATAATCATGTGGAACATATTTCATCAAGGATTCCTCCAATCTGGCTCTCGTCATCCAACACGTAGACGCGAAAGCCAAGCTGCCGCAGCAATCGGTGTCTCGCTTCCTGCAAAGGGCGCGGTGCCTTGCCGGGAGCCTTGACCTCTACAAAGGCTATGCGGCCACCTGGCATCAGTACGATACGATCTGGCATGCCATCAAAGCCGGGACTCGTGAATTTGGGGGCCCGACCGCCACGAGCCTTTACTGCGTCAGCAAGTTTTTTCTCTATTGTCTTTTCTCGCATATTTTTCCTTTCATCAGGCCGTTAAAACGGGAAAGTGCAAGGTGTATCAATGCCATTTACTGAACTTTTTCTTAGGCTGAAAAAATATGCTCCTAAGATAATTTTTGTATAAGACCTTGATAGACCTTGCACATCCCATGAAATCAGGTCAGAAAATCATCAAAATCGCCGTCGTCTTTTTTCAGGCACAGGCCCTTAAAGAAACGCTTCCTCTTGACCGCAATCCGCTCGTAGCCAGCGTTTTCCAGCGCAAAATAGAAGTCTGCGGTGCTGCGGACATACTCGTTGGTATCAAGGCAGTAATTCCGATACGCCTGATATAGCGCCGAGGAGCTCTCCTTATACTCAGCACCGACATCGCATTTATCTTCGATAAAGTGTCCAAACCAGTCATTCTGGGCGCGGTATTCATCAATGGCTTTCTGTACACATGCCGGAACCGGGATTTTGTAATCAAGTTCAATGACCTTTTTGGCACCTTCGATTACCCACGCGAGGATACTCTCACCGGCATTGGTATAGAGGTATTCCGCATAGTTCTTCTTATCACCGGCACCTTCGATCTTGGCATCAAACGGGATCACAATAAGCCTGCGCCATATACCATCGTCAGAAGCGCTGACACGCGGCAGGTGATTGGTATAGAGCACCAGTGTATGGCAAGGCGTAAATGAAAACGGGTCCTTATATTTCTTTTCCGCGAACATATCATCCGTAGAGCAGAGCTGCTTGACGGTAGAATCGTTGAGACGAGCTCCTTCCTGCATCTCTGCCGCGATCAGCAGGCGTTTACCTTTGGCCTCGGCCAGCTCCGGTTTGATATTCCTGCGGCAGCCGACCGTCAACGTATCTGCAGAGATGTTTCCACTGTAAAGTCCGAGGACGCGGGAGACAGAGTTCCAGAAGGTGGATTTACCGTTGCGACCTCCGCCGTAGGCAATAATCAGGGCTTCCACATAGACCTTGCCAATGACGGCCAGCCCGCAGATCATTTGCACATAGTCGATCAGTTCCTGATTGCCGCAAAAGATCAGGTCAAGGCAGTCGAGCCAGATCTGTTCTCCCTTGCTGCTTGGCGAGACCGCTGTAATCTTGGTAATGAAATCCTCCGGCGAGTGTTCTCTGGCACCGGCGAGACCTTTGCGAAGATCGTAAGTGGCAGCAGGCGTGCAGAGGGCAAAGCAATCTGCATCCAGATCACGCGGCGAGATCTCCAGCATCGGATGTGATTCCTTTAAGGTCGCAGTGATATATTTGGAATCCCGGCGACGGAGCGCAAACGCCTGATATGCCTTGGCGGAGAGAAAGTCCTTATAGGCTTCCAGCTGTTCATCGCTCATCAGCTGTTCGGCCTTTGCCTTACTGGTGCCGTCGAGAATGGTCTGGGCTCCGCAGTCTTCCATTTTCTTTAGAGCTTCCTGCATTTCCTTGGAGGCTTCCTTTAGCTGCCTGCGGGTGAGCTCATGAGCGACAGCCTGCGCACCGGGTTCGGTTTCCTTCCAGTAGTGTTCTGTATAACGGATGAAGTGGGTAGCCGGTGAGTAGCGCAGCTCATTTGAGAAGTGCTTTGCCAGCACCTCGGCCTGCCCGACGTCGGAGAAGTCCTCAGGTTTATAGCTGGTATCGTCGTTGTAAACATCAGGAGGCACATAGCCGTCCTGCGATGCTACGCGGGAGTAAAACTTCTGTGCACTGCGCCAGATGGTTTTGAGCTCACCGTCCGAAAGAGGAGGATCACATTTGGCGGCTTCATCGAGAAAGCATTGATACGCTTCGTCGGTATCGCCGTATTTCTTGATGATCTTCCCGGCAAAGCGGGACATGGTGGCATTACGGTTTCCTTCAGAAATCACATGGTCTCCATACTGGCCGCCGCCCATATCCTGATCGAAAGCGTCTGCATCCTGCAGAAAGTCCGTCAGATTCATTTTTCCTTCCCGAATCTCGACATCGGCAGTCGTGGTGCCGAAGAAGAAACGAGCTGCGTCCAGCGCCTGTGTATCAAAATACGGAAATATCGTATTGACCAGTCGTTTCATATCACTGTAATCTGCAGCATCGGTCATGAAATCTATCGGGAACAGAATATGGAACTTCGGTCTGGCGGGCTTGCCGTTTTTCTCACGGTTATGAAAGCGGCTGTAGTGGACCGCAAAGCTGACGCCGGGAAAAGCAGCGGCAACATCATCCGGGGTGATCCAATCGGCTGGTTCCTCCGAGTGATCATTATCACAGTCCACCGGCAGGCAATCGCTGCCGATGAAGTTGTCTCCGTTACGGTAGTGGTTTTTATATTCCGCGCATACATAGTCGTGACAGATAGCAGCTTTCAGACTGGCCCTGTCCGTCACGTCATGGCGATGGGGATAGGAGCAGTTACCGGGATTGCCGGTAATGTCCGCGCTGTAAAGGGTAAACATCAGTTAAACACCTCCTCGGCTTCCTCCTCCAAGACCTGCGTGATAAACTTCAGTGCGCGGATCATGGTTTCCAGTTCACAGTCGCCACCGAGGATTACTTCAAAGCCCTCATCGGCATAGCGACCGATGGGATGCACCTGAATGTCGGTGCTGGCTGCGTCGGCAATACGAAAATAGGTACGTCCGCCATGACCGGTGTCGCCGCCTTTGTATCCGGTGGTGCCTGCTTCCACTTCGAGGATGTTGGCGCTGATCACATCGCGGCTGTAAGTTGTGATTTCGGTTCCGTCAGGCAGAATACGCCGGTTTTCTTTGATTTCAAACATCGTTTTTCTCCTCCAATTCTTCTGTGAAATAGCGCAGGCGATAGTTCTTCCAGCGTGCGCGTTTGATTTCCGCTGCCATGCCGTTTGAGATTTTGCTTCCGAATACCCAGATCTCCGAGCACTTGCTCATGATGGCGTTTCCGAAGAAAAGTCCAAGCTCACGCTCGTTGGGATCGCTGTCATTCAAAAACTGTGGAAACAGCAGGTGCGGTGCGATGGGGATATAGCCTTTTTCCACAGCAAAGCGGGAGTATCTGCGAGCTGCGACCACGTTCGTCTCTATATCTCCTGCATAGGGAGAACAGATATAGACGATAGGTCTGAATGTCCGGAGCGCTTTTTGCTCCTCTTGTTCAATGCCGGAGAGTGCCTCAAATGCTGTGGGATCGACATATCCTTCGCTGTTGTGAATATCAACACTCATGAAAAGAGCCTCCTTTCCGGGCAGGCTGTCACCGCCCATTTCTACTTTCCACTGGAGATGACAGCCCGCTTTTGACGAAGGAGGCTCAGTCTTTTTTATAGAATTCGGTTTCGTAGCCATCGGCTCTAAGCTGAAGGCCTTTTGCCCACGGAGGAGTGCGGCCCATCTGTTCACATACCGCATCAAGCGACATGCGCGGGTCCGCTTCAATGACCAGCTCATCGTGGATATGCATAACGATGCTGCAGCATCGAAGCGTCTTCATGGCATAGCACAGAATGTCACGGGAGGTTGCCTGCACGATGTTCTCCACAAACTTTGGCCCGTAAGAATCGAGCCGTTCCCATTTTTTAGTGCTGCCGACGCCTTCGTAAGTGATACACTCGCCGCCGAATTTGTTAGTGCCGACCTTGGGCTTTACGTAGGCAAGGTTCCGTCCGGAGGGCAGAGTAATAAAGAGCATCCCGCTCCGATAGGTAAAGAGGATACCGTGTGTTTTGGTGGCGTGGTGATATTTGACTGCTTCCATAGCGGCCCGGTCTACGTCCCACCAGAAAGCGACGATCCTCGGATTGGATTGTCGCCAAGCATCGACCAGCTGCGGAAGCTCATCTTCGGTAAGGCCCATCTCCAGCGCACCCATAGCTTTGAGCGCACCGACCGAGCCGCCGTATCCGAGTGCCAATTCCGCGATCTTGCCTTTTTGACGCAGGTGTCCGTTGATACCATGCTTCTCGACCGGAACTTTGAACATCTGACTGGCGCTGGCACAGTAGATATCGCCACCTTTGGCAAAGACCTCCTGTCGCCAGCTCTCACCGGCCATCCATGCGATGACGCGGGCCTCGATTGCAGAGAAGTCGGAGACAATGAGCTTATTGCCGTCTTTCGGAATAAAGGCTGTTCTTATAAGCTGCGATAGCGTGTCCGGTACATCTTCGTATAGCATTTCGACGCTGTCGTAATCGCCGGAGCGGACAAGGGAGCGTGCATCGGCAAGATCAGCGAGATGATTTTGCGGCAGGTTTTGCAATTGAATGAGCCTCCCGGCCCAGCGGCCGGTACGATTGGCTCCATAAAACTGGAACATGCCACGGGCGCGACCGTCTGCGCAGACTGCGTTTATCATGGCCTGATACTTTTTGACGCTGGACTTGGCAAGTTGCTGGCGGAGCACAAGTACACGCTGCAGCTCCGGAGGCGCGGTTTTGATAAGCTCCGCTACGATCTTTTTACCGAGGCTGTCTGTTTCCAGACCGTTGTCGGAAAGCCACTGTTTCATTTGCTGCACGCTGTTGGGATTATCAAGCTCCGTCAGCTCACGCATGGCATCTGTCAGTTCTGCGCGGGAGCGGGCATCCATATCAATAGCCTGCCTGACCAGCGGAAGGTCGATAGCCACGCCGCGATCATTGATTTCCTGATCAATTTGATATTCATCCCAGACGGGGTCTGGCACCGGGAACTTTTGCAGGCACTCCTGTATGGACATCTCTGCCTCAACGTCACGGATGTTGTATCGCTTGAAAGCGGCCCATTTATCCGGCGCGTGATAGGGGTAGTTTCTGGTGCGCTGACCGTTAGCCTTTGTCGGAGTGCAGGGCTGGCAGAAGAACTTGATTAGGTCCTTGCCCTCGGTGAGCTTTTGTTTCTCCAGACCAAGGACCGCGCCGACGCCTTCGAGGGAAAGCGGCAGGCCCATAGTGGCAGACCAGATCATGGAGCAGCGCCAGCTTTCCGGATTGAGATATCGGGCACACTCTGTGGAGAGTGGATGATTATCATGGAAGGGATCGAGGCTGATGCCCAGATTCTTTAAGTGCTGCGAAAGACAGATGCGTTCAAAGTTCGCGTTAAAGGCCCATTTGATGACGGCATCATCTGTCAGGGCTTCCATAATGTCCTCCGGTATCTTCTCGCCGCAGGCAAGGTCAATCACCTGCACCGGTCCGGAGTCCACGCTATATCCAAATAGCAGTATCTCAAAATCCGGCGCTTCCACATATCGGTAAACACCGGATTTTTGCAAGCTGATACTGCTGTAGGTCTCAATATCAACACTCAAAGTTTGCATATCATCACCATCCTTAAAAAGGGCTGGCAGCGAGGGTACGCCACCAGCCCACATGCGTTATTTCAGGGCTTCCATACGTTTTTCGTGGTATTCGTCGTCCTGCAGGGCCTTTTTTTCCTCGCGCTTTTCTCGCTTGAAGTCATTGATAACCGTCTGGATGGCGACCACGGCCCAAGAGAGGACCACGATGCAGAAGCACCCGATCAGGATGTTGCAGAGAAGAGATGAAATCATAACCGTGTTTTCCATGAGTTTACGCTCCTTTCCTTAGTTGAGAAAATCTTCGTCGGCATCGGTGGAGAAATCGGACTCAGCGCTTGCCTTACCGCCGAGAGGTTCACCGGCGCGGATCAGCTGCAGGTTATTGAGGCCGCAGGCGATGCCGCGATTGCCGTTCGAGTTGAATGCGTACAGCGTGATGCTGGCGCGGCCATAGACACCGGAATACACCTCCGAGCGGGTAAGCACAGGATTGAGATCTGCGTCCACAATGCCGGGTGCCGTAGCAGAGTTTGCATTGATGAAGTAGGCGTTGGCATAAGCCGGATCGTCCGGGCGCTCTACGTCACCGTCACGGAGAGGCGTTTTGATGGAAGTAAGGGGCGGTACGCTCTTGGAGTTGCCCTTGAGCTTGGACTCACCTTCGGCATATGCGGCTTCGATAGCAGCCTTGATCTTGGCGACGGTCTTGGTGTCAGACTTCGGGATGATGAGGCTGACGCTGTACTTCGGAGCGCCGCCGTTGATAGACTTCGGTTCCCAGACGTTGGCGTAGCTCCAACGGGTGTCTTCACCGGTGATGACCTTCATGGGATTTTTTACAGTAGTGTTCTTAGACATAATCTTGTCCTCCTTAATTTTCACTGAAATCAGATTTTGCATTGTTCATGGCCGGACGCTTGTCACTCTCCGGCACCAGAGTGGGTTTGCCCTGCGGCTTTTCGATAAGACCTGCAAGGACTTCCTCAAAGCGGGCTTTGCCGAGGAGCTTCTGCATGGCAGTGACGCCGAGGAGCTTCCGCTCATACGGATCAAAACCGGCATTGGTGACTGCCGCAGCAACGGCAGCGTCGTTTGTGTATTTCCTATTGGAGCGGCCCTCGACCAGCTTCCAGCCGGACCATTCCTTGCCGCTGATCGCCTGCTGGAGCGCGTATTCCTTAATGTCGGATGCCCATGTCACCAGATCGTCAACCTTGGAGAGAATGTCCTCCACGTCTTCGTCGGTGAGCAATGGCGGCAGCTTAAATTCATACTTCGCAAGCTCCAGATTGGCAGCGGCACGAGCGCGGCAGGCGTTCTTGGCCTTACAGAAACCACACCATTCTCCGCAGAGGAAGTTGCCGTCACCGGCAAAGGCGAGATCGGCAGCGGGCTTCAGAACATCTTCTGCCCAGCGGAACAGGTCCTCTTTGGAAAGTTCGTAGGTTGAAAGGTTATCCCGGCGCGGCTGGTAGATCGTCATACGGACGGTGCTGATGTCGTAGATGTCATCGAACAGCTCCAATGCGCCGAGCGCGTAGCACATCATCTGCGGGTTTTCTTCAGCAGAGACCAATACGCCGAGACCATATTTGAAATCGATGATCTGCAGGGTGCCGTCCGCGATAATGATGCAGTCGGCGGTTCCGAAGCCCTGTTCTACCCAGCGGGAGAAGTCGACGCGCTGCTCAATCAGTACGACAGGATCGTTGCAGGCGTCCTTAGCGGCTTCGACTTGCTCCAGTGCATAGGCCGCATAGCCTGTGGCACTGTCGTCCATTTCCTGATCGTAGTAAGTCAGGCCCTCGGTGGGATCGTCAGCCTCCATGCCAAGTGCGGTCTTCAATTTGAATTCGCACAGACTGTGGGCATCGGTACCTTCGGCAGCGTAGTCGCTTCCTTTATCCTCATAACTCTCGGAGAGCCTTGCGGACGGCGGGCAGTGAATCCAGCGTTCAGACGATGACGCGGAGAGTAATGCGTGTCTATTCGGCATGATCCAGTCCCTCCACATCTTTCAAGAGTGCGCCGTAGTTCGCCGGATCAACACCGGAGAGCTTGGCGGCACCGTACTTCTGAAGCAGGGCACGAATCTCAGCCGTGTGACCTTTGCGGGACATATCCGCCAATACAGCGCGGACATCCTCCAACTTCAGTTCCGGTTCCTTTGCGGGTGCCGGTTCAGCAACTGCGGGCTCACCGCTAAACTGACGGGAAAGCCAGTCGGCAGCATCGTTAATAGCGGCAGCAGCATTTCGGAGCTCTTCGATGGTCATGGCCATATCGCCCATTTTGCTCATAATGTTTTCCTCCTTCCTCGGATTTGCTTTGTGCAGCAAGGACTGTGAGCTTCCTTGCCAACCTTGCGGATACGTGACTGATCGCGGCTAATACCTCGATGACTTCTGCGTCCGCAGGGCTCTTGTTGCGTGCTTCGTACATGTCGTTCACCTCCGTTCCGGAGCTTGTGGTTTCGTGCTCCTTACACTTCCCACTGGAGGTGAGGCAGGCGGTTTGACGAAGGAAGGGAGAAAAAATAGAGAAAAACTCCGGCCACCATAACGGCAGCCGGAGCCATACATTATTTAGAAGCGATCCGGAAATTCTGAGGCGAGCTGCTCCTTTGCCTTTTTAAGACGCGACAGGAACGTGGTGCGCTTGATGCCGATAATCTTGGCAATCGCCTCATCGGACAGACCGTCCTGACGGAGTCTGCCGATTTCGACTGCTTCCGGCATCAGCTCATTCAGGCGGGCAAAGAGCTGATCGAGCTCGGCCTTGTCGCAGATGATCTCTTCAATGGAAGGAGCAGGATTGGCAAGGTTGTCCAGCGGTGAGCAGGCATCGCCGTCTTCGTTTTCAACCGTGTAATCAAGGGAGAGCATGTCACCGGCGCGACGGAATTCGCAAGTAAGGCAGTCACCATCGCAGAGCCAGAACTTGTTCTTCGGGCAGACGCACTGCCCATGAGACTGCTGACGTTTACGGAGAGCGTCGTGGTAACGGGTATGGTCGCGGTAGTATTCTTCCGAGACCTCCACCCACTGACGAGTGGCTTTGAGATAGATACGGTACGGTTTTACATTCTTTTGCATCTTGATTTCCTCCTGTGATTTGCAAAATTTCTGCGGAAATCACAGGAAGGAAAAGCTCCTGCGATTTCTCACAAGAGCTATCTAATCGTTCGTTAGGTCGGCTGCTATAGTTCGTAAGGTTCTTAAGGTTCGGCCTGCCGAAAAATTTTCATCTATCTGTCACAATGAATTTTCATCGATTCGTTGTAATTTTGGGTTTTATGTGTTATGCTATGATTTAGTAGGGTTTATTGGGGTTTGTAGTATTCCCCATACGAGCCCTTGTTCCAGTGAAAATCAGAGTCAATCGGAGGGTTATCTGTGTCAAAAAGCGGTTATCCCCGTCTTTGTGGAGGTACCTTCTTCACATTGGTATTGCAGGCGCTTAAGCAGCGGGTTAAGGCAAGAGAACACTATAACGGTGAAAGGGACGGGCTATCTGATCCCGAAGTCTTGACCGGGCTTATTACCGTCATCAATCCGGACTATCAAGTGCCAAATGACGGGCTGAATAAAGGAAAAACAAATGAATATAAATCGTGCAAAACCTCTGACGGTACATACCTCCCGTTTGGAGATACGCCAGAGATTCGGGCTTTTGATTTGCGCGTTCAAAATACATACAACGATGCATTGAGGTCGATGGCGGTGTTCGTGGATGATTTCATAGATACCGGCAAGGCCGTCGGAAAGCATGAGCTATTGGTAAAGGCGCTCGTTGATCTTATTACGAAGGATCAGTCCATTCCGGATGACACAGAGTTCTACATTGGTGAAAACGGTGAAAAAATAAAAAAGGCCGCTCTTGGCGACCTTAAGGAAGTATGCCTACCCGCTTTTCTGCTTGGGGTATGGCACTATGCTGTTGTATATCGAAAGGACAATACCGTCGGCCAGTCTACCTATGACACGTGGTGTCCATCTGCTGGTGGCGGAAAAAGGGTTTATAAAGGAAACATGGGCAACGGTATTCTCACAGGATTGATTGTGACTGTGCCTGAAGTGAAAGAGGATGAAACGGCTATCGCAGAAGAAGCCGAGCCTGTGGAGGCTGAGATTTATACCGAACCACAGCCGCAGACTGTTCAGCAAACGGTGAACCATCCTTTTGTATTCAATTTCACGCAGCATGGAGATAACAATACCCAAATAGGGCACATCGAACATTACCACGCTGATAAAAAGGAGGATTGATGCGATGGAAAAAGATAATCAGATTATTCCTTCTGGCAGTCAGACTCCACAGGTGGTAACTCCCAGTCAGCCGACTCCATTGGAGTTCAAGCAGGAAGGCAGTGGAAATACACAGATTGGCCATGTGGAGCATTACGACGGTACGGTAAATCAGACGGTTGTAATCTTGAACGGTTTTCAGACAAATAACCGACCGGTCGCGGCTCAGAGTGTGAACTTCAATTATGACTGCTTTAATTTGTTTGTGCTTGGCGATGAGAAATACGATCAGCCGACATTCATTGTTCCCAAGAATCGTGCTCTTACAGAATGCACTTCTGATGAGATGAAAGAGCAATGCGCATCGTTAACGCCGGAGGCCGTTCGCATAATAAAAACCTTCCCGGCGCTATTCTGCAGCGAGAATCATAATTTTACGAAAACTGATCCGGATCATATGGCTTATTACGGCTATGTGAATGATGTGAAGGTTCAGGATAACGGGATCAAAGTTTACTTTCAAATATTAAACTCATTCCCGCAGCAAATACTTATAGATATGGCTGAAGATTTATGTATTGGTGGCGCAAAGTATTATAACGAGCTTTGCCGGACGCATTGGTCCATCAAGAGAATAAATATGATAGAAGTATTTGAGCAACACGGATATAAGGTGTTCAAGCTCTAAAACATTGCAGACAGAAACGGAGGAAAAGCAATGGAACGTGAACATGAAGAAATCACTGTTGAAAAATGGGTAAATCTTAAAGATATAGCGGAGCATCTCAGCATTAGTCAGGATACCGTTCGTACTTGGATCAAGGAAGGAAAGCTCCCGTTTTACAAGGCCGGGAAAAGCTATAAATTCAAAATATCTGAGGTTGATGAGTGGGTCCGTGAAGGACGAATCCAAGAATAGAAAAGGCAGGTGGATATTATATGCAGAGAAAAGTTCCCTCCGCAATTACAAATATAACGCTTGACCGCGCTACATTTTCAAACGTGCCGGTCGATGAGCTTACTTTTATAAACTTCTTCTATGGCAACAACGGCGCAGGCAAATCCTCAATCGCTCATGCTATCGATGAGGGCGATGGTGTGGTCTGGGCCGATGGGAAGACTCGTTCTGATTATGATGTGCTTGTTTATAACCAGGACTTTATAAACGATAACTTTGAAAATTACGGCGACTTGGCAGGTGTCTTTATCTTCGGTGAAGAGGATATTGAGGCAAAAAGAAAGATAGCCGAGCTTACTGAGCAGAAAAAGGAAAAATCCGATAAAAAAACTGCTGCCGGAGAGGAATATAAAACAAAGACAGCAGGACTTGATGTTGCCATGACAGAGCTTCAGGAAACCTGCTTCAGTTCTACTGCCGATATTCGTAAACGCTTCGAGAAGTGTATGGACGGCAAAAAGCAGAAAAAGAGTTTTACCGACGCTGTTCTTGCCGAGAAGAATCCCACTCAGTATAATCTTGACGAGTTGGAGCGCCTTTATGACGTGGCGTTCGATGATTCTGCCAGAGCGTATCCGGAGTTCAAACGTGCCGGTTCCAAAATCACCTATGGTAGCCTGCCCGGAAGAGAACTGCTGGATAAGGTAATCGTCAGTAGCAGTGACACGCCGTTTGCAAACTTTATGAAGGCTCTTGGCGTATCCGCTTCCGCGTGGGTGCGTGACGGCCACACTCATTATTCCGCTGCAGCTGCAGGCAAATGCCCGTATTGTCAGCAAAAGCTCCCGGCACATTTTGAAGATGATATCGCTGCTTGCTTTGATGCTCAATATCAGCAGGATATCCGCGATCTTGGCCAGTTCCAGACTACATATGATGCTGAGACCGCAGAGATTGTCCGTTCGCTCAAGGCGAATATGGATGATGTCCTCGAAACTGTCGATCTGAAATCATATCAGGAAAAGATCGCGCTGCTGGAGCGTAGTTTTGAGATCAATCGTCAGCGTATAGCCGATAAGTGCAAAGATCCGGCCACAACGGTTTCCCTTGAAGATACCGACTCCTTGCTCTTGGAGATAGGCTCGATGATCGATGAGATCAATAAAGTCATCAAGGCCAACAACGATGTGGTTAGTGAAAAGAAAACCAGCAAAGCCAAGTGCAAAACTGATATCATGCAGCATTTTGCCTTCATCCTTGCTGGTGAAGTGAAAAAGTATTATGACGAGGTTGCTCGTCTGAAGAAAGAAATAAACGATCTGATTGAGCTTGGAAAACAACTCAAAAAAGATGTTGCAGATCTGACTGCGCAGATTTCCGATCTGAATAAACACAATGCTAACACAGAGGCTGCTATTGACAGCATCAATAAAATCCTCCGCGAGTCCGGTTTCCAAGGCTTCAGTATCCGCGCCAAAACAGGCGTCGAGAATGTTTACGAGATTATTCGTGAGAACGGCGATGTTGCAGAAAACCTCAGTGAAGGTGAACGGAACTTTATCGCGTTTCTCTATTTCTACCACTTGGTACGCGGCAGCAAAAACAGCGAGGAGCTGAAGGAAAAGATCGTTGTTATTGATGATCCGGTTTCCAGCATGGACAGTACGGCTTTGTTTATCGTCAGCTCCATTGTCAGAGAGATGATCAATGTTTGCCGGAATAACACCGAGTACATGAATCCAAAGGTACCGGGCGACTATATCAAGCAGCTGTTTATCCTGACTCACAATGTGTACTTCCATCGTGAGATTACATATCAGCAGACCGCTTATTACATTTGCACTTCCTTCTATATGATCCGGAAGAGCGATAACGTCTCCACCATCAAGCTCTGTGTTCGTCAGAGTAAAGAGGTGCCTACCGAAAAGGAAAACTACAATCCGGTTCAGAATTCCTATGCTGCCCTGTGGGAAGAGCTCAGGGATTTGCAATCTACGATCCCTGCTTTGAATGTAATGCGAAGGATTCTGGAGTATTACTTCCTGCAGCTTTGTGGCTACGAAGGCAGTGACCTGCGAGAGCTTGTGCTGGAAAAGAAGGAGAACCGGGACAAGTTCATAAAACAGGTCGAAGGAGGCCAGCCAGACATGACCGATTATCAGTTGGCGTCCTCCTTGCTGGCTTATATCAACAATCCCAACGGCATCAGCGACGGCCTGAACTATATTGAGGACTGCGACGATGTAGACGCTTATAAGCATGTGTTCGAGCTGATTTTTGAAGCCTTGGGTCAGAGCCAGCACTACAACATGATGACGAACAAGATGAAGTCCTGATTATTGGACACCTGAAATTTTAGAATTAAATGTAAAAATATCTATGGAGGCGTGATTATGGCAAGAACTAAGAAAACGGTACACGAAGAGCCAATGGAGCAGCTGCTCTGGACAGCAGCAAACAAATTAAGAAAAAATATGGATGCAGCTGAGTATAAACATGTTGTGTTAGGTTTGATTTTTCTGAAATACATCTCGGACAGCTTTAATGATTTATATGAAAAACTTAAAGCTGGTGAGGGCGAATACGAAGGCGCAGATCCCGAAGACCCCAACGAATATCGAGCTGAAAATGTGTTTTATGTTCCAGAAAAGGCTCGATGGTCATATTTGCAGGGTAGAGCAAAACTCGGTACTATCGGCAAAGATGTTGACGAGGCTATGGAGGCGATTGAAGACCTGAACCCCGGTTTGCGTGGAGTTCTTCCCAAAGAATATGCTAAAGAAAAACTCGACAAACAGTCTTTGGGTGGTCTGATTGATTTAATTGGAACTATCGCGTTGGGAGATTCGGTTTCTAAATCCAAAGATGTCCTTGGCAGAGTGTATGAATACTTCCTTGGTCAATTTGCTCTTGCTGAAGGAAAGAAGGGTGGCCAATTCTATACACCCTCATGCGTCGTTCAATTGTTGGTTGAAATACTGGAACCATATCAGGGCCGAGTATTCGACCCTTGTTGTGGTTCAGGAGGGATGTTTGTACAAAGCGAAAAATTCGTTAATGCACACAGTGACGTCTATCGCAAGCAAGGTAGCGCATTTGATAACTTGTTTGATAAGGTCGTTTCTATATACGGTCAAGAAAGTAACCAGACAACTTGGCGTCTATGCAAGATGAATCTGGCAATCCGGGGAATCGACAGTTCAAATGTTAGGTGGAACAATGAAGGCTCCTTCTTGAATGATGCGCATCAAGATTTGAAGGCTGACTTCATAATTGCTAATCCGCCATTCAATGATAAGGACTGGAGTAGCGAGTTACTTACGAATGATTACAGATGGGTTTATGGGACGCCTCCTGATAAAAATGCAAACTATGCATGGATTCAGCACTTCATCAGCCATCTCTCTCCCTCTGGAAAAGCTGGATTCTTGCTTGCAACAAAATCACTGGCTTCTGAGTCGCAAGCGGAAACGACTATTCGTTCTGGAATAGTAGCTGATGCTCTACCAGAGTGTATCATTCTCTTGCCGGGAAAATTATTCTATACAACGCCAGCTCCGGTTTGCCTTTGGGTCCTTTCGAGAAATACGACTAAAAGGGACAAAAAAACACTGTTTATTGATGCGTCACGGATTTTTACCGTAGTGGATAGGACGCACAACAAGCTATCCCCAAACAACATTAAGGAGATAGCGAGAGTATATCACGCTTGGATACACGGCGACGGAACATATGAAGACATTCCCGGCTTCTGTAAGGTGGTCGACAACGAAACCATTGTTGAAAAAGGTTGCTCACTTTATCCGGGAGATTATATTGGAATTAAAGAAGACTCTTCTGATTTAAAAGATCCAAGTGAAGCGAAAGAAAAGATAATGGAAAGCGTTCAACTTGCAAAAGAAGAGATCAAGCAACTTCAAGATAGTATAAACGCTCTTTTCGCATCCATAGAACATGAAGTTTCTGGAGAAGCATCTCCATTGGTTCCATTTAGACTTTCAGATGTGTTGTCTGAGTCCACAGATATTTTGGGTGATCAAGAAGAGCCTGAGATATTAACATGTACTGAAAACGCTGGACTTGTCCTGCAACGAGAACGCTTCTCAAAAAGAGTAGCTACAGAGGATACGAGCGATTACAAGATTGTTCTACGAAATGATATCGTGTATAACCCGTATCTCTTATGGGCTGGAGCAATCGACCAGTGTAATATTGTTGATAAAGGTATTACTTCGCCAGCGTATATAGTTTTGCATGTTAAAGAAGGCTTTGCTCCTGCATTGGTTGGGCATGTTCTAAAATCCGATTATATGAAAAAGCACTATTGGAACATATCAATCGGAACTCATGAACGTAGAAGAACGGCTCCTATTGACAAATTCCTTGATCTGGAAATACAGCTTCCGGACAAAGATGTTCAGAAACACATCATGGAATTAATGGAACAGATTATGAAGCAAAGCGAAAGAATTGCGGCTATTCAGAAATCGTTGTTCGCAGCATCTGCGGGCATGAATGAGTTCTACACCAGAAGGTAGGTGCAGCATGGCTTATTTGTATGAATCTGAAATCGAAGAAATGGCGATAGAGGAGCTCCAAGCTCTTGGGTACACTTATGTATCAGGAAACGATTTAACCCCTGATACAGCACCATTTGAGCGAAAGAGTTTTGCTGATGTAATTTTAAGAGAACGATGCATCAGTGCTCTAAAAAGAATCAATCCCCATCTTCCAGATGGGGCTATTGAGGCTGCATTAAAAGCACTATACCAAGTTGTTGGGACGTTTCAAGTTACCGATAATGAGCGATTTCATCGCTACTTAACAGACGGAATTCCTGTCGAGTATCGAAAGAACAACGATGTGGTTGGTGACAATGCATACTTGATCGATCCATCTGATTCGCTTGGAAAAAACGAGTTTCTTGCGGTCAATCAGTTTACAATTATCGAAAAGGGAGTTAACAAAAGGCCAGATATCATTCTATTCATCAACGGACTCCCTTTAGTAACGTTTGAGCTGAAAAATGCTGCTGACCTAAATGCAACAGTAAAGAAAGCATATGACCAGCTGAAAACCTACAAGGCGACAATTCCGCAATTATTCTCATACAACGAAATATGCGTTATTTCTGATGGCTTGGAAGCAAAAGTCGGTTCATACACTGCGCCATTCTCTCGGTTTAGCACATGGAAAACGAAAGACGGTGTTTCAGATGCCTCTCCTTTTGAAGACGAATTATCAGTAGCGATAAATGGCCTTTTTAATCGCAGCACTTTGTTAGACTATATTTTGAATTTTGTTGCATTTGAAAAGGCAAAAATCGAAAACGATGAGAAGAAAATCATTCGGATTGAAACAATAAAGAAGATTGCCGCTTATCATCAGTACTATGCTGTAAATAAGGCCATTGCCAGTACAATTCATGCAGCGGACAAGAATGGCAATAAGAAAGCAGGAGTGGTGTGGCATACTCAAGGTTCCGGAAAATCTTTGTCTATGGTCTTTTATACCGGTAAACTTGTAAAAGAGATGAACAATCCAACAGTAATAGTTATTACTGATCGCAATGATCTTGATGATCAACTGTTTGATACTTTTGCGGATAATATAGAATTGTTACGCCAACCGCCACAACAAGCAGAAAGTACAGAACAACTGAAAGATCTCCTTCGGGTATCATCTGGGGGAATCATCTTTACCACCATCCAGAAGTTTTCGCCAAACGATGGCACAACAAAATTCGATATGCTATCTGACCGCCATAATATTGTCGTAATTGCGGATGAAGCACATAGAACACAGTACGGTTTTGATGCGAAACTTCATGATATTAAGGACAAAGACAATCACGTAATCGGTCAAAAAGTGTCTTATGGGTTTGCGAAGTACATGCATGATGCATTACCCAACGCAACATATATCGGCTTCACAGGAACACCGGTTGAGTCAAAAGATGCGAACACGCCTGCAGTTTTTGGAAACTATATAGATATTTATGACATTGCACAAGCTGTTGAAGATAAGATTACGGTAAAAATCTATTATGAGAGCCGTCTGGCAAAAGTCAATCTGACCGAAGAAGGGAGAGCTCTCGTAGAACAATTTGATACAGAATTAGAATCTCCGTCAGAAAGTGATGAAACTATATCTGATGCAGACGAAGCAAAAGCAAAATGGACCACCCTCGAAAAAATCGTTGGAAACCCTGAAAGAATCAAAAATGTTGTGAATGACATCGTAAGACATTTTGAAGCACGGCAGGAGGTGTTTGAAGGCAAAGCTATTATAGTTGCAATGAGCCGTCGTATAGCAGTTGATCTTTATGATGCTATTGTATCTTTAAGACCGGAATGGCACAGTGATGATCTTGATAAGGGCTGCATTAAAGTCGTTATGACTTCATCAAGTTCGGACGGCCCCGCTATTCAAAAACACCACACGACAAAATCTCAGAGAAAAGCTCTTGCAGCAAGGATGAAGGACGTTAGTGACCCGCTCAGAATAGTTATTGTTCGTGATATGTGGTTGACGGGATTTGATGCTCCTTGTTTGCATACAATGTATGTTGATAAACCCATGAAAGGGCATAATCTTATGCAAGCTATAGCGCGGGTAAACCGTGTGTTTTTAGATAAACCCGGTGGCTTGATAGTTGATTACATAGGAATAGGAACGAGTCTTAAACAGGCGTTGAATTTTTATGCTGAAAGTGGCGGAAAAGGAATGCCCGCAGAAAACCAGCTTCGCGCTACAGAGATAATGATAGAAAAGCTTGAAGTGATTCGACAAATGCTTCATGGGTTTGATTATTCTTGCTTTTTTGATGCAAGCGTGAAAGAAAAGCTGTCTATCATTTTACAAGCCGAGAATCATGTCTTAGGTCTCCCTGATGGGAAGGGACGTTTTGTAAAAGAAGTTTCACTGTTGGAACAGGCCTACGCGCTTTCAAAACCATCTGATATAGCCATGAAGAATGCGGAGGAGATTGCTTTCTTTCATGCGATAAAAGCAAGATTATGCAAATTTGATGGCGAACGACACGAAGGAAAGGATCAATATGATTCAGTAATAAGGAACATCGTCAGCACAGCAATTTCATCCGACAAAGTTGTTGATATCTTTGACGCTGCAGGGATTGATAAGCCAGATATTTCGATTTTATCGGACGAGTTTTTGCAAGAAGTCAAATCTATGCAGTATAAGAATGTTGCTTTGGAGCTATTGAAGAAGCTACTCAATGACGAGGTAAAAGTTCGGACAAAGAGAAATATAGCACAATCTAAAACTCTTATGGAGATGCTGGATGGTGCGATAAATAAGTATCAGAATAATCTCCTGACGACTGCAGAAGTAATTGATGAGCTGATCAAAATAGCGCAGGATCTAAAGAAGGCTGATATGCGTTCTTCGGAGATGGGTTTATCCAGTGACGAGCTCGCGTTTTATGACGCTCTTAGCTTGAACGATAGCGCAACTGAGGTTCTGGGAGATGAACAGCTAAGAATTATTGCTCGTGAAGTTGCAGACAAGGTCAGAAAAAATGCAACAATAGACTGGGCAGTCAAGGAGAGCGTCAGGGCAAGATTAATGGTTATTGTTAGACGCATTCTTAAGAAATACGGTTATCCGCCTGATAAGCAGGAACAAGCAATACAACTTGTAATGACACAAGCTGCTAATTTGGCCGATGATTGGGCGCAGGAATGAAGAGATTGAGGTGATTATATGTTTAACAAGTCGAAACTTGCAGATGTGCTTGTTGCTTACAAGCAAAACTTCGTTTCCACACAGTGGGGCAATGAAAAGTATAAATGGGAAGCAGTGAAGTGCTTTCAGGACAATTGGGATGTGAACGCGGCTGATTTTGCCGATATGCTCACTCGTTCTCTTGCAAAGACTTACAATCTGCTGGCTTCCATGAATAACTTCCCTGCGCGAATGATTACGGGATTTGCCAAGACAGCACCGGAAGAGGTGCGGTCTATGTTTATTGCTCTTTTTGATGAGAGCAAGGATGTCTATGAGCGGATCGACGCTTTCAAAACGCAATCATCCATCCTCCTTGAAAAGTATGGAAATGGCGCTGGTCAGCATTATCAGTACGAAAACGCCATCAGTACATATCTGTGGCTGAGATATCCAGACAAGTATTACATCTACAAGTTTGGCGAGATTAAAGCTGTAGCAGATGAGTTGGAAAGCGACTATCGTTTCAAAAAAGGCTCTTATGCAGATAATATTCGGAATTTTCTAAAGCTTTACGATGAGATCAGCGCAGCCCTCAAAGAAGATACCGAGTTGGTGAATCTTTTCCAGTCGCAGTTGACTGACACCTGTTATCCTGATCCTGAATTAAAAACGCTAACAATCGATGTTGGATTCTACATTAGCAGATATTTTTCACAAAAGGAAGCTGGTTCACAGGTTGAGGGGGAATGGCTTCCGGCAGACTATACACCGGGCTTATCTGTTGACGAGTGGGTAAAACTACTAAATGATTCAGAAGTCTTTACCACCGGTAGTCTTGAAATCGTAAAACGCATGAAAGACTATGGTGGGCAGGCAACCTGCAAGCAGCTATCAGTAAAATACGGTCAATCAAGTAATTTCTACAATGCGGGTTCCTCCACTCTTGCTAAACGAATAGCGGATAAGACGGGTTGTCCGCTTTTAGAAGGTTACACTGAAAACTCGAAATGGTGGCCCATTCTTTATGTAGGACGCAAGGCATCAAAAGATGAACAGGGTTCATACATTTGGAAACTCCGTGATGAGCTTGCGACTGCTTTGGATCAGGTTGACTTGAGCGGGGTTGAGCTTTATGTAGCTGCAGCACCGGGTGAAGAAGATCATGGCTTTTGGTGGCTGAATGCAAATCCGAAGATCTGGAGTTTTTCCGACATAGCCGTTGGCGAAGTTCAGTCGTACACTCTGTTTAACGATAACGGTAACAAACGCCGTATCTTCCAGAATTTCCTTGATGCCAAGGCTGGAGATATGATTATCGGTTACGAGTCTTATCCTGTGAAACAGATTGTGGCAATTGGAAAGATCAGCGCGGAGCAGGATGGTGAGAAGATATATTTCGAGAAGATCGAAGGCCTGACCTCACCAATTGACTATGCGACATTAAAGGGATGCCCGGAGCTGGAACGCATGGAGTATTTCCAGAATCCGCAGGGCAGTCTATTCAAGTTGACCAGAGGAGAATACGACTTTATCGTCGATTTAATTCGTGAGGAAAATCCTCTGCAGCCGGAATCGGCCATTGATACCTACACGAAGGATGATTTTCTGGAAGAAGTCTATATGACCGAAACACGCTATGAGAATCTTGTGGCAGTACTGCGTAATAAAAAGAATATCATCCTGCAAGGTGCACCGGGTGTCGGGAAGACCTTTGCGGCAAAGAGACTCGCTTATTCCATGATGGGCGAGAAAGACGAAAGCCGTATCGAGTTTGTGCAATTCCATCAGAATTACTCCTACGAGGATTTCATGATGGGCTACAAGCCTGTCGAGGATGGCTTTGAGCTGAAGTACGGCATTTTCTATCGTTTCTGCCAGAAAGCCGCCAATCAGCCGGACAAGGATTACTTCTTCATCATCGACGAGATTAATCGTGGAAACATGAGTAAAATCTTCGGTGAGCTTCTCATGCTGATTGAACGTGACTACAGAGGCACGAAAGCCACTCTTGCTTATAACGGACTTACATTCTCAGTGCCGAGAAACCTTTACATCATCGGCATGATGAATACGGCTGACCGGAGCCTTGCCATGATTGACTATGCACTTCGTCGCCGTTTTAGCTTCTTCGAAGTGGAGCCGGGATTTGACTCTGACGGATTCATCCAGTATCAGAATGGTCTGAACAACGAGACCTTGAATGAGCTGGTTGCCAGAGTAAAGGATTTGAATAAGGAAATCTCTCTGGATAAATCTCTTGGAAAGGGCTTCTGCATCGGACACAGTTATTTCTGCGGCAGGGATGTTTGCACCGAGGAATGGCTGCATTCGATTGTTGATTACGATATTCTCCCGATGCTCTCTGAGTATTGGTTCGACGATGCTACCAAGCTGCAGCGCTGGGAGAACATCCTTCAGGGTGTGTTTCAATGATAAAGGATAAGAGCATATTCATAAAAAACATATACTACATGCTCTCCTATGCGTTTACCACTTTGAATCAGGGTGGCTATGAGAATGTTGCGACGGAGGAGTTTGATAATCTGCATAATCTCTTTGCCGCAATTCTGGCCAAAGGAATCGGCAGGCAGTTGAAACAGGGCCTCTATCGTGAATATCTCAATCGCAAGGAAGATGTAGCGGTAGTGCGCGGCAAGATTGATATGCCCGGTACGATTCAAAACCGCCTTGCCAGAAAGCGAGTGCTGACATGTGAGTACGATGAACTTTCGGAAAACAATCTGCTGAATCAGATTCTAAAGACAACGGTGATGATTCTGCTGCGGCACGCCAAAGTGGATGTCGAGTATAAGACAGATCTGAAAAAGGAAATGTTGTTCTTCTCGAACGTCGATACGATTGATCCGACCTCGATTCACTGGTCCTCGATCCACTTTCAGAGGAATAATAACACCTACCGTATGCTCGTCAGCCTTTGCCAGTTGGTGCTTGAGGGCATGCTTCTGACAACGGATGACGGAGAATATAAACTGGCGACCTTCATTGATGAGCAACGAATGAATCGTCTCTATGAGAAGTTCATCCTTGAGTACTACGCGAAAGAATGCCCGCAGGTGAAAGCAACCGCGTCTCAGATACCGTGGGCTTTGGATGACGGAATCGGAACAATGTTGCCGGTCATGCAGAGTGACATCATGCTCACACAGGGCAGTAGAGTGCTGATTATCGACGCCAAGTACTATACCCATACCACGCAGACGCAGTATGATGTCCATACCCTTCACTCGAATAATCTGTACCAGATTTTCACCTATGTAAAGAATAAGGACAAAGAGTTCGGTGAGGAACCGCATATGGTATCCGGCATGCTGCTTTATGCTCGGACGGACGAAACCATTCAGCCGGACAACGTATATCAGATGAGCGGAAACCAGATCAGCGTAAAGACGCTGGACCTGAACCGGGAGTTTACAGATATCGCTGCACAGTTGAATGCGATAGTGGATGAGCACTTCAATGTTGCCGTTCAAGCGGGTTGAGGCGATGAAATCCCATGCACTCGCGGAGCAGATCAAGGTTGAGACGATTGGCAAGCCAGATTCCCGAAAAAGTCCCATTTCACGCGGGTTTCCTGAAATAGTGGATATGTTCCCGCGAACTTATAGACTTGAAGCGGACGAGGCAAATTTCGATTTTTTCAGATGAAATCGGCTGGATTTGTTTCCGCGAACGTCGGGAGGCTCTGACATCAAAATGGACGTATCGAGCCATTGCGAGGTAGTGTGCGGGCTGTCAAGGAAATAAAATCAGAAGTAAAAAAAGAGACCGACATATAATCGGTCTCTTCGTTTTATTTTATTTGATGTTCAAATTATCTCTCGCAAGCGAATTTCTTAACTGAAACTGTTGCTACAACTGCAAGTGCTGCAACTGCTACAAGGATAAGTACTGTAGCTGAGCTGTCGCCAGCGCCTGTATCTGCTGCAGCTTCTCCAACTGAGAACTGAACTTCGATTGTCTGGAACTGTTTATTCCAAGCATCTGCTGCAATAGGCTGTGTTGTGATATCTTTGTTCCACTGGTTGGTAAGGTTAAGTCTTAAGCCGCCATCATATCCTTCAGCTGTAAGATATGTATTTGCAACAGGAACTTCTACACCATCAAGCTTAACTGAGATAAGTTTTGCTACATTTGTAACTTTTTTGTCAGCATCTAAAGTAACCGGTACATTTGTCTGGAATCCAACATAGTTACCAGAGAACTGAACCTTCTTGCCGAAGTCAGCCTTGTATGTCTGAACTGAACCATCAGCCTTGAATGTTGACTGATAACCTGTCAAGTCTTCCCATTCTGCAAAGTTTCCTTCGATGTCTTTGTTGAACTGTCCTTCAACACCACATTTGTACTCATCTGCAGCGAATGCTGAAATCACCATTGATGAAAGTACCATTGTTGCTGCTAAAGCTGCAACTAAGAGTTTTTTAAATTTTCTCATTGTTCTTTTACCCTCCTAAGATAATATTAATGAAAATTTTTTTCCGAGTCAGAAACTAAATTTTCTGAACCCACAGGAACAATCTTTGTTTCCTATGGATGTTATTATAGTATTTTCTTTTGTGGAATAATATAGTAAAAATTTTATATTGATACCATTATTTTTTTTACATAAATCCAAAAGAAATCATATGATTTTTACTGACCGGTTTTGTCAAAGGAGCCTTAATAAATGGCGCCGAACTGTATTGAAATGACGGATACTGACTGGTATAATTATATTGATTTCGCATAATCAGTTATTTTGATACATGGAAATCATATTAATAAATCTTCTGGCAATAAGAGCAATCCATACGCTTCTTATGATAGTGGATATGATTCTATCTATGAAGATGGAGATTATGACTGGGACAGATATCAGAAAGATAAGGACTATGCTGATGGTGTAGATGATGCGATGGATGAGCTTGATGAGGACTGGTGATTGTTTTGCAGATAAATATACCAAAATGCCCAACACACATATAACTTATATCGAACCCACATTGGCATTAAATAATTATTATAAGAAAAATAGAAGTGATTATGAGGTATAGTTATGGGATTCAATGATGAACCAATGATAAAACAAAAGACTTATTCAGAGAATGAATACAAAGCAAAGAAAGAAAAAACGTTTAAGGTAGCCAGACGAAATATTATTATGGGAGAAGTAAGCTTTATTGCAGGAGTCAATATTTTTGTGTCATTAGCATTATTTATATTGTTAATGTTAGGAACAGGTGCTATGCCTTATTTCATGGATGTAAATATAACATTCACACCTGAGAATTTCCAACTGAGAGGAGGATACTTTGGCACGTTATGTATAGTATTTCTGATTATTTTCTCTATAGCTTGTATGTGGTATGCCATTAGTTATAAAAGATTGGAAATAATGTGTATTCACCTTGATGGTGGATTGGATGGAGCAGCAGAAGTTAACGAGGCAGCGAGAAAGGATAATTCCTTAAACCATGAAGGCATATTTGGTGTGGGGTATCATTCTTTAGGTGGACCGGCAGCTGTATCATATAATTATTTGGTTCACTGCGGGAAGCGGATAGTAAATCCAATAGTGTTTAAAGCATCGAAATGGATAATTATTGCAGCACAAATTATATTTGCCGGGGTATGTATTTTTATGCTTATGAACTAAAAGAGAATATTTAAATTATATGACACGAATACTTGCAGAACATCTCAGATATCACAGTGGCAAGTATAGATACCGATAACTGGAATCCTGCCACAGATAAACTCCTGGCGGCAAATTACGATGCAGAAACAGCCATAGCCAATAAAAAAAATAATAAAAAGACACTTCAAGAGTCATTGGGACTTGATGTGGATGATCATAAGATTGTAATAGGACTTATATATGGAAAGGCATATGCTATCCGGGCATATGTCTTTTTTAAAAAAATGAAACCTGCTTATAATATATGTCGTATTAATAAGTGAAGGGATAAGAAAGGAGATGCTTCCCATAGAAGATGAAATAATTATAGACCGTTATATTGTAAGAGATGAAAGTGCAATTTCTTATACGGCAGATAAGTATGGAAAGCAGCTTGTTGCTATTGCCAATCGTATCTGCGATGACCTGGATATTGCTGAGGAATGTGAGAATGATACTTATTTGCGCGCATGGAATTCAATACCTCCTCACGAACCACGAGGCTATTTTTTTACTTTTCTGGCAAAAATAACCAGAAATCTTGCACTGGACCGGTATAGAGAATCAAACAGGTTGAAAAGAAGTGCTACAATTGTGGAACTGACAGGCGAACTTTCAGAGATAATTGCAGGCAACGACGATGCAACGGCAAATGCAGAAAGCGAAGAACTAAAAAATTATATAAATTCTTTTCTTAGAACACTTCACAAAGAAAAAAGAAATGTTTTTATAAGGCGGTACTGGTATATGGATTCTGTGGCCGAGATTGCAGACAGATATGGCATCAGTGAAGGCAAAATTAAAACAATTCTTTTCCGTGTCAGAAACGGGTTAAGACAATATCTTAAGAAGGAGGGCTATTATATATGAATTCATATGATTTTTTAAAAGCTATGAATGATATTGACGTGGATATGATTAAAGCGGCGGGAAAACCAGTCCGTAAACCATCTAATGTCATTAAGTGGATTGTAACAGCAGCGAGTCTGATATTAATAACAGGCATGAGCTTTATAATTGGAAATAAAGTAAGAAAGCAACAGCAGCCACAAGTATCATATTCGCTTATAGAATTTTCATTGAACGATAAAATATATTGCACTCCCGTGGTACAACAGTGTTCAGAATATAAACTTGTTGATGATGCTAGTACAGTGATATCGGTTCAGATGAAACAACCGGATGAAAGCGACCTTGGTGATGAAATGGGGTCAATAACTGTCAAGGCAGGTAAAAAAAATGTAATATGCAAGGTTTATTACTATAATGAGTATAATATGGATGATGAGATATGTATTGTGGCCTTTCCGGATGGACATTATCAGTTTTATATAAGAAAGGATTAAGCAAAAAGTGAAATGTAAAAAATCAATTATGGGACTGGCGGCTCTGCTGATTATGATTTTCCACTTTTATATCCCTTTTTCAGGATTAAAAGCAGAGTTAGTAATATACCGGGCAGCATATATAGGCGTGGATATTTTCTTCTTTGTGTCAGCGTATTCATTGGCACAGAGAGACAGAATTGAATATTGGAAGTTTGTGGGCAACAGGCTGTTGTCAATATATATTCCATTTGTATTGTTTGCTGTTGTGGCAAACTTTTACGAGAAATGGAAATATCCGAGATTTTTCAAGGTGATTGCAGGCATTGAATTTTTCAAAAGAGGAGGTGGTTCATTTTTATGGTTTTTTGTTGCCATAATGCTTATATATCTGATAGCACCATTTTTGATAAAATTAAAAAAACGTTTTGGTTTAAAGGCGTTTTTCGGGATGCTGCTTGGCTGGCTGCTACTTGGTGTGTTATGTAAGGATGTCCTTGGAAACAGAGCTGTTTTTGTACTGATAAACAGACTGCCAATAATTTTTATCGGTATATATTATGAAGAAATCAGAAAACTTTTGTTAAAAAAATCTGGGCTTCCTGTAATAATTGCAGGATTAATTGCAGGTTCTTATCTGATTTACAGATATGGCAGTATTGAAAGACTGAATAACCCTTTCTTTGAAATGTATTATATTATTGCAATTCCTTTTGTGATATCGCTGATATTACTCTGGGATTATATTTCATCACACGTATCAATCAGAAATCTTCCGATGCAGTTTATAGGCAGGCTTACGTTGGAACTATACGGCCTGCAGATGATTTTCGGTTTTAAACTTGAAACCAGGATTTATAAAGCAACCGGACAAAAACTTATTACATTTCTGATTACTGCGGTATGCCTCATAGTGGCAGCATATATTTTATATCTTATAAAAAAACTCACAGTAAAATTAATTAAAAAAGTTAAGGAGAGAAAATTATGAAAAAATTATTTACAGGTATTATTATTTTAACAATGGCAGTTGGACTGTTTGGATGTTCAAAGCCTGACGGCAACGGTGGTACAACAACTGATAATACAAAGGAATCAGTAACAGATACTACAGATAAGCATACAACTGAATCAGAAGGTAATAATTCAGGTTCTGACAAAATGGATTCAGCAGAAATTGAAAAAAAGATTGTATCTATTTTTGAAGAAGGGATTGATAAAGGAACAGACATTGAAGAAATAGCAAAATTAATCGCTCCGGTTGGTGGATATGATTGTGAGGTAAATAAAGTCAAAGAAGGTTTTTTGACGGGATTTGATGAGGACATCAAAGGTTTTAAAAATGGATATGGAATTGCACCTGCTATTGGTTCAATTCCTTACGTTTCATATATTTTTGAAACTGATGATGCAGAAGCCCTTGCAGCACAGCTGAAAAAGACGGCAAACCCACGCTGGAACATCTGTACAGAAGCCAATGAACCTGTAATCAAGGTTAAAGGGAACTATGTATTTTTTACAATGTGTCCAGGTGCGGACTGGTAATCATCAGACATAACTCAAGCGTAAATAAATCCTCATGGTTTTTAAGGGTGTCAACAGGACGTCCCATAGAATCATATCCCCAGAGAAAAGCTGTGGCAGGAATATTCTGTTCACAGTTTTTTTCAAAAGAAGCAATATAATCTTCAATCTGATTCCTTGTATTGTATTTTTTAGTAGTATTTTATTTCACAACAAAAAAAGGGCGGTTCACAACATCGCTGTTTATTGTAAAATGTCAAGCGACTATTCAATATTAATCGTTGATATGTTCCCGTGTACGCTCATAGCCTAAAATTGGCTTTGATATGTTCCCCGTTACGAGTGAACACCTAAAAATGGGTAGTTTGACATTCGAGGTAATGATAAAAAGACTTTATTGATGCAAGCTTTCTTTTTGCTGTTTTGGGTTTGAAATTTTGGTGCAGATATCCTATATATTTTTCAATATCAGATATAGATATGGTATGTATGCAAGCATTATTGAAAAATGAAACAAATTGGCTTAAATCGGTGCGATACGCCTTTAGTGTTTTCTTATCAAGCCTCTTTTGAGTTTCGCAGTATTCCAGATAGCGTTCTGTTATAGTAAATAATGTATTCATATGTAAGAATCTCCTTTTCTTAATTTCGTGTTTACATCGGGGTACCGGAAGAAATAAAGATGTTAATACATCTGGATATGAGGATACCACAATTAAAAACATGTAACTTACAGATTACATTATTGTCCGCGATAAGTGGTGGTCTGGGAAAATTTATTTTGATATAATAAAAGCAAAATTTTGGTGAGGTATTTTTATGGAATTAAAGGATAAATTACAGCTTTTGAGAAAACAGAATGGTTATTCACAGGAGCAACTTGCGGATAAGTTAGGAATTGCGCGCCAGACTCTTAGTAAATGGGAGAACGGTGTTTGAGTTATAATAGGACCAAGTTAGATGAAACCCAGTAAAA
>ERZ1673734.356-NODE-356-length-40436-cov-215.799881_pt1 | contig 40436 bp, 34 predicted proteins | sample MGYA00580199_ERZ1673734 | MGnify/ENA primary metagenome ERZ1673734 (study PRJEB41218, sample SAMN15661742) | gut metagenome | host: Homo sapiens | place: Canada: London | collected 2015-08-20/2019-03-30 | study: EMG produced TPA metagenomics assembly of...
CAGAACACTTTGCCATCCAGATGTGTCGGGAAATCAAGCTGCCTCTGTTCCCGGGGTTTACGGAGCGCGCCAGAGAAACATTGCTGAATTATCGTTGGCCGGGAAATATTCGTGAATTGAAAAACGTGGTGGAACGTTCAGTGTATCGCCACGGCACCAGCGATTATCCGCTTGATGACATCATTATTGATCCCTTTAAACGGCGTCCGCCTGAAGACGCTATCGCCGTTTCAGAAACCACCTCGCTTCCAACACTGCCGCTGGATTTACGTGAGTTTCAGATGCAGCAGGAAAAAGAGTTGCTGCAACTCAGTTTGCAACAAGGGAAATATAACCAGAAGCGCGCGGCTGAATTACTGGGGTTAACTTATCATCAGTTCCGCGCGTTGTTGAAAAAGCACCAGATTTAGCGAAGTTGAGCAATACAACTTGCCGGATGCGGCGTGAATGCTTTATTCGGCATACATAATCAATACGTCGTTTGCAGGCCTGATAAGCGCAGCGCATCAGACATTATTGCCTTGGGCTATTAATCGCTCAGCGCATCCTGCAAAATTTTCATTGCCGCATCGAATTGCGCATCCGGGATGGTCAGCGGATACAGGAAGCGAATCACGTTGCCGTATGCGCCACAGGTCAGCAGGAGCAGCCCCTGCGCCAGCGCGCGTTGCTGGATTTTCTGTGCAATCGCCGCTGACGGCTCGCCCGTTTGCGGATCGTTAAACTCTACCGCAATCATCGACCCCAGGCCGCGTACCGCAGCAATGGCCGGAACGCTTTCTTTGGCATCAATCAACGTGTTTTTGAGACGCTGGTCCAGTTGATTCGCGCGTTCGCAGAGTGATTCTTTGTCGATAATGTTGAGCACCGCGTGCGCGGCAGCCACCGCCAGCGGGTTACCGGCGTAGGTGCCGCCAAGCCCGCCCGGCGCGGGTGCGTCCATAATATTCGCGTTACCGACCACGCCCGAAAGCGGCATCCCGCCCGCGAGGCTTTTCGCCATCGTCATTAAATCCGGCTTATCGGCGTAATGATCCATGGCAAACAGCTTACCGGTACGCGCAAAGCCGCTTTGCACTTCATCAGCAATCATCACAATACCGTGCTCGTCGCACAGGCGGCGAATAGCGGCAACCAGCTCTTTTGGCGCAACGTTGAAACCGCCCTCGCCCTGCACCGGTTCGAAAATAATCGCCGCCACCTGCTTCGCTTCGATGTCTGATTTAAACAAGCGTTCGATGGCGTCGAGGGAGTCCTGTGTTGAAATGCCGTGTAAATCTGACGGATAAGGTACGTGATACACCGAACCAGGGAACGGGCCGAAGCCGATTTTGTACGGCGCAACTTTTCCGGTCAGCGCCATGGTCATATACGTACGACCGTGAAAGCCGCCGCTAAACGCAATCACGCCAGGGCGTCCGGTATGGGCGCGAGCAATTTTCACCGCGTTTTCCACCGCTTCCGCACCGGTGGTGAAGAACGCGGTTTTGGCCTGCCCGCTCACCGGGGCAAGGGCGTTGATTTTCTCCGCCAGGGTGACGTAGCTTTCATACGGCACAATCTGATACGCGGTGTGGGTAAACTGTTGCAGTTGCTGCTCCACCGCCGCGACCAGATCAGGGTGGCGATGTCCGGTATTCAGCACCGCAATGCCTGCGGCGAAATCGATGTACTCGTTGCCCTCAACATCCTTCAGCGTGGCGTTTTCAGCCGACTGGGCGAAGAAGTTACACATCACGCCAACCCCGCGCGGAGTGGCAGAAAGACGACGCTGATGGAATTCATTGTTGCTCATGTTTCACACCTTTTGACTCTTCACGGTTAATCGGAAATTAAACGCCCAGACGATCGCGCAGGCTGTAATACGCCGCGCCCATCGCGGTAAACGGCACACGCAGCGTGCGCCCGCCGGGGAACGGGTAATGCGGCAGATTGGCGAAGGCATCGAAACGTTCGGCGTCGCCGCGCAGCAGTTCGGCAATCAAACGTCCGGCTAGATGAGTACAGGTCACGCCGTGGCCGCTGTAGCCCTGCATGTAATAGATGTTGGTATCGAGGCGACCAAACTGCGGCATACGCGACAGGGTCAGCAGGAAGTTGCCCGTCCAGCGGTAATCAATTTTCACGCCCTTCAGCTGCGGGAAGGTTTTCAGCAGTTTCGGCACCACAAGGCGCTCAACGTCATCCGGGTCGCGCGCGCCGTAGACCACGCCGCCGCCGTACAGCAGGCGGTTGTCGGCGGTAAGACGGTAGTAATCAAGCAGATAGTTACAGTCTTCCACACAGTAGTTTTTCGGGATCAGCGAACGGGCTAAATCTTCCGACAGCCGTTCGGTGGTGATCACCTGCGTGCCGCACGGCATGCTGCGTTTCGCCAGTTCCGGCTCTACTTTATCGCCCAGATACGCATTCCCGGCGACAATCACATACTTCGCCGTCACCTGACCTTTGGCAGTTCGCACAACGGCTGGCGTGGTGTGCTGGATCTGCGTCACGGCAGAAAGTTCATACACGCGCCCGCCGTTGAGGCGGATGGCGTCCGCTTCGCCAATGGCAAGGTTTAGCGGATGAATATGCCCACCGCTGTGATCCAGCAGCGCACCGGTATAGCGATCGCTGGCTACTTCACGGCGAATGGCGTTGGCGTCCAGCAATTCCAGCTGTTTATTGCCGTAGCGTTCCCAGTTCTCTTTCTGCTCTTCAAGTGTGGCGAGCTGTTTATCATTCATCGCCACAAACAGGCCGCCGGGGCGGTAGTCGCAGTCAATCTGATAACGTTTGATACGTTCGCGGATGATCTCACCACCTTCGAACATCATGCTGCCGAGCATACGGGCGGTGTCCATGCCGTAGCTTTTTTCGATCACGTCGATGTCGCGGCTGTAGGAGTTCACAAGCTGTCCGCCATTGCGCCCGCTTGCGCCAAAGCCGATGCGTGAGGCTTCGAGAACCACTACGTCAAAGCCCGCTTCCGCCAGATGCAGCGCGGAGGAGAGCCCGGTATAGCCGCCGCCAACCACGCAAACGTCGCAGGTGATTGACTCATTCAGCGTGTCGAATGGTGCATATTTATTCGCACTGGCGGCGTAGTAACTGCTGGTATGTTCGGTCATTTCAGGCCTCCAGGCTTATCCAGATGGTTTTCAGTTCAGTGAATTTTTCAAGGGCATGCAGGGATTTGTCGCGACCGTTGCCGCTCTGCTTATAGCCGCCAAACGGCACGGTCATATCGCCGTCGTTGTAGTTATTGACGAAGACGGAACCGGCTTTCAGGCGTCGGCTCATGCGGTGCGCGCGGGAGAGGTCGCGCGTCCATACCGCCGCGCCAAGGCCGTACTGGCTGTCGTTGGCAAGCTGTAGCGCCTGTTCTTCTGATGTGAAACGCGTGACCACCAGCACCGGACCGAAAATCTCTTCGCGACTTAAGGACGCATTCGGGTCCACATCCACAAAGATGGTCGGGCCGATGGCGGCAGCCAGCCCGGCGTTACGGCCATCCAACAACAGTTGCCCTTTGCTTTCGCCTTCCCGAATAAAGCTATGGACCGAGTCGGCGTGGGCGCAGTCGATTAAGGTGCCCATGGTGGTTGCGGGATCAAGTGGATGGCCCGGCTGCCAGTTTTGCGCCTGCTGTTTTAACAGGGCTAAGAATTCATCGGCGATGCTCTCTTCCAGCAACAGGCGCGTTCCGGCGATGCACACCTGTCCCTGGTTGTAGAAAATGCCTGCTGCGGTGGCGCTTGCCGCCTGTTGCAAATCCGGGCAGTCAGCGAAAACGATGTTGGCGCTTTTGCCGCCCGCTTCCAGCCAGACGCGTTTCATGTTGCTGTCGCCCGCATCTTTCAGCAGCTGTTTCCCGGTACGGGTTGAACCGGTAAAGGCAATGGCGTCGATATCGTTATGACGCGACAGCGCCTGCCCGGCTTCATGACCAAAACCCGTCACCACGTTCAACACACCATCCGGCAAGCCTGCTTCTTTCGCCAGCCCCGCGAGACGAATCGCACTGAGCGGTGATTTTTCAGACGGTTTTAGAATCACGCTGTTTCCCGCCGCCAGCGCCGGGCCGAGTTTCCAGCAAGTCAGCAACAGCGGGAAGTTCCACGGCACGATGGCGGCAATCACGCCGACCGGTTCACGCACGATCATCGCCAGCTCATGGCTACTGGTGGTCGCCACTTCGCCATACACTTTGTCGATCGCTTCGGCGTACCAGCGAATGGCGCGCGCCGCGCCGGGAATATCATCACGCAGACTGTGACGAATCGGTTTGCCGGTGTCGAGAGTTTCCAGCAGTGCCAGCTCTTCGGCGTGGGCTTCCATTAAATCGGCGAGTTTATTCAGTACCGCTTTACGTTTAGCCGGAGAAGAGAGTGACCAGTCGCCGCGTTCAAATACGCCGCGTGCTGCGCTCATCGCACGGTCGATATCGACGCTCTTGCCGCGGGCAATTTTCGCCAGCGGTGCCTGGGTGACCGGATCAACGGTTTCAAAGGTTTCATTTTCCGCCGCAGCAGTATATTCACCGTTAATAAATAAGCGGTTTTCAATGGCGAGACTTAACGCTTTATCCTGCCAGTAAGCCAGATGATGAAAATTCATTATGACTCCTGTTTCACGTCTATCAGATATATGCAGTTTGTGAACGTCAGGGCGCAGAGATCCCCGGGCCGTATGCCCGTTTATTTCTGGCGACATTCTTTATATACACTTCATCCTTCAAGCCGCCTCTGCCTTGGCTGCGTTCGCTCCCCCGAATCACTTACCTGAGTAAGCTCATCGGGATTCGCTCACTTGCCGCCTTGATGCAACTTGAATGATTTTGTGTATAGATTGCCGGGCGCATTGCGCTTACCCGGCTTACAGAACAAAAAGATTAAAACGTGGTGGGCGTATGGGCGCTGATAATTCGGCAAATACCTGCCGACGTATTACTGAAACTGTGCGGGATGCCGGTATTAATGGCATAACTTTGCCCCGCGACGAGGTGGTAATCCTGACCATTAATCGTCAGAACAATTTCACCTTCCAGTACAGTGCCTATTTCCTCACCCTGATGCTTAATTCTTTCCCCAGTGGTTGTGCCCGGCTGGTACGTTTCAAAGATCATCGCCAGCGTGCGATTCGGGTTACCGTTATGAACCAGCTTCATTGACACACCCTGACTACCCATCTCAATTAAGTCGTCCTGATTAATGACGACCTGCGGCTCATCAGGTTTTTCCGGCTCGGAAAAGAATTCCGAGAGTGACAGACCATACACCTTCAGCAGCTTTTGCAGCGTACTGATGGCAGGGCTGACTTTATCTTGTTCTATCGTACTGATAGCACTGTGAGTCAGCCCGGAGAGTTCGGCGGCACGACGTTGTGAAAGCCCCTGCTGCTGGCGGATTTCCGACAAGCGTTTTCCTGGCGCCAGTCCCTCATCACTCATATTTGCATTTCCTTAAACTGTAGTGGTCAGAGTCGCTGTTTTTCAGCGATATGGTGCTGACAAGCGGTGATAAAGCCCTCGAACAATATACGCGAAAGCGCGTACTCGCTACTGTTCCATTCCGGGTGCCACTGTACGCCCAGCGCAAAAGGATGATTGATGACGCTAACCGCCTCAACTAAGCCATCCGGCGAGCGAGCTTCAACACGCAACCGTGGGCTAACGACCTTCGCCCCTTGTCCATGTAGAGAGTTTACCCAAAAGTTGCTACATTCAGGTAACAACGCAGACAGTAATCCCCCCTCTTCAACCTGAACTTCATGCGACGGTGCATATTGCTGTTCCACCGGCAGTTCGGGATCTTCCCGATGTTCCAGCAATTCAGGCTGTTCGCACAGCTTGCGATGCAACGAACCACCGGTTGCCACCACCAGTTCTTGTAAACCCCGGCAGATGGCGAAAATGGGGATGCGCCTTTCGAGTGCGGCATTAATTATCGCCATGCTCAGAAGATCACGCCCGGGATCGGCGTCAGGCTCATCGCCGTTTTCACCATATAGGTGCGGCTGCACATTGCTGGGACTACCAGGAAGATAAATGCCATCGAGTTTCGGCAAAAGTTGTTCAAGTAATGACGGTTCCGCCAGCGCATGTGGTAGCGCAATAGGCAAGCCGCCTGCATGGATGATGGCATTCAGGTACTTTTCTTGCAGAGTCTGGGTCGCATGACCCTTAAGCCTGTTCCTGCACATTACGACACCGATAACCGGATTGTTCATTATATTTTCCATGCTCAATCTCACAAAGTGGACTAAATTATCGCCATTACTGCGCTTTAAATGACCTTTATGTTCAATATTTTTTCAATCTAGCAGTGGGTTTTCATTTTTGCAAACTCAATTTAACATTTGACAAACATTTAGTTTGCATACAGATTCGAATGGTGGTCATTATATTTTACGCTTTGATAACGAGCGGAAAACAAACCAAAGGCGAAGAATCATGGAAACCAATATCGTTGAAGTAGAGAACTTTGTTCAGCAGTCAGAAGAGAGGCGGGGTAGCGCCTTTACGCAGGAAGTGAAACGCTACCTGGAGCGCTACCCGAATACGCAATATGTTGATGTTTTACTTACCGATTTAAATGGTTGCTTCCGTGGAAAGCGTATTCCTGTTTCAAGCCTGAAGAAGCTCGAGAAAGGGTGTTATTTCCCGGCCTCGGTATTTGCAATGGATATTCTGGGCAACGTAGTAGAAGAAGCAGGTCTGGGTCAGGAAATGGGCGAGCCGGATCGTACCTGTGTTCCTGTTCTCGGTTCCTTAACTCCTTCTGCCGCCGATCCAGAGTTTATCGGTCAGATGCTCCTGACCATGGTCGATGAAGATGGCGCTCCCTTTGACGTTGAGCCGCGGAACGTTCTTAACCGCCTGTGGCAGCAGCTGCGCCAGCGCGGATTGTTCCCGGTCGTAGCGGTAGAGCTGGAGTTCTATTTACTGGATCGCCAGCGCGACGCTGAAGGGTATCTGCAACCGCCCTGCGCGCCTGGCACCGATGACCGCAATACACAAAGCCAGGTTTACTCCGTTGATAACCTCAACCACTTCGCCGACGTGCTCAATGATATTGATGAACTGGCGCAGTTACAGCTGATTCCGGCAGATGGCGCGGTCGCTGAGGCCTCGCCGGGTCAGTTTGAAATCAACCTTTACCATACTGATAACGTGCTGGAAGCCTGCGATGATGCGCTGGCACTAAAACGCCTGGTGCGTCTGATGGCAGAAAAGCATAAGATGCACGCCACTTTTATGGCGAAGCCGTATGAAGAGCACGCGGGCAGCGGAATGCATATCCATATCAGTATGCAAAATAATCGTGGCGAGAACGTGCTTTCTGACGCGGAAGGCGAAGATTCGCCGCTGCTGAAAAAGATGCTCGCCGGGATGATTGACCTGATGCCGTCGTCGATGGCGTTGCTGGCACCAAACGTGAACTCGTATCGCCGCTTCCAGCCGGGAATGTATGTGCCGACGCAGGCGTCGTGGGGCCATAACAACCGCACCGTCGCCCTGCGTATTCCGTGCGGCGACCGTCATAATCACCGCGTGGAATATCGCGTGGCGGGTGCCGATGCCAACCCATATCTGGTGATGGCAGCGATTTTTGCCGGTATTTTGCATGGCCTTGATAACGAGCTGCCGTTGCAGGAAGAAGTCGAAGGCAACGGGCTGGAACAGGAAGGCTTACCCTTTCCGATTCGCCAGAGCGATGCCCTGGGTGAGTTTATCGAGAATGATCACCTGCGCCGCTATTTAGGCGAACGCTTCTGCCATGTCTATCACGCCTGTAAAAATGATGAGCTGTTGCAGTTTGAGCGCCTCATCACAGAAACAGAAATTGAGTGGATGTTGAAAAACGCGTAATACCCCTTGCGGGGTTGTTTCATCGGCCTGAGCGGAGCCAGGCCTGACATTTGCTGGTAATCCAGACATTTCCCGGATGTCGCGTTATGGAGCGCGGGCGGCAACGGGCTTCCGTTAACGATTAAGACTGTGACGAGGAAATGAGATGATGCCGATGATTAAATCCCCGCATGGCGAGGGAGGCTGCGTATGCGCCCCTCCTGCTACTGACTGGACTCCGCCCCCTTTGCTTCCCTTGCTAAACAGGTTTGATTTCAGGTCGACACGACCGCAAACCTTATTACGCAGGGGAGGCAGCAATTATGGCTATTAATTCACCACTGAATATTGCTGCGCAACCCGGCAAAACCCGTCTGCGAAAATCACTGAAATTGTGGCAGGTGGTGATGATGGGTCTGGCCTATCTCACGCCGATGACCGTATTTGATACTTTTGGTATTGTCTCCGGCATTAGCGACGGTCACGTTCCGGCGTCCTATTTGCTGGCGCTGGCGGGTGTGCTGTTTACCGCTATCAGCTACGGCAAACTGGTTCGCCAGTTTCCGGAGGCCGGTTCGGCCTATACCTACGCGCAAAAGTCGATTAACCCGCACGTCGGATTTATGGTCGGCTGGTCATCGCTGCTGGATTATCTCTTTTTGCCGATGATTAACGTCTTGTTGGCGAAAATCTATCTCTCCGCCCTCTTCCCGGAAGTGCCGCCGTGGGTGTGGGTGGTAACCTTCGTCGCCATTTTAACCGCCGCGAATCTGAAGAGCGTCAACCTGGTCGCTAACTTCAATACCCTGTTTGTACTGGTGCAAATCTCCATCATGGTGGTGTTTATCTTCCTGGTAGTTCAGGGACTGCATAAAGGAGAAGGCGTTGGCACCGTCTGGTCACTTCAGCCGTTTATCAGCGAGAACGCGCACCTGATCCCGATTATTACCGGGGCGACGATTGTCTGTTTCTCCTTCCTCGGTTTCGATGCGGTGACCACGCTTTCGGAAGAGACGCCGGACGCCGCACGCGTGATCCCGAAAGCCATCTTCCTGACGGCGGTCTACGGTGGCGTTATCTTTATCGCGGCGTCGTTCTTTATGCAGCTGTTCTTTCCCGATATCAGCCGCTTTAAAGATCCGGATGCCGCACTGCCTGAAATTGCGCTGTACGTCGGCGGCAAGCTCTTCCAGTCGATTTTCCTCTGCACCACGTTTGTGAACACGTTAGCCTCTGGCCTGGCTTCACATGCCAGCGTGTCGCGTCTGCTGTATGTGATGGGGCGTGACAATGTGTTTCCGGAGCGCGTGTTTGGCTATGTGCACCCAAAATGGCGGACTCCGGCACTCAACGTCATTATGGTCGGGATTGTCGCGTTGTCGGCGCTGTTCTTCGATTTAGTTACCGCCACAGCGTTAATTAACTTCGGTGCTCTGGTGGCGTTTACCTTCGTGAATCTGTCGGTGTTTAATCATTTCTGGCGGCGTAAAGGAATGAATAAAAGCTGGAAGGATCACTTCCACTATTTGCTGATGCCGCTGGTTGGCGCGCTGACGGTGGGTGTGCTGTGGGTTAACCTCGAGTCAACGTCACTGACACTCGGTCTGGTATGGGCTTCGTTAGGCGGCGCATATTTATGGTATCTGATCCGCCGCTATCGCAAAGTGCCGTTGTATGATGGTGACAGAACGCCGGTGAGTGAAACGTAATAGTCGGATGCGCGGCGCATTATCCTGCCTGAGGGTAACGCGCCGCGCCATTAACTATAAAAAGATGTATGACCCGGATCACGAGTGCTATCATCCGCCCTTATGCTTAGCGCATTAACCCCAGGGGCAAATAATGAACCACGATATCCCGCTAAAATATTTTGATATTGCCGATGAGTACGCGACCGAATGCGCAGAGCCTGTCGCAGAGGCTGAACGCACACCGCTGGCCCACTACTTCCAGTTACTGCTCACCCGTTTGATGAACAATGAAGAGATCAGCGAAGAAGCCCAACATGAAATGGCTGCTGAAGCGGGGATTAATCCCGTACGCATTGATGAGATCGCAGAGTTTTTGAATCAATGGGGTAATGAGTAATTATTTAATTGCAGACGATCGGTCAGTATCGTTGTCCGGATAAAGCGTTCACGCCGCATCTGGCTAACAATGACACGCACTGCAGCGTGCTTTAATGGGTTTCTCACGATCGTACCGCTCTGCTCCTCGCTAAGTTGTTCTGTGAGTTATAGTTATAGAGAAATCACGGGTACGAATGTTGAACAGATGGCGACGTCACCTGTTCAACGACCAACCACACGGCCCTCATTACGACCCCTGAACACAAACGGTAATGGCAAATGTCATTAAATATTAGTAAGATAGCCTCTTTACATAAAATCCCTTAATATTATGCGCCAGGTATTATCGTCTCTTTTGGTGATTGCTGGACTTGTGAGTGGTCAGGCAATCGCCGCGCCTGAATCTCCCCCGCATGCTGATATCCGCGACAGCGGTTTTGTCTATTGCGTCAGCGGGCAAGTCAACACCTTTAACCCATCCAAAGCGAGCAGTGGGTTAATTGTCGATACCCTTGCCGCCCAGTTTTATGATCGACTGCTGGATGTCGATCCCTATACCTATCGCCTGATGCCGGAACTTGCCGAAAGCTGGGAAGTACTCGACAACGGCGCGACCTATCGCTTCCACCTGCGTCGCGATGTTCCGTTTCAAAAAACCGACTGGTTTACTCCCACTCGTAAAATGAATGCCGACGATGTGGTGTTTACCTTCCAGCGAATTTTTGACCGCAACAACCCGTGGCATAACGTCAACGGCAGCAACTTCCCCTACTTCGACAGCCTGCAATTTGCCGATAACGTGAAAAGCGTCCGCAAACTGGATAATCATACCGTTGAGTTCCGACTCGCCCAGCCGGATGCTTCTTTTTTGTGGCACCTCGCAACCCATTATGCTTCGGTCATGTCGGCAGAATATGCCCGGAAGTTAGAGAAAGAAGATCGCCAGGAGCAACTCGACCGTCAACCGGTCGGCACCGGTCCGTATCAGTTGTCGGAATACCGCGCCGGGCAATTTATTCGCCTACAACGTCATGATGACTTCTGGCGCGGTAAACCGTTAATGCCGCAGGTAGTGGTGGATTTAGGCTCCGGCGGCACCGGACGTCTGTCGAAACTCCTGACCGGGGAATGCGACGTTCTGGCCTGGCCTGCTGCCAGCCAGCTATCCATTTTGCGTGACGACCCGCGCTTGCGTTTAACGCTGCGTCCTGGGATGAACGTCGCCTATCTGGCATTTAACACCGCCAAACCGCCGCTAAATAATCCCGCTGTCCGCCATGCGCTGGCACTGGCGATTAATAACCAGCGCCTGATGCAATCCATCTATTATGGTACGGCTGAAACGGCGGCCTCTATTTTACCGCGCGCCTCGTGGGCCTATGACAACGAGGCTAAAATTACTGAATACAATCCGGCGAAATCGCGCGAACAGTTGAAGTCGTTGGGGCTGGAAAATTTAACGCTGAAACTGTGGGTGCCCACACGTTCGCAGGCGTGGAACCCCAGTCCACTGAAAACTGCCGAACTGATTCAGGCGGATATGGCGCAGGTTGGCGTAAAAGTGGTGATTGTGCCGGTAGAAGGTCGCTTTCAGGAGGCGCGGTTGATGGATATGAGCCATGATCTGACGTTATCCGGTTGGGCGACGGACAGTAACGACCCGGACAGTTTCTTCCGTCCGTTACTGAGCTGCGCGGCAATTCATTCGCAGACCAACCTCGCCCACTGGTGCGATCCGAAATTCGACAGCGTATTGCGTAAGGCGCTCTCTTCGCAGCAGCTGGCGGCGCGTATTGAAGCCTATGACGAAGCGCAGAGTATTCTGGCGCAGGAATTGCCCATTTTGCCGCTGGCGTCGTCATTGCGTTTGCAGGCCTATCGGTACGATATCAAAGGTCTGGTACTTAGCCCGTTTGGTAACGCCTCCTTTGCTGGGGTGTATCGCGAGAAACAGGATGAGGTGAAAAAGCCATGATTATCTTCACCTTACGCCGCATTTTGTTATTGATTGTGACCTTGTTCCTGCTGACCTTCGTTGGCTTCAGCTTGAGCTATTTCACCCCTCATGCGCCGTTACAAGGCGCGTCACTGTGGAATGCCTGGGTGTTCTGGTTTAACGGCCTGATCCACTGGGATTTTGGTGTTTCCAGCATTAACGGTCAACCGATTGCCGAACAGTTAAAAGAGGTCTTCCCGGCGACGATGGAACTGTGCATCCTCGCCTTCGGTTTTGCGCTGATTGTTGGCATCCCCGTGGGGATGATTGCCGGGATTACGCGCCATAAGTGGCAGGATAACTTGATCAACGCCATCGCCTTACTGGGCTTTTCAATCCCGGTGTTCTGGCTGGCGCTTCTGTTGACGCTGTTTTGTTCACTCACGCTAGGTTGGTTGCCCGTTTCAGGGCGTTTCGATCTGCTCTACGAAGTGAAACCGATTACCGGTTTTGCGTTGATTGATGCCTGGCTTTCGGACTCACCATGGCGGGATGAAATGATCATGAGCGCAATCCGCCATATGATATTGCCCGTGATCACCCTGTCGGTTGCGCCAACAACTGAAGTGATCCGCCTGATGCGTATCAGCACTATCGAAGTGTATGACCAGAACTATGTAAAAGCGGCGGCGACCCGCGGTTTGTCGCGCTTTACTATTTTGCGTCGCCACGTTCTGCATAACGCGTTACCGCCGGTTATTCCTCGCCTGGGCTTACAGTTTTCCACCATGCTGACGCTGGCGATGATCACCGAAATGGTTTTTAGCTGGCCGGGTTTAGGGCGCTGGTTAATTAACGCCATCCGCCAGCAGGATTACGCAGCCATTTCCGCCGGAGTGATGGTGTGTGGCTCACTGGTCATTATTGTTAACGTGATTTCTGATATTTTGGGTGCCATGGCTAACCCTCTGAAACATAAGGAATGGTATGCCTTACGATAGTAATTATCGTTAGAGGCAAAACAATAATAAAATCAATACATTGTCAATAAAACCATCACTAACATCTTGTTTCTATATACACAAATATATACACATTGATTGTACTGTTATGCCCCGTACAAAAGTACGGGGCATGTTCTGTTACTCCACTCCCACTTTTTTGTTGTACTCGCGGTTAAAGCGATCCACGGCAACCTTCATATCCCGCTCTACCGATTTCACTATCGCCGCCTGCTGCGCCAGACTGAGAGAACTGTCGGCATAAATGGCATCACGCTGTTTACGCAAATCCTTCAGTCTCTTCCGGGTATCCTGCATAAGCCCGTTCATCGACAATTTTCCGTTGTTCTCGTCAATGAATGCCGTTCTTTCTGCACCGGTCAGACTCTTCAGCTCTGCGTGGTACTGCGCAACCTCCGTCATCCGGTCATACATCTTCTGCTGGTCAGCATACGGCATCACCTCACCCGAAATTTTCCCCAGGAAGGGCACCTGCTGTTCCGGTATATCAATACCGTTCAGCGATTTCACCGCCGCATCTGTGGTTTTGGAAATGAAGCGCCCTGTCCCTCCGGAGATATAGTCAATCCAGAATTTCAGCGATTCCGGTGTAATATCCACCGCGCCGGGACGATACTGGCTGCCACCTGAGAACGCATTCAGCCAGGATGCAAACGCCTTGTACGCCTCAGGCGTTGAACGTCTGCCCAGCTGGCTGTCCGGTTTCGGTGTGCCAAATGGCATGTTCTCCTGGTAAATCTGCGCCCCCATGAAGTTTTCATTCATGGCAAGGTTCGCAAACGGACGCAGAATGGTCGGCGCTGCATTTTTCAGCAATGCCCCGGACAGTGTTTCCGACGTTTCACTGCCCACAGGACTGAATGCCCCCAGGATACCACCGACAACATTACCGGCAGCACGTGAAGCAGTCAGGTCGCCCGCTGCCACACCTTCAGCAGTATGCCCGAGCAGGAAGAAAACGTTGTACCCGTAAGGCAGAGGAATACTCCAGTACTCTCCGGCCTTGCCCCCGAACACCGATTTCATAATGACGAGGTTACGCTCTTTCACATGAGACGGCACCTTGTCATACCAGTTAACCCCGTCATCATCCTCCCCCGCAACACTGCGGTTAAGCGAGCCAAGCAGATAACCCGCTCCCACAGCTGCAAGCGCGATTTTCTGCGGTACATTGAGATTCTTCCAGCGAAGGCGCTCCGGTAACGGCCCGTCGCCATTAAGATGTCCGAGCGTTCTCACCAGGTTTGCGGTCCCCTGAATGCTGGCGTTGGCAAACATATACAGCGAGTTCATCAGCGCTCCCTGCTCACCACGACGGTTAAAGTTCACCGTCATGTTTTTGGCAAGAGACGCCGCCTGCTGGCGTGACAAACCAGCATCACGGGCGTGTTTATAGGCAGAAAGACGCAGAGCGTTTTCAACCGCCCCGTTGGCATCCTCGACAAGGTTAAGGAACGAATTCCATGCACCGATACTCTGGCCTTTCCATCCTCCCTTCGCCAGCGATACAAGGCGATCCATTTCCTTCTGCTGGCCTTCAAGGTCACCCATGTTAAACCAGCCGGTTTTACCTCCGTCCTCAACAAACTCTTTCCACACCTTCTGCCACTGCGCACCGTTGCCCGTGAGGGTTTTACCACGCAGACGGGCGTATACGGCAGACATGGCAGACCGGCTGTCTTTCACCACAGCCAGGGCGGATAAGTTATCGAGCCCTTTCAGTTTACCGTCGCTCCTTCCCTGCTCCGCCTTCAGGTTCATCACCGCCGTCTGCACGTCACGGATGAAGTTACTGACCAGGAATTCCGGGTTATACGACGTGTTCACCGTTGCCAGGAAGCGGTTAACTTTCCCCAGCGTGCGGATTACGGCGTTACTGGTTTCCGGTCCCATATTCTTCATCGCACGCATCAGGCGCGGATCATGGAGTTTGATGTAGTACGTTTTGCCGTTCTTTTTGGTGGTGAAGTACCGGTCTGCCATCATTGCCATCGGTACAGGACGTTCGACAACTTCGTGACGGGTTTCACCGGTTTCCGGATCAACACGCTCTGCAATCGCACGCATGGTGTCCGGTCGCTCATTGGTGAATACCTGCCAGTAATCCTTGTCTGGATTATCCTGTACCAGTTTCAGGAAGGCGTTACCTACTTCATTTTTGCGATTGCGGATCAGCGATTCGCTCAAGTCCTGTATCGCCTGAGTGGACGGAGACTGTGCGCGGGATGCACGCCCCATGGCCTGCCTGCTTTCACGTCCGCCGATAGTGAAGCCTTTACCTGTACGGGGCAGTGACACCACACCGTCAACATCCTGGCCTTTCAGAGGAACGTAGTAACGGTAGGCGTTCTGCCAGGCATCCACCACACCGCTCTCTTCCAGTCCGGCCTCACGGATAAGCTCACGGCGACGAGCCAGCATATCGTCAACAATCCCTGCCAGACGGTCATACTGTGCCTGTTTGCCACTGTTACGCACACGCTGCATGATTTCCGCCGCTTCCGCGTTGGTCATCCCCGAACCGCCGTCCGGCATTTTCGGGTTGATTTTCGCGATATGCGCGTTACGTTCCGGCGCGTGACGGGCGTAGAGGTACTCATCCAGATCGGCCTGCGCAATTTTGTAGTCCGCCAGTAATTTAGCCAGTGGCTGAACGTAGCGCTCCTTCATCACGTTCAGGTCGTTTTCCGCCTTCCCGTGGAAGAGTTCTTCCGCCATATAAGCGTTGTTACTGTCGTCTATTTTTCCGCCAGTTTTACGGATATTCTCCTGAACAGCTTTCAGCACCTGGAATTTATCCTGCATCTGGCGCACAAAACGCGATGCAATTGTCTCTTCCGGTGTCAGACTGCTGGTACGGGAGTAATGCGGCCCCTTGCGAATATCTTCAGGATAGAGTATTTTATCCGCAGAGCCGCGATAAGAATGTTCCCCTTTGGGCAATTGGAGCCCTCTGTGCAGAAGGTTATCGCGGCTTAATTTTTCTCTCCGGTACAACGTTAACCCGGTCATTTCCATACTCTTCAGTTTTTTTCCATTTTCTGTACCGTAAACAGAAGCTACCTTGTTGATTTCCAGACGCGACCGGACAGCCTTCATGTGTACCGCTGACACCACCGGATCACCATTTTTATCCACGGCATCAAGCAGCATCACAACCGCATTTCTTTCTGTCGCTGAGCGGTAAATTGCATCCGGATCGTGCATCAGTTCCGGTAGTCTCTCGATAACATCCATCGGCACCACATGTTTCACACCATTGGTGGCCTTACGCACAGTGTCGCGGGAGATAACCAGCGGCAAATCTGGTGCGCCAAGGTGACGCAATACCGGCGGCGTACGCCCGATGTTTACCGTTAAATCCGTTGAGCGCAGAGACTTCATCATTCTGGCAAGGTCATCACGATAACGCTCGCCCTCACCTTCCGGCACTTTGAACGGATCAGGCTTACCGCTACGGGAGTACTGAGACGATGCGCCAGCGCCATCCTCACGCGGCGTGTAACCTTCCCGCACACGCTGGCCTAACGTGCGAATAGTTTCGCGAACAAGTCTGATATCGTTCAGCTCTGTCGGCTTCAGTAACCCCGTGCGACGCAGTACCCCTTTGACCAGGGCAACAACACGCTCCCACGCCGCCACAAATTTATTCGGCTGTTTCTCCGCCATATGTGCCAGAAATTCACCCGCCTGCACTTCCGGTGATTCCTTACCATAAGACGCATCAACCTTACGCCAGGCTTCACGGATGGTGGCGTTATCACTGTCACGGGTTTTCAGCACGGTCTTAATAATCGTCTGATATTCCGCTGGCGTGACTACATGCTCCATTGCATGGTGGATAATCTCGTGACGCAGCTTCTCGCGAACGGTCCGCCCGTCAGGGATGTTATCCGCCACCAGGACAATTTCACGTTTATCCGGACGATAGAACGCATGCACCCTGCCGTAACCGTCGAACGATTCACCCGCCAGCGCTTCAGCCTCTTTCTGTGACTTCACCACGCGGACCTTCAGGTCACTGTCCTTAATGCCACTCATCACGCCACGGGCAACCGCTTCAACCTGCGGGACCGGGCTGCCTTTGGCTTCCGCACTGCGGTTAACATCCGAAATGAGATTGCCTTCAGGTGTGCGGGTCACGCCCTTACGGGAATAAAACGCAACGCCCTTGTCCGTCTCACGGGTTTTCAGCGTACTGAACAGGTGATCGAATGCATCACGAATACCGCCATCCAGTTCCGCATTCGTCGGATAAGCCCAGGTGTTATCTGTGTTGTGCTCAGGTGCCTTACGGATATTGACCAGATAATCATTCTCCACGCCAGCCATACGCGCTTTATCCTGAACATAACGCTCAAAGGCTCGCGCCGCCATTTCAACATCCGTTGACCAGTACGGTTTTGAACGAACGCCATCCAGGCGTTCAGAACGACGCAACATGTCACTGCTGTTAATGGCTTTCATCACGCCTTTAAACGCGTCGTAAACCTCCTGACGTACCGGATATTCCGCATCAACATACCTGCCGTCTTTAAATACGCGCCCGGCACGCTGTGCTTCCGTCATATAGTCGCCACCTGACGTGATCTTCCCGTCAGTGGAAACATCATAACGACCAAAATAATTATCCAGTGAATGGAACCATTCGTGGGCCAGCGCCCCCGGTCCGTTACCTTTTGTCAGGTTGATTGCCACCTCACCCGGCTCATAGTGTGCCGCCGCCTTACCCTTACCACGGGCACCAAAAGCAAGCCCAAGACGACCGTTCAGAGAAAGCGCTTTTGTCGGCACGTTCAGCACGTCAGCCAGGTCATGCAGCGAGTCATAAGCCCGGTTCAAATCAGCCTGACGACGCGGACTTTCCACATAATTACCAAACTGCACACCACGAAAACCAAACGCATCACTGAACTGCTCCGGCGAAACATCCCCCTTGCGGCGTTCTGGTCCGGTACGATCGCGGTTGGTGGCGTTACGCTGCTCCTCACGCGAGACTTCACGCAGCGCCTTCACCTGATTAACCAGCTCATCACGATGTGTGCGCACATAATCATGTGCATCACGGGCAGACTCAAAACCGCCCTTCAGTTTCTGCCTGTTTTTGCCATAACCGATAAAAATGTCGCCACTGGCCTTATGCCGGTACACGTCAAAGGTTATTCTGTCATCAGCAGAGGTTGCTGGCGTTTCCCTTTCTCTGGAGCCTTGTTCATCGAAATATGCTTTCGCCTTTTTCAGTAACTCATCCCGGCTTTCCGAGAAAAAGAGGTCGCGCCCCTTGCTATCACGAAGCGAATACATCATTTGCGGCGGATCGTAACGTTTTCCCCCGACAAACGAATAAACACCGGACCTGACACGATAGCCGGATGCTTTATCAATCTGCAATGCAGAAAGCGTACGGAGCAGTTTCCAGGTATCCGACATGCTCCGTAACCCCGGCTTACTGTCCATCATATCAGCCAGTTTCGCTGCCGGAATTTTCCCCTCCAGCATACCGGCAGTAGCTTCGCGACCGCTTTTAACAATGCTGATCCATTTCTGCATGTTACGGCTTGTTCTGGTGGGAATTTCACTGCGATACAACGCCATCATTGCCAGCGTGTCACTATCCACACCTTCTTTTTCCAGACGGGCATAATCCGGCTTTGGAAACAGTTTGCTCAGTGGTTGTGTCGCGTACTCCCCATCCTCCAGCGTTTTACCCATAGCTTCAGCAAGCTGCGCATAACGGTGTTTTGCCGCGCCCTTAATCTCCTCGCCAAAGTCTTCAATTTTCGCACCACGCACCTGCTGGTGAGTGCTCGGTTTATCTACCGGCACCGGCACCTCAGTATCCGGAACATCGGTTATGGTCTGGCGATTATCCCCGGTCTGTCTGCGTGCTTCTGCCTGCTGTGCCAGTTCCGGAAGGGAGTCACGAACCATACGAGGGAGTGATTCAGGCTGTGGCATATCAACCCCACGCTGACTTTCAGGTGCAGGAAGTCCTTCACGCACTGGTGCTGTGGCGTTCTGCTCATCCGGTGACGGCAGACCACGACGAACTGTTTCGCCCTCCAGTATTTCCCCCTGGCGACCAGCGGCATTTTCCGGTGCCTGCGCACGTCCTTTCTGGAAACTCTGGCCCTTCACCTCACCGGTTGTGGTAAAACGACCACCACGTCCGGCCTGATTTTCATCCGGCGTACGCGCCACTTCTCCTGGTAACGGATATCCCTGTCCGGGATGAATATCGCCGGGAGCGGGAAGGCGTGGACGCTCAGTTAACTCCTGTGCTGTCGGACCGGCATCACCTTCAGCCATCTGGGAACGCACCAGTTCTTCCGCCGTCGGCGCGTTGCCACGGGCAAGACGGGCCTGCACTTCTGTATCATCCCCCGTAAAACCACGGAATCGCGGGTCACGCATGAACGCGGGCTGTTCCATCGGATCAGCATCAGTAATACGCTCTCCGTCAGCCAGAGTGTTAATGGTCTCCGTTGCCACATCTTCAGAGAACGCAGGATTATCCATTTCAACGGCATACTGATTCTCGCCTTTCTTCACTACGGACGGTTTCAGGCCGGTGGCGCTGGCATTGCGGAAAACGTCGCTCCCCAGAGCACTTTTTTCATCCGTGAAATAACGGTTGTCCGGACGCACCTTTTCAATGCGTTCTGCTGGTCTGGACGCACCACTCTCGTTAATTTCAATACGAACTTCATCCGGATCGCGGAACCGCACCGTCGGGTAAATACTCCCGTCGCCATCATCCGCATTTTCCGGCTGTGGCTGTGCCTCCGGTCTGGCCTCCCGCTGAGGGCGAAGCACATCACGTATTGCCTGTAACTGCTGCTCTTCAGTATCAGTACGCCCTTCCTTCTGGCTGAGTTTTCGGTATTCCTCAAGCAGTTCAGGGCGCGGCTTCGCCTTCAGCTCATCCATCACCGCCTGTCGCTTCGCCTGTTCATCCAGTTCATTCAACAGCTGGCTGGCGGCTTCCCGGCGATGAACGGCAGACGTGTCTCCCTCATGTGCCATATCCGCATCAGCATACTGTTCCAGAAGCTGCTCGCGATTCATCCCCTGCATAGATTCACGATGCTGTGCCACCGGATCAACCGGTTCGGGTTGCGGAGCCGATTCGTCCTGAGGAACGCTTTCAGCCTCACGCATGGCTGCTTCATCTGCCGCCTGACGTTTTCCACGATATCCGGCAGCCGCACCGAATGGTGCCCCCATTGCAGCACCAAGGGCTGCACCTTCGATCGTTGCGTCAGCCACGCCCTCCCACGGTGACACATCCATTCCGGCGGTCTCACGCAATGCCGTGTTTTCCTGATAGCGTGAATAGCCACCCTGCGCCGCATTAATCGTCCCCTGTTCCGTGGCATTTCTGACAATGCCGCTTTTAACGGTCTTCGCCGTGCCCCGCATCGCCAGATTAAGCAACTGAGCATCGCCCAGTTTTGCCGCCATGGCATTCACAGCCAGCAATTCAGGATCGGTTGCCAGTTGCGCACGCACCTCATCGGCAACACGCTCTTTTGCCAGGTCCATTTTCTGGCGGTCAGTAAGCTGCGCGTGCTGCGGATCTGCATCAATTGACAAAAAGGTCTGCTGAAATTTCGGTGACTTCGCCAGCTCAGAATAATCCGCGTTAAGAACAGCATCTGCCGCTGCCATTGCACTCCGCCCTTGCGCACTGACAGTGGAATGGGTGATCAGGCCTGCCTGGAAAAAATCCGGCATTTTTTTATCGACAGCTTCGGCTGCCAGTGCTGTGGCTCTTTCCGGCTGCATCCCTGCCGCGATGTATTTTTTCTCCAGCCCGGCGGTCAGCACTTTTCGCAGAGTGACATCACCCAGCTTTTTAGTCACACCGCCTGCAACCATATCCGGTACAAGCGCACCAATCAGGTTAACCCCTTTCGCTACCCAGACCGCTGAATCATCATATCCTTCAGTCATCGGTGTATTCAGCGCCCGCTGCGCCCCCGGCGACATCTTGCCAGTCAGCCATTCATCCGAGGCTTTAGCGCCGCCACTGACTGCCTTGCCTGTGACCTTCAGACCTTTACCGACAGTATCAGTAACCGCATTTTTTCCATCAGGCAGAGTGTCGATGACCTCATCCGCCCCCTTGCTGCCACCGACAAAAATATCCTGAACAGTTGCTACTCCCGGCAGCCCCATACGGCTGAACTCATTTAAAATACGTGCCCCTGTTTTTACCGGGCTCTGAATCATCGCATCACCGAGTCCACGGGCCATTTCCCCTGTCCCCCGGACGGACTGGGCGACACCTTTCCCCATAGTTGGCAATACATCGCCCAGGCTGAACGACGTGCTGTTGTCCTTCCAGCGATTGGGATCGGAGAAAAACACATCATAGCTGTCAGTCTCTCCCGGCTGCTGAATGTTCAGGCTGTTGCGGCTCTGGTTGCCAAATTGCGCTTCAGGGCGCTGTTCATCGGAATAAGCCATACAGACTCCATAAAAAAACCCGGCACAATGACCGGGTATCAGGAAATAGTATTAACGGGAATGGTGAATTACTGCGCGTAATTCTGTTTCAGACCACGGATAAACTCAGATGCAGAGGCCGCGCTATCATCCCTGGCCTGTTCCCCCCTGGCCTTTTGAATACGGAGAAAATTCGCATACCCGTGTTCCAGCAATTTCTGATTCTGAGGCTCCAGCATTTCTGGCTGACGGGAGGCCACTTCTCTGGCAAATGCCTGCTTATCCGGATCATCACCCGCCCAACTGGTAATCCCTTGTTGAATTTTTTGCTGCTGAATTTGCTGCTGATACTGCGGCAGTCCCATCGAAGCATAATATTGCGTCACTGCTCCCTGCGCATCACCGCCGTCCTGTGCAACCTTTATCGCTACCTGGCTGGCTCCTTTCTGAAGTTGATCCGCAGAAAGTCCCTGCTGCTTCGGCGTGAAATAGCCGAAATTTTTCGAAATTTCCGCGAATTTACTGCGATCCCTGACAAGCTCAACAGCCTTATCAACAGGCACCGCCAGCACGGTTTGATCATCAGGATGTGCACTGCCGTATTCCGTAACGGGTTTATGTGCTGTAGAGCCATCACTGTATGTGAGATCAAGGCCGATAAGTATGTACCCTTCCTGCTGTGCCGGTACTATACTGCCAATCCTGGCCTCTTTTATCGTCTTTTTCCCGGTTGAATCGGGCATGCCAATACGCTGTTGCAGTTCCGGGCCAAACACCCCGGAAAGGACATCAAGATTCTCCGGCGTATTAAGTGAAGCGATAGCCCTGTCTGGCTTGTCATCAAAGATTTTTTGCAGGTTGTTCACGGCCTGACCCGCTTTCGCTACATAGCCATCATTCGCCATCAGCCTCAGCGGATTACCCTCTGACAACTGGCCGTAAAGACGCATTGCTGCATCCCGATCGCCAGCATCCACAGCCTTTCCAAGCGCCGCCATCACAGGCTGATCGCGCGCCAGCATATCGTTATACTCAAGCCGTCGCTGGTTGTATTTCTGCATCCGGAGTCGCTGCTGCTCCATACCCAGCGACGCATTCCGGTAATTCTGGTTGGCGTTAAACTCCCTTTCCTGCAGTGCATAATTACGGTCGTCGACTTTGGCTCTGTAATCAAAGTTCCGCTGATCAACGTCTTTATTATGTTCAAACTGCGACTGTGCAAATTCAAAATCGCGCTCGTTATTTTTCTGTTGTTGAGCAAGCTGTGCTTCTCGCAAACCAAGTTCCTTACGACGGGTCATTGCCTGGTCAACCGTGCTGAATCCGGCAAGTAAACCCTGTGCAAATCCGCTCATTCACCACTCCTTAAAACAAAGAACCAGCAATACCACCTATGACAGCACCAATAGCCGCACCGGGGAGACCACCAACAGCAGCGCCCATAGCTGCACCCGTACCAATTCCCGTGCCGATATTCTGTTTGTTCTGCGCTTTCTGTTGCGCCGCCATCTGTTTGTTCGCGGCCTCAATTTCTTCACGTCGTCTGTCGGCATCACTTATTCCCTGTAATACCTCACGCCTCGACTGATTCGCAATATCCAGTAAACCGTATCAAGGCGCGGGAACAGTGTACGACTCCCGGTAAGGGTATCCTTTTTCACGGGTTTGGGGCCGATATAGACAACGGCAATTTTTTCGCTCATATAATTCCCCGGATAAAAAAGCCCGCATGACGCGGGCCGGAAGGTTTATATCAGTAACCCACCACGGTATAACGCAGCAGAACATTCAGGGTGCCGGTTGCAGCTGCTGTCTTAATGGTGACCGTAACCAGCTCTCCGTCACGCTGTGTGGTGTACGGCTCCACTGGCACATACTTGGTAAAGCTGGCAGTTACTGCACCACTGTCACCAATGAGTTCATGTTCGCCAGATTTAACGCTGACAGTTGCTGTGCCGCCAAGTCCCTTGGTAGAAACCAGCTGTAACGCATTAATACGAACACCGATCGGCAACGAAAGAAGATGAATAACACTGTCCGCTTCCGCAGCATTCACAGTAAACACACCTTCTGCCACCGACTCATTACCGTGCGTACCCGTATAGACCCGTTCACTCAGTGACGGGGCAAGGATGGTCTTTGCCATAATTAATGACTCCTGAAAAAGCCGGGCGATAACCCGGCATGAGGAAAGGAAAAATCAGAGCTTCACTGCGGTATCAACAGCAATCACACCGTGATCCTGCATCCTGCCGCTCTTCTCCGGGAAACGGATTTTTTTCAGACCGTTGATCCAGCTGATTGCTATCTCAGTACGGTTATCCATATCCGTTTTCTTCTCAACCATGTTGAAGTGACCGCCGCCCTTCTGACCGTACGCATTCGCCAGTGCCTGAGCACCCAGCAGCATGGCGCGGTCAATGTTGGTTGCGGCCTGCTTCTCTTCTGTGGTTGCCGTCAGGTCGTTTTTCGATACCAGAACCTTTGACCCCTGATAGAAACGGATCGGCATCCCCGCATACTTGCGGACCAGGATATTGCGCCACATCGCACATTCGCCTTTGAACAACGGATGATTAAACCCTTTTGAACGGTTCACGGCACGCGTCATCATCTGGTTCCAGTCCTTGCCGGAAGTTGAGGTGTACCAGTCATTCCACTGACGCGGCGTAACGTACAGGACGTAATACGGATCTTCGCCATGCAGTTCATCTCCGGACAGACGCACCGGCTGTAACGGATGGGCCATCTCGTCAATAAACAGCGAGAGATTATCGACCAGCCCAAGGGTGAACAGGTCTGACTGATCAATACCGTCAAAACTCGTCGCATCACCACCAAAAAAATGACGGTCATACGTCGGCGGCAGTACGTCGTTGATCATGATTTTTTTGAATTCAGGGTGATCTGCCGTTGGCAGAATGGTGTCGTCAGCAACAAAATCACCGCGGGCACCGGCAAGATGCACTATCGCACACTGGTCCTGCAGGTCGTTAAAGTACGTACCCAGCAGCGTTCTGGCAGAGGATGCCAGGTTGAACTTCGTACGCTGCTGGCTCATACGTCCGCCCGCATCCACCAGGTGACGGCCCTGATTAATTTTCAGGGAAAAATCAGCATGGCTGAGGTCTTCACCACGGCCTTCAACGCGCTCAACCCCCATCGTCGGACGTTTAGAGAGTTTGTGCATGATGCTGAACGTCACTTCATCACCGGCCTGTTTGTTGAGGTCAGTGATCCGTACAACCGGCGCACCCGCGCTGGTCTGCTTCGTGCTTTGCTTGTCCGGCGAAACCGCTTTTGGCGCTTCCTGCTGTTCAGTGAGGATATTGACCATCGAGCGGTTGCGGTTGGCAGCGGTAAAAAGCGCCACCTGATACAGCTTATTCGCCTGGGCTGATGTTACAGTCGTCATTACTTCAGTTCTCCTTCAGTAAGTTACCCGAGCTTCTCCAGAAGCGCGTCTATTTCAGCATTCGTCATACCGCGCATAATCGCCTCTGCCTCTGAATGAGAAGCACCAAGTAACCGTTCAAAATTATCACCGGTTCCGACGGAAGCCGTGTTGCCAAGCTCTGACGGGGAAGCAGGCACTGCCATCTCCCGTTCAGCGGCTTTCACTTTTTCTTCCGCCGTTTTCCGGATATCCGTGTTGTCTGCCTTGTCATCAGAAGGCGGCTCACTGGCTTCACCGAAAGCGAGCTGCGTACGGCGGGCCACTTCGGCGAAACGTTCAGTGAGCGGTTTGTCTTTCCATGCGGGGTCATTCTGGAGCTTCCCGTCGATGGATACGGCAACCGAGAAGCGATCCGGATCGGAGTTCTGCCACGTTTTCAGCACCGGCACGTCATTCATTGCATCAAGAACCGGTGATAAATCCTCACCACCATGACCTTCTGCCTGCTGTGCTGATTGCTGAACACGGGACTGGAGATAGTTATTTTTACGGATAAGCGAAGCCACCGCGTCGCCAATTTCCGGATACATCTCCCTGATACGGGCAATCTTCTCATCAGAGATTTTTTCGTTTTCCGGTAACGGTGCGGGTTTCATACCGGCCTGGTGGATCTGAGACGTCAGCAGTTCAACCAGGCGTTTTTCTTCGGCTATCTGTCCCCGAAGAAGTGCGGCTTCCTGTTCGGCCCGCTGCTTACCGGAACGTTCAGCCTCAAGGACTTCATAGGGAATGACGTGTTTACCATCGCGGGTGAGCACACCCTTCGCCTCCGGCTCCTTCACGTCCTGCGTCTGCTCAGCACTGGCATCCGGCGTCGGTGCCGCAGTGTTATCGCCCGTCTGTGTCTGTGCTGCCTCATCCGCATGATTTTCTGTGGCGGCCTCTGTCACGCCGTCCTGTTCGTGACCGTCAATATCCACATCTCCAAGCCCTTCCAGCATTTTTTCCAGTTGTTCCGGGGTTTCTTCACCCGTAAATTCAAAATCCATAAATAACTCCGCATGGTCTGTTTATCGGACAGATCCGAATGGTTGAGTAAATAAGGCTTATCGCTGCCCCCGCGAATAAGCGCACCGCTCCCGGAACGCTTATCTCCGGAGACAAAAAACCCCGTACGATGACGGGGTTCCGTTAAGTTCAGGATATTCATAGCGGCAATTCATGCATCCGCTGTTGTAGTGTATGTAGCATCTGTTGCTGAAGAGCTTCCTGCTCCTGTTCCATATTCTGTATGCCGGTAATGATTTCTGCCGTATGCGCCTGGTTGAGCGCATCCACATAACGCTGTCCCTGTGCCGCGGCGACATCCCGTTGTGCGCCAGCATTATCCCGTTGCGCAGCTGCCTGTGCCCTGGCAGCTTCTGCTTCCAGTTTAGCCACCCGGCCTGCCATTTCGCGCATCTGCAGTTCCTGTTGTTGCTGCTCCTGGGCCTGTTGCTGCTGAGCGGCCTGCTGCTCTTCCGGGGTCATCTCATCCGGTGATTTTGGTGTCCCCAGCGCCGCACGAATACGTTCGACAAATTCCTGTTTCTGCGGCACATCCAGAAGGTTAACCCACAGGTCGAGCACGACGGCCTGCACCTGAGGTGGCAGCCCCTGAATAACCTCTGACATTCGCTGTGCAAGCTGTGCCTTAAACGCCGGTGTCTGCTGAACAGGAGCCAGCGCAATATGTGTATTTAACCTTGAAATATCATTGGTCAGTTCACCATTATCACCTTCAGCATTGAGAACAATGGTCTGGCGACGCTGGCGATCATCACGATTAATCACCACCGCATGATTACGCCGCTTTTTCAGGCCATCGAGAAGATAAGCGAGCAACAGCCTTCCCACCTGCTGGCAGGCAAACTGGTAGTTATCGTTGATTTCGGCAAGGGTTGTGGCTCCCTGCTCCACCAGGTTGCTGATCGCCACGCCGGACGATGCATTTGAATCCTGCCCGAGAAATGCGGAATAAACCCCCATCGTGTCCTGGATAAGTTTTTCCGACTCCTGCATGACCTGAAACTGCTGGCTGGCAACCTGAAAATCCTGTTCAACCCGGAAAACATCAGCAACGCTTTTCTGATTTTTTCGGGCCGGATTCAGTTTAATAATGCCATCCGGACGCTCGATCTGCTCCATCAGCTCGTTGTCTGACAACTGGGTGGCATCCTCGTCCATAATCACGCGTTTGGCCTGAAGCAACCACGTCAGTTTTATACGACGAAAATTCACCTCATCCTGTGCCGGAATGGCCCGGGAAATCAGCCCGTAAGGCTCCCCGGTTTTATCCTTCCGGTATCCCCAGAAGGGAACCAGCGGGAACATCCCCTGCGGCGCACTGCAGGGGCGATCCACAATAAAGTGCGGTCCCACAAACCAGGCTTCACGAATACGACTTACCCGCCCGACTCTCACCTGCACCCGCCCGGATGCCACAGCCACCGCATGCATCAGATTATTTTTATCAAAGGCCACCACCCGTCTATTACTGAGTTCAATCACCGGAAGACGCTCGAATGTACGGTAATAAACCACCTGAAGCAGCACACGACGGCGTTCACGCTGAAGCCATTCGTTCTCCTTACGATCCCATGACTGATACTCTTCCCATGCACTCATCAACGGACTGGGCTGGCCTTCAGTAACCGTGGTATCGACAAAATCACGCCAGTCATCAATGGCATAATCGATAACCTGAGCCATTCCCGGGAATGTGGCTTTTGCCTCATCGGTATCCATCCAGCGGCGGCGCATCAGCCAGCGGCAGTCACTTAAATCAGCTTCCCGGCTGAGCCAGTCCCAGAACACTTCATTCCGGCTGACAGTAGACACCTTAAACTCAGGCCCGAACGGATCGCTGTTCCGTCTGACCTCCACCCAGCTGAGCCCCGCCTTGATTTGTTCCGCATAGGCATCAGAGCGGGCTTTATTCATATTGCCAAGGCGGCATGCATCGGCAAATTCAGCATTAATAGCTTCAGCCAGTTTTTCAGTTTCATCATCTGGCTCGTCTGACATCACCACCAGATCAGTCCGCGTTTTGGCCTCCATACCCAGAACACCATCAACGGTAGGCGCGATGAGGTTATGGATGGTCATCGGCTGACCGCGATCTTTCAGTACCTGAAGAACTTCTGGTGGCAACTGGTCACCATCGTAATACGCACAGGCCTTGTTTGCGGCATCGCGCCATTTAGGCTGACTGTCAATATCAGAACAAAGCGCCTGTAACTGGCGCTGAGAAAAACGCGGCGTGGCTCCGTTGTCGTTTTTCGTCGCCATGGTATTAGTTTCATTTTTCATCAGTGAGCCATCCAGTGTGTGGTTCTGCGTTTATCCGTTTTCTGTCTTACCCTCACCGGCATTCTGGCGCGCATCTCCTGGGCAATCATGTAGCTCATAAGCTGATCATCAAAACAGCCTTCCTGTGCATTCATGGAGCCTTTCGCGTCATAAACGTAGGTGTTCATTTCTGATAATGTGCCCGTCCAGCGGATCCCCGACAGGCCGTTATTCAGCAGCGTTTTCATTCCCTCAGTCAGGACCGGTTTACTCTGGCGGGTTGTCAGCCAGCCAAGACGGGGCGTATCGTCGTCATATGCCTGGTCAAGGTGCTGTTCGTTGTAGATATAACGCGTCGGATAGAGTTCCCGGAGTTTCAGGATAACGGCATGTCCGTGATTGTTACGCTCCGGCCCCACAAACGCGTTGTTGTACATACGGCAGACCTGCGCAATGAGATGAGCGAAAAGCTCCGCATCGAGATGACCAAACCAGTGGGCTACCTGCTCACCATTACTACATCTGATGATATCCAGCGATGAGCGGTCTCCGTGCTCCAGCCCCTCAGCGGTATCCGCTCCGCATACATACTCTTCATCCGGATCCGGTAGCTCCCAGACCAGCAGATAATTCATCAGCGTCCGGTGCTGTTCGGCTTTATTCCCGTCACGCAGAGACTGCGCTTTGGTCTTCGTTCCTGTAACCGGTTCAATGTCATAAACAATCAGCGGTGGCGAACAGAATGACTCTGCCTGCAGCGTGCTTTCCGCACTGAACACCCGTCGTCCGGACGTCAGAAACGCCTCCTGTGGTGTTGAGGGAAACTCCTGCTTCATTTCCTCACGCTGTTCAGTTTCCTTGCAGATGTACCAGTGTTTCTGCTCATCGGTAAGCGTGATGTTCATTGCTTTTTCAACCGCAGAAAAATACGCTGTTTTTTCCCGTGACAGCTTAAGTCCGCTTTCCGGCACTCTGGCGCTGTATTTGAGATCCTGCCACCAGGCGTAAAAATGGAATTTATAATCCTGTGGCGTCAGCGCCAGCCCTGATGCAGTGATTTCCTGTGCCCGGTTACTCATCTCGTAAAAATCGCCACCCACACCTTCAGCAGTGGATTCATCAAAAATAATGCACTCATCAGAGACGGCATTAAGTGTACCGGTTCGCAGCTCTTTCGCCTTAGCCGGATATTTTGCGCAAATTTTGCCGTGCTCTGAGATATGCAGGCGCTGCACCGTACCTGAACGGAATGAGGTTGCCACCTGGATACTCGAGCCGTGCCCAAACAGGATATAGCCACCGCTGGCTCCGCTACGACGTTCAACGATGGTGAATGAGGCTCTCAGCCAGTCAGGAAGATGATCGAACGGTACAGCAATTTTGGTGCGGAAAATTTCACTGGCAGCCTGTTTATCCTGAGCGACAATCCCGCATTTGAGATGCGGTATGAATAATGCCTGGTCGAGAAGATAAATATCAATGGCCGTGGAAAACCCCAGCTGGCGTGCTTTCAGGATAATATTTTTATTGTGCATGCTCCGGAACAACTGGCGCTGCGCCGGTCGCATTCTGAAGGTGACCAGCTCACCTTTTTCGTTCTGTATCTTGTAGAGATGATTGAGCCGCCACCAGGGATTGCTCAGTTTAGTCATGATGAACAGACGTTGTTCGGCCTCTGTCATTTCTGACGGTTCATCACATCGCGGTTCATTCTTCCGGAATGTCATCCAGTCTCCCCGAATTACTCATTTCATGCAGCGATGACACGATGTCACTGACAGGCGTAACAACGCCCCGACGCTGGCTGGTCAGAATATCGGTTTCCGCTCTGAGTTTATCTCTGGCAGCGTTGGTTCTTTCCCGGTCAGCACGAAGTTTTGGTGCTGTTTCAGCCAGAACGTCCAGCGTCAGCAATGAGCGTTCAATTGACTCGATACGGGCAATATTCCGGTCAAGAGCCTGTTCAGCTTTGAGTATTTTGTCGTACAGAGCAACGCGGGTTTCCACGTCAGCCGCCTCTTTCAGGTCGGCGAACATTTTTTTCAGTGTTCCTGTTACTGAAAGTGCGCGGGCCCGGGTAAACACCAGTTCATCGGCAAGTTCCATTCCGACTGCATCATCTATGAGGTTATCTGCCTCGAGATACTTCGCGTATCCACGGTGTCTGACGGCGTGGGTGTTACGCTGAGAAAAAGCATTTGAAGGTGGCAAAAGTCTGGAACCACGAGTCCGTTTCGTTTCTGCCAAATTTGCGCATTTTTCATCACAACCATCATCGCCTGAAGGCTCGTCATGACTGGAGTTGCCGTCAGATTTCTGCGCACTTTTTTGATCATCAATTTGCGCATTTTTCTGCGCACTTTTCTCTGTATTTCTGGGGGAGTGTTTGCGCAGTTTAATGTACCGCCGAGCCGTGTCATAACTGATATTGTTCTGACGGCACCAGTCCTGAAGCTTTATGCCGGTTTTGACATGTTCGCGTCGAAATGCCTGCTCCAGCTTTTTCCAGTCCAGCTTTGCCATGTCACCTTCTGACGTTCTCTGTTAAAAACTGATGCACAATGACTGCTGTAAATTTTCAGATTTCACACAGCAGAGCCATGTCTGATTAATGTTTAACCTTATTTAGGTTATATCCGCTTCATTCCACTACAGCACCAGATAGGCTGCCTCGCGGATAAATGCCAAAGTCTCCTGATATAGAAACCCGTCGCCACATCGAGCGCTGATCAACATTTGTATATTCACTGCGACAGAAAGAATTTATTTTATTGAATAGTTAGAAATACAGAATTGCATGCTTTATAAGCATTGACGCACACTTCATTTTTAGCAATATATTCTGTTCTCATAGACGATCAGCCCTGCATGCACTGCCGGACACCGTCGGCAATTTTACAGACCTAAGAGGCAATACCAAAAAGCTAACGCGCTTTATCAAGACTTGAGCAACCAACCAATAAAAAAAGCACCAGTACCGCTACCAATGCCCATTTCGTCGTTGTTCACAGCATTCTGTGTACCCACTGTATTTCGCGTCATATCACCACGTCAGACAATCCTTAAGGATTACATAAGATTTACGCATAATAATGCCCATTTTCAACACAGACAAGGGAATTTATATGTTAAATCAAACGCTAACAAAATCTCTTCTTATATTTTTACTTGTCATAATCGTTTCTGTATCCATCATATACATTGTAAGAACTCCAGTCAGACTTGATGTGAACGATGTCACTGAGATTAACCAGAAACATCCCATTATTTTTCTCATCCGGCATGGGGAAAGATGCGATCGCTCCCAAAGAATATGTCTTTCAGCACATGAGGGAATCACAGTAAACGGAGCTAACAAAGCTCAACAATATGGAGATAAATTCAGAAGAATGTTTCCATACTACAGTCTCTATTCTACAGACACACTCCGAACAATGCAGACAGCCACTTTTTTTTCGGGAGGTAAGACAGCAACTATTCCGGACATATCGACATGTGATGATAACGCAGTAAATAATATCCTTAAAATATCAAAATCAGATCATGTTACTGTGATTTTCACACATAATCACTGTCTGTCCAGAATTGCAAAAAAAATGAATGGATGGAGATTTAAACCTGATTATATGGGCACACTGGTTCTGCATCGGGAAAATCACAATCTGATTCTCGACGGACATTTAAAACCAAACGAGCTTACCCAGTGATCCATTTGTTGATAATGCACTGGCATTGATTCAGGTTATATCTCTCCTCATAAAAAAGGCCAGCGATTGAGCTGGCTCTGTTAATCGAGGCATTGCATCCTGATGTACTCCTGCAGGTAGTTAACCTGCGCGGTTATCTTGTCGATTCCACTTCGGAGACGGTAATAATTGAGTTCAGCATCTGCTGTAAGTCCTGAGCTTTCTCCATCGCCCATGCCGCTGGCTCCGGTCGTTGACTTTGCACAGGTGGCGGCGACTTGCAGGCGCTTACGCCCAGCAGAAACATCAGCACGGAGACTTTCAATAGTCGCGTTAGCATCAGCAAGCTCCCTGGTGTATCTGGCATCGAGTGCAGCAACATCACGCTGGCGCTGCTGTATGTCAGCAATGGTGGCGTTCGCCTGGCTGAGTTTTGTCTTCGCATCATCTCGCTGCTCTTTGTAGGTGATGGCGTTATCACGGTAATGGTCTGATGCCAGCCACAGCGATCCACAACCAAGCAGCAGGACAATAAGCACGCCATACAGCACACGATTCATATCACCACCAACGGATTGCCCAGACCAGAACAGCAATTGCCACAATACGAATGGCAAAAGCTGCCGCTCTTGTTAAATCCAGACTTGCTGGCGTCTCCACCTCAATGCCTTTCATAATGGACAACCTCAGAAAGAATCTTTTATACTTCCTCACAGGGAAAGAACCTCCCTACCCATAATTTCTCCCTTGCCTTATTCAAGGTCAGAAACACAAAACCCCGCTTGCTGCCAACAAACGGGGTTTTTACTTTTACTCACTTAAATTTTGCCAGTTCGCAGGATTTCGTGTTATCCGTTCGCGTTGGTCAACGGCATTTTTCAGCAGAATATTCTGCTTATCTGTCGATACTCCAGCACGCCAGCGCGCTCTCCTGGTCACGCCGCGATACCTGCCCGTAACAGTTATTTGAGCGGTTCCGACAGTCCCTGCCGCCGTCATATATCCATCGGCGGATTTCAGCACATGCACCTTTCCGGTCTCCTGCGTTCAGTTTCCGGTAAAACGTTGAGGTGAAGCATTTCGAAGGCCCGATGTTGTACGGACAGAATGACGCGATGCCCGCTTTCTGCGGTTCGGTCAGTGGCACTCTGATGTTTTTCTCCACCCATGCCAGCGCCTTATCACGCTCAATGGCGTTAACCCGGTCGCATTTTTCCTTCGACAACTTCATGCCCGGAACGACAGGTTTGCCATCCACCAGGATGGCACCGCGGCAGATAGTCCAGATACCCGCACCATCACGGTATGCCGTGGTGTGGTTACCTTCTTTTTCGTCAAGAAACTGGTCGAGGATTTCAGGCGCAGAAGCGCCCGCAGCAATCAGCGCCAGAACGACCGCTGATAAACCATAGCGGAATTTCCTGCTCATCAGCTTACTCTCCCCGCGCCGCCTTACGCCGGTCCTCTTTGATTTTGAAATACAGGTTAGTCAGGTACGTCAGCAGCCCAAACAGCAGACTCCCCAGCACGCCTATTGCCGCCCACTGAGACGGGGAAACCCTGTCCAGCAACTGCAGGAACCAGTAGCCCGTTCCCACCGCTGACGTGGTGTATGACACACCTGTTGTGATTTTTTCCATCTGGTACATACCCCGTCTCCCGCAATCCGGAAGCTCACAACAATATAAAGACCACCGGCACACACCGATGGTCCCTTGCGCATGCTTACATCATCATGTCGCTGTCAGGTGTAGGTTCACCGCCATCTGAAGCACTCCCGTCACCCGCGATACCTTCCGGCTCAGGAACCGCTGCTACGCCCAGCAGCTCATCCAGAATGGCATCCACTTCTGCATCAAGACGCGACTCAAGATTCTGGCGAAGTTTCTGTTTCAGTGCGCTCCGGACTTCTTCAGAGCGCAGGACTTCCTTCACTGCCTCTGCAGTGACCAGGGATGTGATTTCTGACATGGGATTTTCTCGCTGAAAGGGGTTGTTAAGGAGTAACGGGTTCTTCGGGTTTGCTTCCGGCTGACTGACTGGCGCTGATTTTCTCAGCGGCCCTTTTATCAATCTGCCTGCACCAGAAATCGCGCACAGCCCTGTACCCACCCGAAAGAAGATACAGCACACAGACCGCCGTACAGAAGTACAGCATCACCTGATGAATAAATGTCATAATTTCTTACCGTTATGGTTGACAATGAGAATTGTTTTCATTTAAAAAACCAATGTACGAAAGCATCTTTTCTTTACATTCTCCATTGGGATTACCTCCGCCAGCTTCCATTCCTGCCGCTGGCGGCTTTTTTTAGCAATTATGCGGCTGCTCCAGCTTTGTTTGCTTTAACTTCCACCGTATCAATAAGTACAGGGTAGGTTTCTGCACTACCTGTAATATCCGTAATGACAAACCTGTTGAGTCCATTAGCAGTATTGGCCCATTTCACCAGGTCAAACGCCTGTCCATCCACACCATCAAGCACCGGAGTAACATTAATGCTGTTACTGCCCTTAAATTTAAATGCAAGCGTATGCCAGTCATGGTCGAATGCGCCAAACGTGCCAAGTTCTTTTTGTTGATTAACTGTATGATGGTATGCAACATTAATACTGGCTTTATCTGTCTGGACAAAGAAAGAACTCAGATGGCCTTCACCACCCTCACCCGGCCATTCCGCTATTCGCCAGTACAAACCAAAGGCATACTTGTTTCTGGTTGTCTCAAGATTGACGTTTTCGGGGATTTTAAACCGGACAGCAATTTCCCCGCCTTTTTCCAGTAAAAGTTTTGCCTTGTCTGCAGCAATATCACAGTACATTGACCAGGATTTCGCGCTGTTATTTTTCTCAATTCGCAGAGCTTTATTGCCGCTGTCATCAACCAGTGTGCGCCTGCCATACACACCGTCCCAGCCATAGGGTTTCAGCTGATTGTCTGTAGCTTTTTTGGCATCGTAAAAAATTACAGACTCTGAGGTGGTAACCGGTCTGTCTGGAACAACCACCCCGGCAGTACCATTAACAAACGCAGAAGACTTACCCGCGCAGCTCAGAATCGCCGTTGCCAGACGGTCGGAAATAATCCCACGGCGAGCCCATGAACTGAAATGGCTCGCCCTGTCCTGTGACGTCCAGGTGGCTGAGCTGTCACGCCATTTCGAACCGTAATAACCGATACCCGGAATGTCCGGGTCTTCTTCCGGTTTGTTCGTCGGCACATTCACCCCGTTCTCATCGGTCATGAACGGTACGAAATGGATATTCTTTTCCGTTTTATTTTTATAGCTGCCGTACACCGTCTGGTACGTGGATTCGTTCTTCTGCTTCCAGAAATACGTCGTGTCCCCGCATATCCAGGGAACACCGCCAGCAGAGCCACCGACGCACTGGCCTGCCATATCCGCCAGGTCTGCACGGAATTTATCAACCAGCGCACCAAACTGTGCGGCATGATTTGCCGGCGTACCGCCAAAATCAAATTCCCCCTGCATCCACACCACGGCAAACAGCACATTTTTCGGGTTCTTCTCCAGTGCCGCTTTTGTTCGACCGATAAGGTCCTTATACAGCGGCTTGTCCACACCCCAGCGGGTTGAATTCTCCGAGGCGCCACTCGCGTCACTGTATGTGCCATCAGCTCCGGTGGTGAACGCTGAACCACCACGACAGCACGGAACCAGCAGAATGCCCGCATTCGCCGGTATAAACGGCAGCAGTTTTTTGGCGATATGCAGCCCCTGCCCCACGGTTCCGTACTGCCCCTTTGACAGGTCCGCTTTCGGATGGTTAAGACGGCTCATGTCCTGCACATCATGCAGACAATGGTCCGCCGGAATGATGTCGTTATATTTGCATGCTGCACCGCCCGGTGTCACCGTACTGCGACGCGCTAACTGTTTAATACGTGGATCAGGGCTGTCGAATGTATCCGGTAATGGCAGTCCCTCACCGTATGACATACCATTGGACTGACCAGCAAGCGCGATCACATAGTAATATTCTGGCGCAACAGAAGGCGCTGAGGTCGTCGGACGGTTGCCTGGCTCCTCTGGTGATGAGATGCTCCCCTCACTCACAACTGGCTGGATGAACTCCGCACCATAACCAGCTGTCGAAATCAGCGCACTACCATAAGGCTGCCACCCTTCCTTCAGTTTTTGAGTTATTCGTTTCGCAAGGTCTGACGGCGACGCCGCCCTGACAACATCATAGTGTTTAAATGCCATGAATCCTCCCGGCCGGGATAATATTGTGAGTAAAATAAGGAGCGGGCTGAAGTCCGGAAGTTACAGGACAATGGCAGAAGGGAGACTACAGCCCGCAATTCGAAAAAGACCGCGCAGTTGCGCAGAGTGATTACTATGGGGTATTATTCGCCAGCTGAAATATTACTTCACGTTTTATTGTTTATTCCTTGCCGCCCGCGTCTCCCAGCGCGGGCTTTTTTTGTCCATAAGAAAGCCCCTCCGGAGAGGGGCTGGAGAGTGGCGCTATGTGCCATTGCATGGTGCCGGGTGCCTCCCGGTGAGTTCAGCCCGGTGCCACTAAACCCGCGTCATTCTCGTTTTGATAATCAGAGATTATACCGTCACCAGTCGCCCCTCCGCTCAGGGGGATTCACCATGCAGTTTTTTCTAACAAATTCTCATCCGGGCAGACAACATTCAACTGACTTAATTGTGAGGTATGTAACATTCCCGTTGAACGGATACAAAAAAAGCCAGCCACCAGGGGAGGCTGGCAAACTCGTAGAGCAAAATGCTGTTACGCAAACTTCGTTACAGGGTTATCCTGCAATACTTAAAATATACAATATTTAGAAAACTAATAGTGCCATATGAGATTTTTAAGATTTTGTTATTAATTGCGGTCGTACCTTCCTTTCTGTGTACTTTCCGTATAGCTCACAGGATTCTGGGTACAAAAAAACCCGCGCATCGGCGGGTTCGGCTGCGTGGCAATGTAACCACTCTTATCATGATATGCAGATTTTTACGATCGTAAACTATTTTTTCGCTGATAAAATACAGAGCTTCTCCCTCCCGGCAATTCACGCTCAACATACCGATCCATCTCAAGCCTCACTCCCAGCATCATCAGCATGCCTTCAACAATCCCCTCCGCTTTGTGAAGGCGTTTACCTATACAGGTGTCAGAGCACCCATGTTTCCGTGCCAGCGCCATGAACGTCTCCCCCAACACGTAGTAATCAACCAGCAAGTCATGCAGATCGCGATTGTTCCGGTAAAGGCGGGCTATGCACCCGCATATCACCATCGCATCATCGTCACAGCACTGTGGACGTGATTTTACTTTTTCGGGGATCAGTCCCTTAAATCCGGCAGCAATGGGCGACCATGTAACATCCTCATAGTTATTTACCGCCCATGCCCCCCAGCGCTCAAGAACCTGCCGGATATCACGCATCAGTATCTTTACCCCATCCGCGATGAACCATAAGGACGCCATTGACGACGGCGTGCTTTTTCGCATCTTTATCATCAATGTATTTTCTGACTGTAGCACGATTGCAGTTCAGTATTCTGGCGACTTCTGTCTGATTTCCCCTGGTGCAGATCAGTAATTCAGGTATCGTTTGAATTTTAGCATTCATCAAATGTTCTCCAGTTCGGTGATTTTTATCCCCACTCTACCGCCAGGCACTTTCACGCCGCGAATTACGCGAATGTCATCGAATTGCTCGTCGTCTTCCGCAAATCCGGCGTGGATAAGAGAGTCGAGTAAACCTTTCAGGATGTTATCGAGGTCGCGACGGCGGGAATCTGGTGGTTCAGCAATAATTGTGATGCGAAGTCGTGATTTAGTGAAAATGTCTAATCTGAGTTGCCGGATGATTTGCTGTACGTCTTTTCGGTATTTCTGGCCTTTATCGCTGATGTAGTACTGGCTTCCCCGTCTTCGCCAGTAGGTATTCACCGTCGGCGGCCAGGGAAGCACAAACTCATATTCATTCATGACTTAATCTTCCCCTCCTTCAGCAATATCGCCTGCGTCCTGATCACGCCTTCCAGGTGGTAAAGTCTGGCGTCGTTGTTGTCGAGAATTCGGGTGCGTCGGTCGATCTCCGCGTGGCAGTCACTACAAGCCCATGCACCGATCAGGTCGTCAGGCTTCATTCCCGTTCCGCAAATTCCAGCCATCCGGTAATGTGCCAGAACTGTCGTTTCAGGATTGCCATTGCATACGCCGTAAATCCGTACCTGGCATTCTCTGCCGCGCGCTTCTTTGCGTAGGTTAGCCATTAAGCAGCCTCCCCTGTTACTTTCAGCATTCCGTTATCGAGCGGCTTTCTGGTCAGCCACTGTTGACCACGCCCGGTGATTTTTGTGGTGAACGAGATCTGTATTCCGTGATTTGTATTGACCGCTGTTTCTTTCACTGTGAAATAGCCGCGATCCATATATTCCTGCATTGGCACATTGCGCCGGGAACCTGAAGCAATAAGGATTTTGTGATCGCGCATCCACGCAAACAGTTTGTTTGGACCAATACCAACAACCTTTGCAAAGTTTCCAATCAAAATTCCGCTGGACTCGCCAACGCGATCGGCAAACTCAACTTTAGGTGCTGCGAGAGCAAGCTGTTTCTCCAGTTCAGCCTTCTGGTCTTCAAGGTCGGCCGCAAGGCGCAATGCCTCAGAAAAGGTTTGTGGTATTTTCGCGGTTGCCCCTTCAAGCTCTCGCCAACGGTCAACAAGACGAGCGGTGAATTCCGGCGACAATTGGGCGACGACAATAATGCTGTCTCGCTTACCTTGTTCGCCTTCGAAGACGTAAGCCTCGACACTACGGCGCAGTCCTAAGTTATTGATTTTTTCGAAAACCTGCAATGCAGGAAGTTGAATAACTCCAGATTCAGCCAGGCGCTCTATTGATATTTTTACGTTATCTGGACGACTCCCCACCAACTCAGCGATTTCAATGCTGGTCATTTTGATGATGCTGCTATTTATCAGCTCATTCATTGTCATGTCCTCTCATATTGAAAATTCAGCAATAAAAAACCCAGCCGAAGCTGGGTTTGTTAAGTTGTCAATTGTCAGTAGCGATGCAGTGAAGGCGGCAACTCTTTGTTCTTAAGCCTTTCCCATGCCAGAAGGTTCGTCGGCCCGTCAGGCTCATAAATATCTATATCCCGCGTGTGATTAATTAAAACGCCCCTCGCCCTCCCGATGATATACGAGAACTCATAGCCGTAGTCGTGGCATATGCCGGAATAGCCAGACTGAATCAGTTTTAATGCGGGATACAACTCACGGAACAATGCCTGTGAGCGGTTGGCATAATCCCACAGCCATACAAGGCTGTCTGTTTCTTTTGCGGAAAGCCCGTTGAGCTTCTTCTCTTGTTTGCCAGTATTTTTCTCGCACTGGCTGAAATAGCAGTCTTCCAGTTTTTCGAACACATCCCACGCCTGATCGGTTTCGAGCATTTTTGCGTGACGGGCTGCGCCGCGTTCTGTCCAGAGGATGAGGGAGCGGGCATTTTTACCAACTAACCCGATTGTTTCGGGTCTGTTCTTAAACTCGCGTAATTCGTTTTTTTCAATTTTAAAGTAATGCTTTCCGGGCATGAATCGCGTCGTGTTGTTCAGAAAGTTATCAGAAATGTTTTTGATTTTTGTTCCGTAAAGGTGAGCCAACAGTTCAGTAGTAATTACGGGGATCTGGTTATAGGTAACAGGGGAAAGGTTTTCGACAGAAATTTGAACAGCCATAATGACCTCGCGTTTCGATAATTTTTACCTCGCCACCGTCAGGTGCTAATCATCGTGGTGGCGAACTGTGCGGGGTTAGCACTACCGGTCGAAACATCCGGCGAGCCTTTCGGCTCCCCCACACAGCCCGCCATAAATCGCGAATGTGACTGTGCTTAGCGCATAAAAAAACCGCCAGCGCGGTTATGCACCGTTTCGATATCCGGGGTGCTAATCCCGACGCCAGATTTTGCTGGCGCGTGAGGAATATAGCCCCGAATAAATCATCGCGTCAATCACCTTGTTTTCCTCGCACGATGTCTTAGCCACCGGATATCCCACAGGTGAGCCGTGTAATTGAAGGCTTTAACGTCAGATTCTTTTGGGATTGGCCTGGGTTTATTTCTGGAACGTTTCGTTGGAAGGTAATTGCAGTTTTCACAGACTATATCGGTAATGCTTCGTCGCTGTCGTCTCATTCATACCTCCTGTCGGTAAATCTGACACCCTGCTCCACAGCCCAGGAAGTTGTGTACTCAATCAGGCTTGCCATACGCTTCACGCTCATCTGCGCACTGCTTTCGCGGATATTGACGTATTCACCTTCAAGACCAGGCAAAACATCAGCTTCCTGTTTTGTCGCCACGGCATGACCGCTGATTAACAAAACTTTCCACTGTTCTGGTTTTAGCCATCTGCCGCACCACTGAACCTGTCGGGAGATATCAGCGACCATCGCGTGAAATTTGGCATTTTGATCGAGATTCCGCTTGTAATCGGTGATGCGGATCGTAACGGGTTTGTCTTTATCGAGAGTTGTTGCAAGGATGGCGTTAATGGCGAATTGTTGCTGCTGCTTACTTCGGAGGAAGATAGTCTGGTTCATTATTCCCTCTCACTGGATTTTCCCAACAAAAAAGGAGCCGAAGCTCCTTTAGTTTCAGAATTCAAATTGTCTTGCCCGCAGGCTTTTCAGCATTGGCATGGCCCGC
>ERZ1673734.366-NODE-366-length-40180-cov-50.588087_pt1 | contig 40180 bp, 23 predicted proteins | sample MGYA00580199_ERZ1673734 | MGnify/ENA primary metagenome ERZ1673734 (study PRJEB41218, sample SAMN15661742) | gut metagenome | host: Homo sapiens | place: Canada: London | collected 2015-08-20/2019-03-30 | study: EMG produced TPA metagenomics assembly of...
CTGACAATTAGATCGTTAGGTTGTTTTTGACTGATTTACGAGCATCCCTATATTACGTAGGGTCTACTAATTAAATGTAACCAACTGAAGTTCAACAAATTACATTCTAACATACTTCCATAGTTCACTGGAAATGATTACCTTTGGGTGTTAAAATCAACAAGAATCGACATGAAATACTACTCCCAATACCACAATCACGAGCTGTTTGAGCTTCAAGAGTCTCTCGGGTTTGAGCAAGTCCAACCGCTGGGTGAAGCTTGCAGACAATCTTCCATGGGACAAGATAGAGCAGGAATACAACAAGCGACTGAAGAACCGACACAACGGTGCAGGCAACAAGCCCGCCCGCATGGTTGTTGGTGCTCTGATAGTGAAGCATGCCAGAGGGGCTGAGCGATGAGAAGACCATCCAGGCCATCCAGGAGAATCCCTATATGCAATATCTGCTTGGGCTTCCCAAGTTCACGGAGAAACCCGTTTTCGTTCCAGAGTTGTTCGTCCAAATTCGCAAGCGTCTTGATCATGAATTCTTCAACCTGCTGACCTTGCTGCTGTCGGAGGCAGACGGCAGCAAGGCAAAAGCCGACTACATCACCCTCTCCAACGAGGAGGACGGCGTAGCCCACGTGCTGCAGAAGTTCTGCGGCGTGGAATGAGATTGGAAAGCCTTATCGCAAGGCTTTCCCAATCACTTATTTGCCTCCCTTTCGTCGGTTACACTCACGGCATAACACCTGGCAGTTCTCCAACACGGTCCGGCCACCATCACACCAAGGCGTAATATGGTCGGCCTCCATAAACTCAATGTCGAATTCCTTGCCGCAAAGAGTGCATTTGTGGCCTTGCTGCTCCCAAACTGCAAGTTTTATTTTCTCTGGAAAGGCTCGGAGGTCAAGATAACGTTCTTCTCCCGTCAACACATAAGGGATAATTCCTTGCGGTTTTTGAATTTCGTCATCGCTCAAACAGTCGACGATACGTTGTTCCATGTCTTTTATGTCAAGCGACTTCTCATGATATTCATCATAGAACTTAGCCCAATCCAATCCCTTCATTATTTTCTTGAACTTTTTCATATTGAAGGTATCCATCGTCCAATGCAACACACTTTGGAAATAAGTCCACAAGGGTCCAGCGTTCAGGTCGTGCTGATGTTCTGACATATAGCCAACAATGGTTTGGGGCTTTCCATAGCGAGTCTCATGGGCGGCCATCCAATCCAAGGCTTTCTTGAAGAATTCTTGTCGGATAGGAGAACCATTCACTAAGTCTTTTCCCAAGCGATATGCTGCACAGTTGGTCTTGGAGAAATGCTTCTTGGCATCGCTCACAAACGGACCAGCATAGACTGCATTTCTAATTTCTTGCTCATTCAAAGACTTGCCGGCAATATTGATGGTCTTGAACCATTCCAACTTCTCCGACTCCTCACCCTCACAAACATACACCGTCAACTTGTAGTCGAGAATCTTCTTCTGAATGTCGGCAGGCTGATTGAAGAAATTCTTAAAATCATAGGCGAACTTACCTGCCACATATTCGCAAAGCGACAAGGTACGTTGCTGTCCATCCATTACCTCGTATGGGCATTCAGCGTCATCATTTCTCTTTACCCAATACATGATATTGAGGGGATAACCATTCAACACCGTTGTTATTACAGCTTGTTGTTCTTTTTCGTTATAGATAAACTCACGCTGATATGGAGGGCGGATGTCGAGCAATCCTTTATAGCCTCGCACACCTTGCTCATCATTGTTGACGTAGTCCTTGGTTATCTCCCCAACGGTCACGCTTATTTGTTTGATTGTCATCATAATGCTTGTGGGTGCTTGTTACGAATTACTATTCTTTCAAATTTACGACAAAGTTTTCCATGTTCACGAACATAGAAACGAGGACCGCCACTAAGTTTTCCTAATTCTTTTTTAATTATACTCATATCAGCTAAGTCTAAACTTTGCCCAACAAGTTCAAATTGTTCTGGATTAAATTTATCCATGAAAGTTATAGGAACCCCCATTAGGCCATTATAATCATAAGGAATATCTGTACTTTTTGCTACTTCTATGGCATCGTAATTTGCATACTTTGGGTACTCTTCTGAAGAATACCTACATACCAAATCCATTTCTTCCCTTCGTTTTGGTATGTCAAGATTTGTATACCAATACACACCAGAAACTCTAATCATGTTTTCACGATGGTCACCAGCTTTAGCTACATCTTCATAAGGTGAGGCGAAATGTCCAACCGCTCCTTTAAAGCCATATCCAAGCCACACTTTGTTTTCTACAAACAAAGGAAAGACCTCCTTATATGTAATAGCATATTGCCTACCAATTATCAAAAACTTCTTCTGATACTCCATCAACTGCCCGATATATTCACGGAACAAAGAGAAAGGCGGGTTGGTTACTACAATATCTGCTTCTTTGAGAAGTTCTATGCACTCTTGCGAACGGAAGTCTCCAGTTTTCAAGATAGACTTCACATTTTTATCATTCTGCAAGAGGTAACGAACATCGGACAAATCCACAGCCCCATCGCCATTTTCATCCTTCACCTCTGTTATCTCAACCTTATAGGCAATCTTCTTCGGCTCCTCATCAAAGCCCGGGAAATGGATCCTCAATTCATTACCAGTAACAGGAGAGCCATTATAACACGTGCAGATGAGCTTCTTCAATCCGAGTTGGTTGAAGCGGAGCGCGAAATACTTGAAGAAGTTGCTTTCGTAGGGGTCGTCGCAATTGCAGAGCACCACCTTCCCACGAAAATGCTGCCAATAATGCTGCAATTCGCGCTCAATGTCTGAAAGTTGGGTGTAGAACTCATCTTTCTTTGCCACTTTCGCGGCATTTAGGTTCTTGTTTGCCATATAGTGCGATTGATAGTTATAAGATACAATACATGCACACAACTATCAATCACGCCAAGACGCAAAAAGGGCGTGATGCTCCTTATTGCGTTCAGCTATGAGGCAGCCTCGGAATGGAAACCTCAACTATTCACATAAGAATACACCACGCCTATGGCGAGATGCATTGCTAATACACGAATAGTTAAGGCATTCCATACCGAATGCCTTATCACGATTATTTCTGTTACGTTATTTCCATCCAATAAGTTTCCGAGGCTTTTGGCTGAACGCGAAATAATAGCGAATGCTTTGTTTTACCAACGATGTCTTGGAAAGGGGCAAGCCCAATCCGAGCGTAAAATTACAAATAAATACCGACACACGCCCACGTTTCACCATAAAACTTCTAAAAACTTTCTGCCCGATTGCAGTTTATCGGGATGTTTTGGTTACTTTTGCATTGATAACGTAAAAAAACGACAACGCAGATGTTTCTCATTAAATTACTCCGCAACTGGCTCACCACGTTTGGCAGCTACCTCTTCCTGATGGGCCGTTCCTTTTCGCGCCCCGAGCGCATGCGTGTGTTCATGAAGCGCTACGTCAAGGAGATGTCTCAACTGGGTGTCGACTCCATCGGCATCGTGCTACTCATATCGTTCTTCATCGGCGCGGTGATCTGCATCCAGATGAAGGTGAACATCCAGAGTCCGTGGATGCCTCATTGGGTAACGGGCTATGTGACGCGCGAAATCATGCTGCTGGAGTTCTCCTCATCCATCATGTGCCTGATTCTTGCGGGCAAGGTGGGTTCCAACATCGCCTCGGAGATTGGCACGATGCGCGTGACCCAACAGATCGACGCCCTCGATGTGATGGGCGTCAACTCGGCCTGCCACCTCATCCTTCCCAAGATCATGGGCTTGGTAACCATCATGCCGTTCCTGGTGATTTTCTCATCGACCATGGGCATTGTGGGCGCCTACGCCACGGCCTACATCGGCCACATGATGTCGCCCGAGGACCTTACATCGGGCATGCACCACGCCTTCAACTCGTGGTTCATGTGGATGAGCATCATCAAGAGCCTGTTCTTCGCCTTCATCATCTCGAGTGTGTCGAGCTATTACGGCTACACCGTGGAGGGCGGCTCCGTGGAGGTCGGCAAGTCGTCGACCGACGCCGTGGTGTCGTCGAGCGTGCTCATCTTGTTCTCCGACGTGTTCCTCACCCAACTGTTGTCGTAACGCATTTCCCAACCCTCTCAACCATCAGCCATCATGATTGAAATTAAGCAACTCACCAAATCGTTTGGCGACAGAACGGTGCTCCAGGGCATCGACGCTGTCTTCGAAACGGGCAAGACCAACCTCATCATCGGCCAGAGCGGATCGGGAAAGACCGTTCTGATGAACGACCTCGTCGGACTGCTGGAGCCCACGTCGGGACAGATACTCTACGACGGTCGCGACTTTGTTACCATGGACAAGCGCCAACGCATCCTTTTGCGCCGCGAAATGGGCATGACATTCCAGGGATCGGCCTTGTTCGACTCGCTGAACGTGCTTGAAAACGTTAGGTTCCCGCTCGACATGTTCTCATCGATGAGCAGCCGGGAGCGCGACAGGCGCGCCATGGAGTGCATAGAGCGCGTGAACCTCAAGGGCGCCGAGACCAAGTATCCCGACGAGATCTCTGGCGGCATGCAGAAGCGTGTGGCCATTGCCAGGGCCATTGTGCTCAACCCGAAGTACCTCTTCTGTGACGAGCCCAACTCGGGTCTCGACCCCAAGACATCGCTCGTCATAGACCGCCTGCTGTCGGACATTACACACGATTACGGCATAACGACCATCATCAACACGCACGACATGAACTCGGTGATGGGCATCGGCGAGAAAATTATCTTCATCTACCAAGGACACAAGGAATGGGAAGGCACCAAAGACCAAGTGATGGACGCCAAGAACAAACGCCTCAACGACTTCGTCTTCGCCTCCGACCTCTTCCGAAAGGTTCGCAAAGCCGAGCTCGACGAAGACAACAACAAGTAGCAGCCGCAAGGGGTTGCCATAACCCACAACACAGGCGGGCGCTTTTAGACCATTCTAAAAGCGCCCGCCTGTTGGTTTATCCCACATCGGTCATTAGACCGAGTTTCGCCTTAGCGCATGTACCACACGCCACCCCGCTCCACCATGGGAACGACCACTTGCTCGTTCAGGCTGTCGCCATAAACGAACCCGAGGAATACGGTGGCGGCATGGCGCGCCGTGTCGGCCGTGGCCCTGATAACACGCACCTCCTTGATGCCGTGGTGCTCGTCGTTCTGCTGTCTCACAAACATCTTCGCGTTGGCAATGAGCTGCTCGCGGTAACTCTTGGGGATGGAGTCGGCGCGATAGGTGCCGTCTACAAAACTGGCATAGTCGCCCTGCAGCAGTTGCTCATAATAGACCTTCGCCGACTGGGCTGCCAGCTCGCTCGCATCGGGCCCCGTCGACTCGCCGCAAGCCACGAGAAGCGACAGGGGAAGAAATAAAAGAAGTAGCTTTTTCATCATTCGAACAATCGGTTCTCCTAAGTGTCGACCGCCTGAACGCCATTCGGTCGGTCGGTTTCTCATAACACCTGGCGTAGGTTAGGCTCCTCCACGGGGCCACTCTACGGGCCTCAACGCAACGCGCCGTCCCACCCTCTTGGGCTACGGACGGCGCGGCAGAGACCTGCGGCCTCCTTATTTCTGTCGGATAAAGACGTTGATGGGGCAGCCATGGAGCGACCAGTTGTCGCGGATCTTGTTCTCCAAGAAACGGCGATAAGGCTCCTTGATATACTGCGGCAGGTTGGCGTAGAACACAAACGACGGGATCTGCGTGTTGGGCAACTGCGAGCAATACTTAATCTTGATATACTTACCCTTGGTCGACGGTGGCGGCGTCTGCTCGATGATGGGCAGCATCACCTCGTTGAGCTTCGTGGTTCCGATGTGGATGTGACGGTTCTGGTACACCTCCTTGGCGGTCTCGAGCACCTTGAAGATGCGCTGCTTGGTGAGCGCAGATGCGAAGATGATGGGGAAATCCACGAACGGGGCCATGCGGTTGTAGATGGCGTTCTTAAACGTGTCGATGACCTTCTGGTCCTTGTTCTCCACAAGATCCCACTTGTTGACCACCACGATGAGGCTCTTGTTGTTCTTCTGGATGAGCTGGAAGATGTTCATGTCCTGCGCCTCGATGCCACGTGTGGCGTCGACCATGAGGATGCAAACGTCGCTGTTCTCGATGGAACGTATGCTTCGCATCACACTGTAGAACTCCAGGTCCTCGGTGACCTTGTTCTTCTTTCTGATTCCCGCCGTATCGACGAGGTAGAAATCGAAGCCAAACTTATTGAAACGTGTGTAGATGCTGTCGCGCGTGGTGCCCGCAATCTCGGTCACGATGTTGCGGTCCTCGCCGATGAAAGCGTTGATGATGCTCGACTTACCGGCGTTAGGACGTCCCACGACGGCGAAGCGGGGAATGTCGTCGTCCACAATCTCCTTGGCCTCCTTGGGCAGCGTAGCGACCACAACATCGAGCAGGTCGCCCGTTCCACCACCTGTGGCTGCGCTGATGCACTGGGGGTCGCCCAGTCCGAGCTTGTAGAACTCGGCGGCCTCGTAGGCCTCACCGCTGTTGTCGACCTTGTTGGCCACAAGGATCACGGGCAGCTTGGCGCGGCGAAGAATGGTGGCCACGTCCTCATCCCAATCGGTGAGGCCCGTCTCCACATCCACGAGGAAGAGCACGAGGTCGGCCTCCTCGGTAGCCACCTTCACTTGTTCGCGGATGGCACCTTCGAAGATGTCGTCGGACTTCACTACCCATCCACCGGTATCGACGATGGAGAACTCCTGTCCGTTCCATTGGCACTTGCCGTACTGGCGGTCGCGCGTGGTACCGGCTGTGTCACTGACGATGGCCTTGCGGCTTTGCGTCAGACGGTTGAAAAGCGTGGACTTGCCCACATTGGGCCGTCCAACTATCGCTACTAAGTTTGGCATATTCGTTCAGATTATTTTGTTTGTCAATGAAGCCTGGGCGCCGCATGGAACGTCGGTCCATCCGTTGTTGTTGCCCAAGGCTGTGCGCGCCAAGCCACCGGAAATGGCAGCCCGTGTGGCCACTCCTTACTGGGGATTGTAGCCGAAATGGGTGAGCTCGCGGTCGGAGTTGCGCCAATCCTTGTCGACCTTCACGAAAATCTCGAGGAAAATCTTCTTGTCGAAAAATTTCTCAAGGCTCTTTCGGGCCTCGGTCGACACCTTCTTCAGCGCCACGCCCTGGTGGCCGATGATGATGCCCTTCTGCGAGTCGCGCTCCACATAGATCACGGCGTTGATGCGTATGTGGGTGTCGTCTTCCTTGAAGCGTTCCACAACGACCTCCACCGAGTAGGGTATTTCCTTGTCGTAATAGCGCAGGATCTTCTCGCGTATAATCTCCGACACGAAGAACTTGGCGGGCTTGTCGGTGAGCTGGTCCTTATCGAAATAAGCGGGGCTCTCGGGCAGCAGCTCGCGTATGCGCTTCATGAGCATGTCGATGCCAAACTTGTTCTTGGCGGAGATGGGCAGTATCTCGGCGTTGGGCAACAGCTTGCTCCACTTCTCCACCAATGCGCCCAGTAGTTGCGTGGGGTTGGGCGCGCCTTTCTTGGGTGCGTCGGTAGTGGCCAACTCGTCAATCTTGTTGATGAGCACAATGACGGGGATGGTCATCGTGCGCACCTTCTCGAGAAACTCCATGTTTTTCTCAGGGTCCTCCACCACATCGGTGACGTAGAGCAGCGTGTCGGCGTCGGCCAGGGCCGACTCGGAGAACTGCAGCATCATCTCCTGCATCTTATAGTTGGGCTTGAGCACGCCGGGGGTGTCGGAGAACACGATTTGCGTGTCGTCCGTGTTGACGATGCCCATGATGCGATGGCGTGTGGTCTGGGCCTTGAATGTGGCAATGCTCAACTTCTCGCCGACGAGCTGGTTCATCAGCGTCGACTTTCCAACGTTGGGATTGCCCACGATGTTTACAAATCCTGCTTTGTGCATGCTTATGTAAAATATTGGATAGGGGTGATGGTATTGCGTTTGATGGGGTGTAGAGCGTAAAAGTGAGGGGTGTGATAAGAAGACAAAAGTCCAGAAGCTCAGTCACAACGCCTTGGCCTACGGCCCGAGGCTATTGCTTGTTGGAATGACTGGACTTCTGAACTTCCTGACTATGTTGTCGGTGTTGCTCAATCGCTATTATTTCTTTCCGGCTACGGCAGCTCCGTCGTATGCCCACTTGTAATAGGCTGCGCCGTGCACAAATCCCGCACCGAAAGCTGTTAGGATGAGTTTGTCGCCTTTTTTGAACCGATCTTCAAAGTCCCACATCGCCAAGGGGATGGTAGCCGAACTGGTGTTGCCATACCTCTCGATGTTGATGAGCACCTTCGACGGGTCGATTTCCGCGCGCTTGGCCACGGCCTCCTCAATGCGGAGGTTGGCTTGGTGGGGAATCACCCAGTCGACATCGCCGGGCGTGAGGTTGTTCTGCCTCATCACCTCCATCACGTCGTCGCTCATGTTGGTCACAGCATAGCGGAACACGGTGCGTCCCTCCTGGTAGAGGTAGTGCAGTCGGTGGTCGACGGTGAAATGTGAGGGTGGGCAAACACTGCCGCCAGCCTTCAGGTGAAGGAAAGGCAAGCCCTTGCCGTCGGTGCGGAAGAACGAGCTCTGCACGCCGACGCCCTCTTCCTCGGTGGCTTCCATGAGCACGGCGCCTGCGCCATCGCCGAAGAGCACGCATGTCTGGCGGTCGGTATAGTCGACCACCGACGACATCTTGTCGGCTCCGATGACAATGATCTTCTTGTAGCGTCCGCTCTGAATCATCGAGGCCGCCATGTCCATCGTATAGAGGAATCCGCAGCACGCTGCCGAGAGGTCGAACGCAAAAGCGTTCTTCAATCCCAGCTTGCCGAGCACGATGCTGGCCGTGGAGGGAAACTTATAGTCGGGCGTGGTGGTGGTGACGATAAGTGCGTCGATGGTGTCGGGGTCGACACCCGTCTTTTGCAGGAGCTGCTTGGCGGCCTTGCGCGCCATATAGCTGGTGCCAAGGCCCTCCTCGGTGAGGATGCGGCGCTCCTTGATGCCCACACGCGTCTGTATCCACTCGTCGCTGGTGTCGACCATGCGCGACAACTCCTCGTTGTTGAGGACGTAGTCGGGCACATAGCCGCCAACGCCGGTGATAATCGCGTTGACCTTACCCATTATTCAGCTGCTTCCTTAACGATAGCTACCTTGCCACGATAGTAGCCGCAGGTGGGGCAAACCGTGTGGTAAACGTAATAAGCGCCGCAGTTGGGGCAAACAGCCAATGTGGGAGCTACTGCTCCGTCGTGGGTTCTACGCTTGAGTGTACGTGTCTTTGACTGACGTCTTTTAGGATGTGCCATTTTAAATAATAGTTTTAATTTGTTATTTTTAAATCTTTCAATGCCGCCCATCGGGAATCCACGGCTTTCTCTCCATCCTCGTCACCGCTTCGGGCGGCCGAATGTTCCTTGAGCACATTCATCATGGCAGGATTGCATTTTCCAGGTGCATGCACATGCCTGAGCGGGATGCTGAGCGCTATGGACTCGTAGACGAACCACGCCACATCGAGTATTCCTTCTTCCTCGCTTACCGTGACCACGTCGTCGTCCTCCGAGCCGGTGTCGCCGAGCTGAGCGGTGAGCCTGTCGTGGGTCTCAATGGGTTGGTCCATATCGTCGAGACAAACGTCGCAGGGCACCGTCACTGTGCCGGCAGTGTCGACAAGCAGTTCAAAGAGGTTGTCGCGGCGGTGGATGGTCAGTGTGCTGTGCAACTGGCCGCTCCTCACGTCGGGAGCGTCGATAGATGCAAAGAAATCATCACCGAGGTCGCGTTCCATTACGGTCTCGCCCTCGGGAAGGCTCTTCAAGTCGATCTTAAACTTCTCTAAACTTGGCATATCTACACTTTGAGTTGCAAAGTTACCACTTTTCCCTGATATAAAAACAATTTTTGGCAAAAAGTTGAATGTTAATGGGCTAAATTCGTATTCTCCACCCCTTTATCGGCCTCACGAAAGCCTCAACGGCCGCTCCGCCACGCCTCTACACTCCTACGCGCTCCTATATATAATCCCAAATCGGCCATATAATCCCCAATCGGCCATTAGACCGAAACAGGGGGAATGGCAGGATGTTATTGTTTACAAGAATTGAAATCTAATGACCGATTGGGGGGTTACGCTTCTCAAAATACGCAACAATCTACACATCAATCTACACGTTTGTTTTCCACGACGCAAAGATTTGCCGCAAATACGCGATTCTCAGCGGTTTTTTGTAACAGATTGGCGGTCAGCGGGTTGCATGGTTGGCGCAATGTTCGGCTGATAATTTTGGGTGTTTGGCGTTGCGAAAGATGCCTTTTCGCAACGCCAAAGATGCCCATCGGCAAGACGAAACCTTCCCAATGGAGGCACGGTTAGCCATCTTTCGCAACCCGATACATGCCCAACGGCAACCGCTACGCTCATTTTAGCAGCGCCCATCCCGCAAAAACGGTGTTTCCGCTCTCTGGTTCGCGCAAAATCCCGACACAACTTCTTAACAATATTATCCAACAATCTGCTGCGTCAACCCACCATCCTTCCACCCTCACCCAACAAGGCATAGGTGCCGTAAACCCCACAGAGGGCAACCAAAACCCCGCTACGGCACAAACCGTAGCGGGGCAATGTAACAACGGATGACCGATGAGCCCAGCTTTACTCTTCGCGATCCATATAGTCGTCAATCCTATTTACCTCATCGGCCAATTCATCAGACACAGCGTCATAACCGAAGTCGGGCATCAGCTGAATGCGCTTCACATAATTCGGATTGACAGTCTTGTCAAAGTCTTTATTGGTCGACATGAAGTCCTCGTATATACCTACAGCCACCTCTACGGTAAACTTCATGGGCAGGTTACACATGAAATAGGTCGACACAAACCCATAGGGCTTATCATGCAACAAGGTGAAATATCGGGTGGTAAGGAGTTTGCCCCACTCATCATAGAGCTTCACACGCATTCCCTTGCGATAATAGTTCTTCGTGCCACTATACTCCCATTCGGTCAAGAAGCCATACTCGTAGTACTCATACGTCTCTCTGCCCATATTTTGGGTAACCCGCTTCACCCGGGCACCCTCCACAGGCTTGTGGAGCTTATACTCATCGATGTTCAACATTCGCTTCTTATCGTGCTCCACCACGGTCACCAAAGCGCTCCAGTCTTCGCTCTCGTCAAAGTTTTCCACATCAAACTTGATGGGGTACCTCTTGTTCTTCTCCAAGTTCATTCCAGGAGCCAGGTTCACCATCTTCACGATAGCGGTGCCTTTCCTGATGAGCAGGCACAGGTCGGAGAAGTGGTTGGGCTCTATCTTCTCGCGCCCTGCCCTTTGGAACACCACGTGTCCCTCGAACCTCGTGGCGTTGCTTGTGCCACTCGACACGGGTGCCACCGACATTTCCTTGATTGTGGGGAAATAGTATTCGGTCTTGGTGGGGAGCTTGTCCTTCAGCAAGGATATGTTTCCAAACACGCTTCCCACTCCGGGTATGAGTTTCACCACGGTCGGCACCTTGTCGTTGATGCCATAAGCGTTGAACATGCTGGTCACTATAGCAACATTCTGCACCTTAAAGATTTCCAGGCCAACGCTGCGCTTGGTGACATCGTTGCCGGCCGTAAACTCATAGAAGCTATAGGGAAGCTTAATGCTGTTAGGGTTCTGCCATTCGCGCTTCGAGCACTTGAAGTTCTCGGCAAACGCATCCTCCACGCTGACTGTTGCACCCAGGCCACCGTCGAAAAGCGAGACGCCGAAAGCCGACACAAACGACAGATTTAAGCCAAAGGTGAAGTTCACCTTGTCGTAGGTTCGTTTTCCGGTATGGGTGTCGGTCGAACTGGTTGTGAACTGGCTATCCCTAAACTTCAGATAGGGCAAGGTCTCATAGCTCCGCTTACCCACCTCCATGCCGAAGATCAACTCTCCCTTATCAGTCCAGGTCCTATCTATGTGGTCGAATCCCATTTCGCTCTCCAGTTGGAACGATGAACCGATCGACAACACTAAAGGAATAATATCGACGCTCATGGAGGGAATAGGAATGCATGGCGGGCGCTCCACCGAGAACGGTCCCAGCAAACTGGTGTTGAGGGTGCCTGTTCCAGAGAGATTGATGGTTTGCTCCAGCGTAACGACATAATCTTTCTTCAACCAGAAGTCGATGCCGTCGCCGCTGTCGTCGTAGTGGGCGTCGCAGTAAACCCTCAGGCGGGCCTTAAACTCATGGTTCTTCTTGAAATTGCCGGTCCACACATAAGGTGTGGTTATCGGTGGCAGATTCTTGCTGTCGGCAGCATACCCAATGGTAAAGGTCTTGTCGAGAACAGGTGTGCCTGAGGGGCGGCCACGCGTAAGATACTGCTTGGCCAACGACTCGTCGGGGAGGCGGGTCCTCAGGTCGAACTTCAGCACCTTGAACACACGCTTGGTGCCGACGCTCTTACCGATACACTTATACTGGTCGCCCTCCTTGAACACGCGCTCGGCCTCGATGGCGATGCCAGCAAACAGCGAGTCGGCGGCATGGTACACCACCTCGCCCGTCTGGGGCAGCAACTCCTTGGGCATGCTGGTGCTGAAACTCACAAGCGAGTCTTTGATCTCAGCGATGTAGCCCTTGTAGTTGTCGTGGTTGAGCCATATCACATCCTCGTTAAACTGATACTGGGCATTGAGCGTCGAGCTTTTCACGTGGCGTGGCGCCGTGAATCCGTCACCGTTGTTCTCTATGCCATCGTCGTCGGCCGTCGGCTCATCGACCAGCGAGTCGAAGGAGAGTGAGCACGAGGCCAGCAAGCCCACAAGGAGCAGGAGAAGGTAATGCAGTCGTTTCATATTGTCGTTGTTGTGTGTGGGTTAATGAATGGTGAAGGGTGAGGGGCTAACGATGGATAGCGACGCGTCAGTCGATCCTCAAGCTGACGAGGTTCGACAGGGTGCCGTGGCTCTGTCCGTCGAACTCCACCTCATAATCGAACTCATAGAGCTTGAACGTGGAGCGGTCGATGGCTCGAAACTTGATGGTTTCGCCCAGCACCACGTCGCGGCGGCCACTAATGCGAAACACATAGTAGGGGATTCCCTTCCACTCCTGACGCACAGGCACGCCACGCAACTCGCCCGCCACGAAGGCTCCCACGAGCAGCATGTCGCTGGGCTGGCGTCCGTGCACGCTGATGTCGGCATACACCACCGTCTCGTTCATATACTCACCTTTCTGGTCGCGCCACGGGCCCACGACCCTCACCAGGCAGGTGTCGGCCACGGTGGCGTCGACCACCGACCGCGCCACCACCTTGCACACGCCGGCCTTGAGGGCCAAGAGCGAGTCGCCGGTCACCGTGGCGATGGAGTCGGCGTCGCTCTCCCACTCCACGCCCACGTCGCCCGAGACGGCTGGCATCACGAAGGCTATGAGGCGGCATGTGTCGCCGGCAAGAATGTCGATGGTGTCGCGATAGAGCACCATGGTGGGCTTTTGTTGAGAGTCATCCTCTTCGTAGGTGTAGAAGTCGCCACACGAGCACAGGGCTGCGGCTGTGAGCAGCAAGCACGCCGCGACACGTGCCAGGCTCAGCGATGACGAGGATAGATGTTGTAGCTTCATATCGACAAGATGTGAGTGGTTTGGAGATAGGGATTGTAGCTTATTGTTTCGTGGGCGCTGTCACCGTCACGATGTTCGAGGGGTTGCTGGAGCGTCCGTCGGAATAGAGAAGCACCACATAGTAGTCGGCGCTCTCGCCTGCCGACAACACACGGTCGGAGTGCATCAGATCGTTGAGGTCCTCTGAGATGAGATACTCGAAGGTGTCGCTGCCCGGCTTGCGGACATACACGCCCCAATAGCGCTCGCCTTCGGGCTGCTGGCCGTGGCAGTCCCACGAGAGGCGGGTGCGCCCGGCCTTGGCGTCGTAGCGTCCGATGAGCTTCAGCGTCACGTCGACGGCGGTGTTGCGGTCGTTCATGGCCGACACCACAAGGCTCGGTCCGGAGCTGATGCCGGTGGAGTTGAACGACTCCACGACATACTCGTAGCGGCGCTGGTTGTTGAACGGTGGGTTGTCGTCGACGCACATGCGGTAATCGTTGGCGGCCACCTGATCGGCTTCGTAAGAGGCGATGAGCTCCCAGTCGGCCTGGCCCTCCAGTCGGCGATACACGTTGTGGAGGATGATGGCCTTGTCGGCGCCCGCTATCCAGCAGAGGTGTATGCCGGCGGTGTCGACCACGAGGGTGTCGAGGTGCGCAGGCGTGGGCGGCAGCAAGTGGGGGCGCTCCACCTGCAACATGGCGGTGTAACGGCCGATGTTGGAGGCGTAGTCGGTGGCGCGCACACGGTAGTAGATGTACTTTTGGTTGACATCGACGGCCACCGAGTCGGTGAACGTGGTGTCGCGCATCTGCTGCGGCGAGATGATCATGAACTCATGCGTCGAGTCGTTGGCGGCCGCCACCTCGTAGAAGGCTATGTCGCCACGGTCTTGCGGTGCGGGCGACCACGACAGGTGGATGCGGCCGTTGGGCTCCACGGAGGCCTTGAAGTTGAGGGGAGGCTCGGGAGCCTTCTTGTCCTCAATGCGCAGCTGCACGGGCATGGAGTAGCCCATGTTGCCGGCGGTGTCGACGGCGGCAATGGTGAGCATGCCCGTTGCCAAGCCCGTCACGTCGACGGTAAGCACCGTGTCGTGCGGATTATACATCGTTTCGGTGAGGCGCTTCCATTGCTTGCCGGTGTAGCGCTCGTTGTAGTAAAGGGGCATCAGGCCGATGCAGTCGTCCTCTACATAGGGCTTCTCTACCTCGATGTGGGCGGTGATGGTCTGCAGGGAGTCGGGGTTGCCATCGCGGTCGATGAGGATGCGGCGAACGACGGGTGCCGTCGGGGCGTCGAGGTCGCCCACACGCACCTTATGGGTGGTGGAGCTGACGAGCAGGTCGCCGAAGGCATCGTAGGCCAGCACGCGATACTCGTACACGCCGGGCTTCTCCACCACGTCGGCATAGCGGCTGGTGTTCTCCTGTGTAAGCCCCAAGTCGAGTGCTGAGGTGTAGGGGCGCTTCGTGAGGCGCTGCCACTCCGTCTCGCCCTCCAGGCGACGCTCCACCTCGAAGGCCGAGTTGACGGCGTCTTCCCAGCGAAGCAACACGTTCAGGGCCTTGCCCACCGAGTCGCTGTAAGCGGGGGTGTAGGTCATCGGCTTATACTTGGTGCAGGTAACCTCCACCTGTCCGGGCGCGATGGGCAGACGGCCGTGCGGATCGCGCTTGGCGGGCTGCAGGATATACTCGTAGCGCACGCCGGGCTTCACGTCGCGGTCCACATAGCGCAGACCGATGGCTTGCGCCACGTCGGGACGCCATTCGCTCACCATCTCGGCGAAGGCAAACTTGGTTTGCTGATCGTCGTAAACCTCGAGCATGCCACCCACCTCGCCGTAGGGCTCGCGCGTCTGGCCTGGCATCACCTCGCCCTTGCCATAGAGCATGCCCACGGCCACGAAGGCCAGTGAGTCGCTCTCGGGATAGCGGGCACGCAACTGCTCAAGCGTCTGCGGGCGTATGCCCTTGGCAATGAGGTCGTCGTGGTATTGGCCGCTCTTGTCGGTGTAGATGCGATAGAGGTTGTAGCCCACCTGGTTGAGGTAGTTCCACGTCACGAAGTCCTCGGGCGCCCAGCGCAGCACGATGCTGTCGCCGTAGCAGCGCGCCAGCAGGTTGATGGCTGCGGGCTTCGCCTTCACGGGCGTGGCATGGGCCGAATCGGGCTTCAGCACGAAGATGCTACTGTCCTTCAGGCTATCGGTCACCTCGGCCGACGACCTGTTGGCGCGACCGGGCGCAAGGATGGCCGATGCCGACACCGCCATAAGGAGCGATGCCAGAAGTGTTGCTATGACCTTGTGTCTTTTCATAATCCGTTGTTTTTTATGTTTACTTTGATGTTAGTGGATAGGATATTCTCGTCATCTGACGCGTTTACGCCGGGTGGGCGTGGAGGTCGTGGTCGAAGAACCGGTGGCCGCCTTCCGTACTGGCGTGGTGGTCGTAGATTTCTTCGTCGGCGTATTCGTGGAGTTAGACGTTGCGCCACCCCTCGACGTGCTGCCCGACGTGGAGCTCGAACTGCCGGTCGACGTGCCCGTTATGGTGCCGGTCGGCACGCGCCTCAGGGGTCGCTCTGTTTCCACTTTCGATGTAGAGGTGGTGTCGGCCGTCTCGGTGTTGATCGGTCCCGACTCACGGTTCTGCTTCGTAGCGTCGGCGCGCTCAATGTCGCCCCTCGTCAGGGTGCCAACCTTCTCCACCGTAGTGGGCGGCGTAGGTGTGGTAGTGGCAGGCTTCCTGATCGGAGCCTCGTCGGTCTTGGGAGCCGACTCTATCAAGTTGTGATTCTTATCATACTTGTTGCCAGCCTCATCGACCCAGTTGCCATCAGCGTCAAGCTTGTGGGTCTTAAGCCAGTCTAACGCTTTCTCCTGTTCCATTTCCTTCCTGAACTGCTCAGGCGTCTTGGCGTTGTTCATCTGCAGGTCTTGCTTCGATGTGGTCTTCGAGCCAACAGGCTGTTGGGTTGTTCCAGTTCCTTGCGTTGTGCCACCGCTTCCCGTCGACGGAGTTGCTATCGTCAAGCCACCATCGTTGGGGAATCGGTTGAGGTCGGCCACAGTGGTCGGCACAAAGCCCTCTGGCTTGTCGTCGAAGGCCGAGCGCAACAAGATGTTCACCACAGGAGCGTTGTAGGTCATGACACTCTTATAGCGTCCCTTCGTCATGTCGTACAGGTCGGGGATGGCCACATACTCGCCGCTATTGAGGTCGAACGTGTTGACACGGTATGCCTGCACCTTCACGTAGTTAATGCCCTTCAGCGCCTTGACATAATCGAACGGGCGGTAATCGGCAGACGTCTCGTCGGCGAGCGCTGTCCACACCTTCTTCTGATTGTCCTGGGCGAATCGATCGACCAGTTCCTTCGACTGTCCCTCAAACTCGAAGATGTCGTTCGGATCGAGCAGGTACGTGGTGAGCGCCATCTGATAGAACGGCACCGACGCCTTGGCGTAATTTCTGACGAACGAGAAGCTTGTAGAAGCAACAAAGCTGCTGTCTCGCTTATCGGTCTGCACGTTCATGTATAAGCCGTTGCGCTCTTCCAGATAATTGGAAACGAGATTCTTCAGCTTTCCCTTTTGCTTAAACAGGCTGTTCGCACGGGTCATCTCGCTCTGCAAGCGGTCGCTGACTCGTCTTGCGAGACCATACACATCCGTGATGTTGCGTAAAGCCTCTGAAGACAAGCGGGCAAATCGCTCGTGTAGCATTCCAACATTAACGCCACCCATACGGAAGTTGCCCACGAGGGCCACATCCTCCTCAGGTTTGTCCAACTCGCGAACGGGGAAGTAGTCGCGCTCAGGACAGTAAACCAGGGTGTTGAAGAGATCTTTGGCGCCTTGGAACACATTGCGTGAACCATTACGGCCAAGCAAGCCGGCATACAAGCCGCCGTTACCCACTGCCAACAACGACTCGGTGGTGGTTACACCGATGTTGTACTTCAACAGCTGGGCTCTCCAACCGCCTACCAAAGCGTAGTTGCTCAACCAACTGAGGTAGAAGAAGGGGTCGCGCTGGATCCAGTAACCGTTGACATCATTGACGAGCATCGCCGAATAGTCGGTGTGGTTGGGGAAATAGTCGTACTTACGGGTATTCACCTCGTAGTCGATGAGGCGCGACGTGACGAACGGCTTCTCATACTGCAGCGCATCACCAGCGAGATATTCGCCGCCCTGCCATGAGGATGACGTTATGGTGAGGGGCAGGTATGCCAGGTTGATGGTGTCGACAACCTCGTAAGGAATCTCCTCTTCGGCCGTAAACTTCTTAGTGGTGTACATGTTGGCATTGCTTGCCAGGCCGTCGAGGATCTTACGGATCTCGTTATCGACCAGACCACGCGACTTCCACTGCTTATAGACAGTCTCCGCCAATTGCTTTCGGTTCTTGTCAATAGCCGTATTGCTACCGGATGGCGACGTGGCACCAACCTTCGATGATGTGCCGCCAACCTTCTGACCGTTCACGGTGCTGCCCGCACCCTTCGCCCCGCTCGTGCCTGTCATGCCGGCCGTTGCCCTTGAGGGAGGCAACGAGCTCGACGAGCTGCCCGAAGAGGAGACGCCTTGAGCGCTCATATACTGCCTGATGTCGGGTACCAACTCCCTCCAAGTGTTGATGGCCTGCTGGGTAGGCTTGGCGCCTCCATTGGCCTTCGTGAGCAACAGGGTGAACGAGGTTGGAGACGTCTTTTCCTTCTCCACCATTTCTTTCCTCGTCATAGTCCTCGTGGTAATGTAGTCGAGGCTCAGGTCGACGTCGACATTATATCTGCCATTCGACACATCGCTAAGGCCGTCCTCTGGGGCAATGATGTTGCAACTAACCACCTTCTTCTTCGAAGCGGGAAGTATCGAGGTCATCGTCTTCACCACAGCGTCCTTGGTGGTGTAAAGTCGGCGTCCGTCCTTCTTGTCGTACACATACTGTCGCCATATCATCTTGTCGCCTGGCTTCTTAAACTTGAACTCGCGCGTCAGGGCGATGTTCGGGAAGATCAGGTCGTACGAGTGGGCGTAAATGCGCTCCACCTTATTGTTTGACGACTCTGCCGACCCAGCGTCCTCAACATCCACGTCAAACTTAAGCTTGTTGTGCTGCGACGGATAAGCCAGCGCCACATAATCCTCAAGGTTGAAGTCCTCAGAGAGTGGATCGAAATCGTCGAAGCCCTGATCAGTGGTGCGGAAGTAGTAATACTTGGCCTGCTCCCATGGGGTGTAGTTGGCCTTGTAAGGAGTCGATGTGGTGTCGACGGTCCAAGGATCCACCTCCATACCAGCCTCAATCTGCTTGGCGCATCCCACAACCTTCAGTGCATAGAAGCGGTTGGGCCTCAACATGCGCACGTCGAGAAGGTGCTGCGAGGTGGTCTCCGCGCCACGGTAGTAAGATATTGTCTCCACAAACTCGGGCTTTCTGTGCAGCGAGTCGGCAAAGGCTTTAGCTGAGTCGGTGTACGAATAAAGATACGCCACATACTTGCCGTCCTTCATATCCTTGTTGCGGAAGATGAACGTGCGCGAAGCCAGTGCGGCAATATCCTCGCTGACAATGCCGTTCTTCTCAAGACGGGCGCGCTCGTTCTCATCAATCAGGCGATAGTGCTGGTTGAGGTTGGCGTTGGTCTTGATGGTAGGACGTCTGCCCAGCTCGGGCGCGATGCGTGCGCTATAGGCCCATCCCTCACGACGGCGCTCGCTACCAATGCTCATCTCGCTCCACATGTCGAAGTTGTCGAGCGGATTGCCGTAGAACATATCGCACACCTCGCCACACTCGAACGAGAAGCTTCGGTTGACGTTCACCAGTCCACCCAAGAGTTTCAGCTTGATGCGGGCCTTACCCACCGCGTAGTTAGGGTTAGGCAGGGCGCATCGGAACATTCCGCCAATGCCGGCGTCGAGCAGGTTGAATGAGTTGTTGTAGAAGCCCAAACGGATGTGGAGCTTCAGCACAGCGTAAAGGTACGCGTACATCTGACCCTCGGCATACCAGCCATTGTGGCCGGGCTTTGCTCCCTTACCGTGGTTGAGGTTGGTACACCAGCCGCCACTGAGGTTGCGCAGCGACAGGTCGAAGCCTGCCTGCACACCCATGTCGGCGGAAATGAGTCCGAGGTCGAACTTGATGAATCCGAACACCTGCGCTCCCACCATCACGCCACCTTTCACGTTTCCGGTGATGCCTGTCACACCATTGCGGCGCGCCTTATCGGCCTCGCCTCTTGACGCCGACTTCACACCTTCCTTGCTTCCTCCGTTGAGGAACTCGCTGATCTCGGCGGGGATAGGAGGTAGCTGGCCGTTGCCCGGCAACTCATTGCCGAAGCATACGTAGACGTTGGCGCCCACCTTCACCTTCACGATCTTGGCGTCGAAGTCGATGAACGTTATCTTGCATCGTTTCTCGTAGTCGGGCTCGCCGATGTAAACATGCCACTTGGGCGTGCTGAGATTCTGGCTGTTGGCACGGAACGTTATCTTGAAGTCGAACGTTATCGTCGACTCCATGGCCTTCAACGATCCCTTCGGCTTTTCGGTATCGGTGTCCTTGGCTTCCAACGACTCGCTCTCCGTGGGCTTGTCGGTCTTGCCTGAAAGACCGTCGAGACCTGCCTTCATGTCCTTCTCATACTTCTCAAACTGATTGTTGAGTTCCTGCAAGTCTTTGGTCAGATCGTCGAGCTTCTTCGCAAGCTCCTTAAACTCAGACGATCCGGTCTCAAAGGTCACATTGAGCTGGAAGTACTTGTCCACATCGTCGCAGAAGTAGATGATGCTGGCCTTACTCTTCACCAGTCCACCAGCGCCCGATATGCTTCCGTTGAGCAAGAATGCCGACAGATATCCGTCTTTATCCTCGGTTGCTTTCTGATAGATCACCGTCATGTCGAAATCGCCACTCATGGTTGATTCGGAGATGGCCGACAGGCTCAGGCCCGCGATGATACCGATGGTGCCGTAAGAGGGAACCGGCGCATCCTTCGTATTCGACAGGTCGACCTTCGAGCCCTTGCCTCCTCCACGCTTACAGTTGAAGAAGAGGCCGAACTTCACGCCAGTAATCTTCACAGGATCCATGCCCACACCCGTCTTCGAGTCGAGCTCGCCATAGAAGTAACCCCAAGTAAACTTATCGCCTTCCTTGGGATCCTCGGCACCACTGTCGTGCTCAAAGCATCCTCCGTCGACCGTTACCTTGAAGAGGTCGCCGGGCATCGTCACGGTGAGGTTGCCACCGAGACCGGTGTCCTCGCCGCTGGTTCGGATATCAAACCTACCATCGAGCTTCACCACACCGAAGTTGGCACCGATGGATATCTCATCGAGTTCCCAACCGTCGTACTTCAGGTCAAGGTCTTCGATGTTGACCTTGGCGTTGATGGCGAAGCCTGTGCCGGCATCGAACACGCCGTCGACAATCGACAACGATCCCTTGAGGTAGAGGCCCACCGTATGGGCCGCCATATCGCTGCGGAACTGATAGTCGTCGAACTTAAACTTGAACGGGCCCAGTTTCTTCTCGATAGACGCCAGCGACCACTGTCCGGCGCTGAAGTAGCAATCCTGGCCCACTTGCATCTCCTTCCACTTGTTGAACTCGATCTTCGAATCCGTGGGCACAAAGGCCGCCTTACGATCTTCCTCCACCTTCGCTATCGACGACTGCCATGCCTCGCGGCCCTCAGGCTTATAGGCGAAGTTGGCAATGCGCATGCCTACGAAGTGGATGTCGGGCAGCTTGGGAGAGATTTTCTCCTTGCCGTTGATGCTGAGCACACCACCGAAGCAGAGCTCCACATGAGTCTCGGTCTTTCCATCGTCTTGATCCTCGGCCTCGAGCAGGAAGTAGGTCTGCGACTTGGTTATCTTGGCCTTGGCGAGGAAGAAGTCGAGGGCCAACTCGTCGGTTCTCGGCTCCACCTTGAACACATAGGTGTAGCCGTTCTTATTCTTGCTGCCCTTGAGCGTCCTCTGGTTGTAGATGTCGCACCGGTAGTCGATGTTCTTCTCGTCCTTGTCTTTGCTTCCGAGCAATGGCACACCAATGCCACCGCTGAAGTTGCAGCCATCGAACGAGTTCTGCACAATATTGAGCTCCATCTTCTTGATGGAGAATCCCCAACCGCCGACCTTACCTGTCACGGCGTCGAAGATGTTGTTCAGGTTGGCCTGCAGCGAAGCACCGCTCTTGTCGAAGAACATGTTGTCCACGCTTGCCTCCAAGCGCTTCTCCTTATCGGCGCTTCCAAACGCGAGGGCCTTCGGGAAGCGGATGCCTACCTTCTTGATATAAAGTCCTTGCCACGTCTCGATCTTGTTGGCGGTGAGCACCTTCGACCTATCGTAGGTCTTGGGGAACGATCCCATTCCGCTTGCGTTCGTCGAGGACGAGTGGTCGTAGATCATTTCGCCGGGCATGAAGGTCCAACCGGGCAGGTCGTCGGCCTCAAACGAGTCCATCTTGACGCTGGTCTTCCAGTCGCTCCAATCGCGCACACCAAACTTGATGTACACCTTCGGAAGTTCGGAGGTGACATCGCCTGCGTCGGTAACCTTCTTGAGCTTGGGGATGGCCATCTCTATGTCGACCATGAAGGCCGAGAGCGTGTCGGCGCCCCAACTGATGTAGCAACCGTCCTCGGGCGCCTGGCCGTTGTTGGTAACGGTGATGTCGCTCGGCGACTTAAACGTGAACTCAAACTGCGAGTCTTGCTCGGTCAGCGTAAAGTCGGAGAGCAGGCAGATGGCTCCGCTCTCTGGCAACAGGCGGTCGGGACTGATGCAAAGATGCGGCGCACCCAGCACAAGCACCTCGTTCTTGACATGGCTGCTCTTGGGCATCATGAACGTGCCCATGAGGTCCATCGACGCCCATGTGGGGGTGAACGTTACGTTGACGATCTGCAAATCGACAGGCACCTTACCCATGTCGTCGGGCAACTTGATGGGGAGGCACACGTTATCGAGCTTGCCCTCCTTCACAAAGTCCTTGGCATCGTGGTACCACTTGTAATAGTTGCCTATGCCCATCTTCTTGGCAAACTCGCGTCCGCGCTTCGAGGCCTCCTTCTGCAACTTGTCGGCAAAGGGCAGGCGGGTGTCGCTCACGAGGTTGTCGAGGCCCCACTCAGAGAACAGCTGGTCGACCTGCTCACCGTTGTGCCCGTAATAGTTGTCGTCCTTGCGGCCACGCACGATACCCGAGTAAACGATGTCGTCGGTGTTGATACACAGCGAGTCGAACTCCACGGCCACCATGACCTTCAAGCCCAAGGGTCGCCACTCCACGCGGCCCCGTCCCTTGAAGCCCTGCTTGCTCTTCGCGAGTTCGTCGAGGGTGAGCTGGTACTGGCCAATGCCCACCACCTTGCCCTTGAGGTCGGAAGCCGACTTGTTGGTTGGGGTGGTGTTTTCGATGGTGACCTGCGAAGAGCATTGGAAGAACTTCTTGCTGATGCGGTCGCTCAGGGCAAAGTCGCGCACATTGAGCGAGTCGTCGATGAATGCCACCGACTGCACGTTGAGCGCCTTGGGCTTGACACGCAGCAACAGGTAGTCGCCGATGCTCACATCGCCATTGATCTGCTCCCACGAGATGCTGTCTTGCAGTTCCTCGGTGGTGTGGCGATATACGGGTTCCTGCTTGAAGTTTTCCTCATAGCTCAACGACGGGTCGCCGCGAAACAGCTCCACGTCGTAGCTGAAGCGCACGCTGTCTTGCCGCGCACCGCTTCCGCCCACAAACCACACGCGCTTCCACTCCACGAAGATGTCGTCGCTGACAAACACCTTGCGCGCACCGGCGTCTTCGCTGAAAGCCGGCGAGAGAATCTCCGGGTTGCGGAAGTTGTAAAGCGAGTCGGTGAGCGCACCTTCCTTTTCCTTGAATCCGAACTTCAACACCAAGCTGTCCTCAGGCTCGTCGCTGGTTTCGGGCTTCTGCTCTTCGGTAGGTGTGGGTGGCGCGGGAACATCGTCGGCCTGCAACCTGAACACCATGAGGTCGCTCTTGCCCTCATTGGCCACGAGCGTGAAGTTCATGTTGTTGGAGGTAACCTGCGTGCGCTGCTTGGCCGTTACGCGAGCCGCATAGGTGCAACTCTTGTCCATCATGCGTATCACGTTCTGCGGAATGACGGCCGTTGCCGACGTCAGGTTGTCTTTTTTATAGAGCACATGGGTCTCGTGGGCCCAGGCGTCCTCGGGATCCTGGTCGGGTCCCACCTCCACCACCTTAAAGTCGTAGTTGAAGTGTACGGGCCGCGCACCTCCCAGCATCGACTCGGTCCATGCGAACATAGGGTTGATGGGGTTGAGTTTGGCCACCCCCTGCAACGACTCGAGCGTAGTGCCCATGGGACGCATGGGCGTCACAAACTTAGGCGCGTCGACCTTATAGCGCACCGAGAACTGGCATGAGTTCTTGCCATTGGTGGCCACGGCGCTCTCGCCATTGAGCTGAATGTCGGTTGTTCCGTCGACGTTCCACTTATACACGTTGAGCTGCAAGCGGTAGTCGCCCTCCTCGAGCAGACCAAACTGCCCACTCTCGAAGCCACTCGAATAGTCGAGCCTCGTAACGATGTCGGATGCGTTGAGATGGTTGAACATCTGTCGCATCTCGGTGAGGTTGAGCTGTCGCGTCTCGTTGGAAGCGAGGGCCACGGTAGGCATCTTGGGCATGCGGTTGCCAGGCACAATCACCAGCGGGTCGGTGGTGTTGGGCATCTTGGCGAGCGTCATACCGAAATAGATGAAGGCCTGCTTCGACGTGGTGTTGGTAACCGTCACATTGAAGTAGGCTCCCGGGTTGCTTACATACGCGCCCAACTGGGGAGGAAGCACGGGCTGCACCGGATTGATGTTGACGATGATATCGTCGGTCGCCAGCGCCATGAGTGTGTTCATGAGCAGCAGTAGCGAGGTGAGGCAGTATCGCAGTGTCTTCATATCGTGTAGTGTTTTGTTAGCTTATGGTATCATTATTATATAAGGTGGCTCAGTTCTTCGCCCGCTTCTCGGCACGCTCGGCGTTCCTCTTGAGTTCGAGCAGCGTGAAGGTGTAGTTGTAGTTGAAGCTGAGGGTGATGTCGGTGGCGTTGAGGTCGTCGTGGGTCTTCGAGGGGTTGACGTCGCCATACTTATACATGCCGGCGGTGAACGAGAACAGGTGCACCTTCTTCAGCGAGTAGCTGGCCGCCATGTCGAAGCCCACCGAGAGGCTCTTCGACAGCCTTTCCACCTCGTTGTAGCACATCGACACGGTGGCCGACAAGTTGAGGTTCTTCTCCTTGAGGAACGATCGGCTGGTAGTGATCGACGCCACATCGCTGGTGTAGCGTGTTCCCGACCCCCTGGTGTTCTGGTGGCTGATGGAGGCTATGAAGTCTGTTTCCCAGGGTTTCACCCCGAGGTCGTAGGTGGCTCCGATGGCCAGCGATGTGTAGTCGCCCACGCCTGTTGCAAACCGGTTGAGGTCCTTGTTGCGCGACCAGCTCGTTGAGACCGAGGCGGTGTGGGCCAGGAGGTCGTTCTCGGTGGTGAACGTTGGCGTTACCGACACCGAGTGCATGATGCGTTTCACCTGTGTGCTGTCGTTCACGCGCTCCGTTCCGTCGGCCTGCGTAGTGAGATACCCGCTGTAGGCCGCCGAGAGGTTGAAGTGCTCGCCGAAGCGCGTGCTGGCGTTGGCCGAGTAGACATAACCGCGCGTGGTGTACAACTGGCGGTTGGTAAGGTTGTCTTCCTGTCCTGAGAACGTGGCCGAGAGCGCCACCTTCTTAAAGAGATAGGTGCCCATGGTCAGTCCGAGGCTGTGGTAGTTGTTGGCGAGATAATTGGTGCCGAGCGTCAGGTAGTCGGGCTGCACCATGCGGTAGAACACCGACGTGTTGAACGTTGGCGAGTTGAAGTTGACGCTCACGTCGCCTGCGAAACGTGCGAGCGAGGTGTAGCGTGTGTCGAATATCTTGTCGAAACGCTTGGTTTCGGATGTGGTCACTTTATCGGCGCGCCTGTCGGTTGAGAAAGCCGACATGGCGACGTTGGCCGAGAACGAGAAGTAGCGCCTGAAGGCGTAGCTGCCTTTCAGGGCAAACGACAGGTTCTCCTGTGGCGTGATGCGGTCGCGCCACACCTCATCGACCGTGTTCAGGCGGTCGTAGGCGCGCAGCAGGTAGAGGTCGATGGCTCCGCGCGCATTGTTGTACCCCACGTTGAAGCCCCATCCCACACGCTGGTACTGCGGGTTGCGCGGCGACGGGTCGTCGGGGTTGTCGTTGATGGCATTGCGGAAGGTTCCGTAGAACACGCTCGAATGGAACGTCTTTCCGCGGTATTCCAGTCCTACGCCGTTGAACGACATGTTCATTATGTAGGGACTGTAGTTGAGCGTTGTGCGCCCAATGTATCCGCGCCAGTTCTTATAGCGCGGGTTAATCTTGAAGTTGATGTGTGGATAGTTGAAGTCGAGGTTGTTGTTCGAATAATAGAACGAGAACGGCATGCTGAACCCATACAGGCTCACATTGAGGTTCAGGTAGAACATGTTGCTCATGGGCGAAGCGTAGCTCGAACCTGCCGACGAATGGAAATAGGTGTTACGCGTACCTACCGAGCCGGTGATGATCAGGGGATCGCGCTTGGCTATCTCCGAGATGGTCTGTGCTTGCACGCCGCCGTTATACATAAAGAGGGCTGCCACAGCCGTAAGTATGGTTTTGTGTAGGGGGCTATTCATCGCTTCGCTTCTTTGGGTGAGTAATATATGAATGGTTGTAATGGAAGAGGGGTTACACTTTCGTGTGGTGGCAAAGGGGTAAACGAGGTGGGGATGTTACGCCCCACCCTGTTTACCCATTGCTTATCATTTCATGATCTTCTTCGTAATGGTCTTTCCGTCGGTGGTCTTCACCTTCACGATGTAGACGCCCGAAGGCAGACTGCTGAGGTCGGTCTGGTTGCGCAGCACCACGGCTCCCGTGGTGTTGACCACGGCGGTCGAGACCACGCTCATGCCCTGGATCGAGAGCTGTCCGTCGATCACGGCAATGCCCGAACGGTCGAGGAGGGTCTGGTCGATGGCGGTCGACTCGCCCAAGGTCATCTTCACGGGTCGCTTCATGGTACCTGCCATGTCGGCGAACGGCATCTGCTCGTTCACCATGCGCATCTCGCCTGTCAGCTCGTCATAGAGGCGGAACGAGATGGTCTCGCCCTTGTCGGCGTGTACGGTGATGAAGCACTTGCCGCCTACCATGCGTCCCTCGCCACGGCACTCGTCGCCCACGAAGGCTCCCACCGAGTAGTTGTCGGTGCCATAGCGGCTGCCGAGGTCGGCAATGATGGTCATGTTGTCGGCGAACGGTGCGCTGTTGTAGGTCCACACGCTGCTCTTAACGTATGCCGACTTGGCATACTCCCTATCGGTAGGCTGGTCGAACTCGCTGTCGCTCGCATAGCTAATAAGCTTCGTCTCGCCTGAGGCGTTGTAGTACATATAGCCCTGACCGAAACGCAGATACTCGAGCGTGCCTTCCCATCCGTTGGCGGTGTAAGTGGCAAAGCCTTCGTTCTTCGAAACGATGCGGTCGCCCTCGGAGAATTTCTCCTTGTTAAAATACTGATCCATCGTAAGGTCAAACTGGCTGTTGTAAGAAAGCCAGTTCCACTGGGGCCGGTACTCTGCCTCGCCATTGATGTCGGCAGCATAGCTATCCGACGGCAGCACGAAGCTAACGTATCCGGGCTCCTCACCGATCTTCACCTTGTAGCAGGTTCGTTCAACGAGGTTGGTCAACGTTCCAAAGTAGCCATACTTGGGGTCGTTGTACATAAGGTCGTTCTCGCTGCGGATCTCCTCAACGGCCTCATCGAAATAGCCATGCATCGCATCCTCGCTCATGTTGCCCAGGAAGGTGTTCCAGCTCCATCCTGCCTTCTGATCGAAGGGCTGGCCAACGGTAAACGACGCGCTGCCCATCACGATCTTGCCATAAACCACCCGGATCGTTCCATGACCCATCGACTTCGGCAAGAGCGTCCAGGTCTGTCCATCTTCGCTTGCACGCTGGATGGTGGCAATGGTCCACGTGTCGGGGCATCCATCGGGGAACTGTGCATTCCAATCCACCTGGACCTGAACGTCCTTAGGCTCGTAAGGAGCGGTGGCGGGATTGGGAGTAATCTCCACAGTGGCCTGTCGGCCCAAGGTGGGCGGATCCACCACATTAATCGTGAAGCCCTTGAGGCCCTCCACCACACGCACCGTGAACGAGCCGGTAAGCTCATCATTTTGGGTGGTCAGACCGTTGGCAGACACCTCGGTGTGAGACACATAGTATTTCACGGTAACTGTCGCCTCACCGAGGGCATTAACATTGGCTGCGCACATATCTTCTGCAATTAATGAATGTTGCACAAAGAACACATCTTCATTAGACGATTCCATTTCGACATCGTTATAATCATCATAAACGGGCCACTCAGGATCAAAGACGATGTTTGCGCGAACATCATTGATGACATTACCCGAGTTCTCTAAGATAAACGAGAGCACCGGCTTCTTAAATGTCATGCTGTTTATCTTCTTATGGACAACTACATTAATGTTAAGCATTGCCTGCGGGTTTTGGTTCGACGTAACAATGACTCTCGCCCTACCCGGCTGGGTGCCCACGATGTCGCCATTGTCCTGGTTGCTGAGCACAGTAGTATTGTTGTTGTCGGCCTCAATGCGGTAACTGACGCTGGTGTCGGTGGCATCCTCGGGCATCACCTTGAAGCCTGCGGGCAGAATCTTCGTCAGGCTCTCGCCCACATAGATATGCACCTCCTTTAATTCGCCCACCTGCTCGATGTGCGTCACGGGTTTTATGACGGTAACCTTCAGGTCGACGCTGGCCTTTGAGCCACTGAGCGTCATGGTGTAGGTGCCGGTCTTCACGGGCGTGAACCCATTGTGTAGATTTTCGTCCGGCACGATGGCCGTTTCGTCGTTGCTCTTCCATAGCAGTTCCTCGTTGCAATCGGCGGGGGTTACGTCGTAACACGACTGCAAAATGTTGGTGAGCTCTTCCAGACCGTTGAGGGGCACCGTTACGCCATCCCTATACTCTTCCTTGAGGGTGATGGAGGTGGCGGGCTGAATAACGGTTACCCTGAAGGAGTTGACATCTCCTGTGGGGTTTAGTGTTCCCACCTTCACGCCCAAGTATCCTTCATTTACTGTAGGGGTTCTACCATAGAGGATGTTGTCGTCCACAGCGAAGTAGTTTGAGCTGTTCGCAAAGTCCCACTCAATGTTCATAGGCACAGAGGCGTTCTCGGGGATAAACCTAATATACTGCATCATGTCTACCGACTCACCTACGTTCACCGAGATGTTTTGCTGGGTGAGAGAATACGTTCTGGGTTGTTGGAACAACAACTTAAACAGGTTCGAGGGAATACCCGTGGTGGCTCCATTATCGTAGGTAAATGTGCCGTTTTGGGGTTGGATAACATACTCCAAGCCATCGGTGTTCCGGAATCGGAAAGTGACGGACTTGCCTTGGTCGCTACTCGTTCCCTTGATACGGAGAGGGAAGTAATAGAAAGAGCCTGACGTTCCAAACTCTGATCGAACCAGACCACGGCACTCACCGTCGATAAAGGCACCAAGGTAAGTAAATTGGCCACCCACTTGGAGCCCATCAGCGTCTACCAAACAGGCATAGACGACGTGCTCGTCACTGTAGGCATTCGGATTGTACCCCCAGTCGGGTTGCGCCATCATTCCCGCCGCATAGAGCAGGAAGGTTAGCATTAGTAATAATTGTTTTCTCATAACAGAAATATGAAAGGTGAATAATTATTGATGAGCTTGCAGGGGTGCTACTTGCTGTCGCCGGTCTCCTGGGCTTCAGGGCCGGCGCCACCCGCAAGACAGTCGCGTGGCGCGTCGTCGTCGTTTTGCTTAATGCTTGCCAGATGAGAATTGATCATCTCGTCGACAAGGTCATAGGAATAGCGATTGCTTGCAGGGTCTGATGACTGAATGTTTGGTTTCATCTTGTTGGGCTTTCGTTGATGATAAGACACTATGAGTCGGCACAATGCCATGACTGTGCTGCAAAGTAAGGTAGAAAAAGCCCAAAGGAGTAGGATATTTCTTACAAAAAATGGCCAAATTCTTACAAAATTGGCCTTTTCTTGTCATATTTTGGATGTAACACTTGCAATTCGCGAAAATGTTACATCTTCTTTCGGTATTGTGTGGGGGTGACGCCCAAGGCTTGCTTGAACGCGCGGGTGAAGTGGGAGGTGTCGAAGAAACCACACTTCATGGCGACATCGCTGATGGCCACGTCGGCGTGGGTGTTGAGTAGTTCTTGCGCCCGTTTCATCTGAAGGGCGCGTATGTAGGCAAGCGGGGTGTCGCCCGTCACGGCGCTGAGCTTGCGGCGCATCTGCTGCTGACTCATGCAGAGGGCCGAGGCCACACTGTCGACGGTGACCTCGCCGCGCGACATGTCGCCGTAGATGATCTCATCGACCCGCTTCAGGAAGGCACGGTCGCGCGGCGACAGCTCGGCCGAGGCGTCGGCCTTGTGCTCGGCTTTGGCTTGCATGTAACGCTCGCGCAGCATGCGATGCTTCTCCAGCAGGTTGTCGACACGCACGGTGAGCTCCTCGGCGTTGAACGGCTTGTTGAGATATGCGTCGACACCCATCTGCAGGCCGCGCAGGCGGTCTTGCTGGGTGGTCTTGGCGGTAACGATGATAACGGGGATATGATTGAGCACCTCCGACTGCTTGACGGCCTGGCACAGCTCGTAGCCGTCCATGCGCGGCATCATGAGGTCGGTAATGATGAGGTCGGGCACGGTGTCGGTGGCCATGCGCAGGCCCTCCTCGCCATCGTGGGCCACGGCAAGGCGGTAGCGGCTGCGCAGCTGCATGCTCATGTATTCGGCCACATCGGCGTTGTCCTCCACGATGAGCACCAGCGGGCGGGTGTCGGTGGTGTCGGCCGCGTCGTCGGTGTCGGGAGGCGCAAGGTCGGGAGCCGGTGTGGCGTCGGCCTTGGCGCTGGCAGCGGCAGCGGTGGCAGCGGCGGGAGCGGTGGCCTTATCCAGGGTGTCGGCGTCGATGAGCAACTGCTGCGACATGGCGCCATACACCTCAATGGGCTTCACCACCACGCCGGCGGGCGCCTTGACGGGTACCTTGGCGGTGAACACCGATCCCACGCCCAGGCGGCTGTCGAGGCTGATGCTGCCTCCCAGCGAGGTAACAATCTGCTTCACGAGGGCCAAGCCCACGCCCGAGCCTATGCTCTTCTGCTTGCTGTCGGTTTGGTAGAAGGGCTCAAAGATGCGCTGGCTGTCGGCGGGCGAGATGCCCGCGCCATAGTCGGCCACGCGAAGGGTGAGCATGTCGCCGCTCACATCGAGCGTAACCAGCACACGTCCGCCCTCCTTCGAAAACTTGATGGCGTTGGTAACGAGGTTGCACACCACCTTCTGCGCATAGTCGGGCACAAAGTCGCACTCGGCCTTCTGCTGCTTGGGCGCATACATCAGCTCTATGCGGTGGCTGTGGGCCAGGTTGAGGTAGCTCTCCACCACCGTCGACATGAAGAGCACGAGGTCGCCATGGCGCCAGTCGGGCTGGCCAATGGCCGACTTCACCTTCTGGATGTCGAGCAACTGATTGATGAGCGACAACAGGCGCGAGCCTTGGCGCGACACCATGTGGCCGATGTTCACCACCTCCTCGGGCGGCAACTGGCCCTGCTCCATCATGTGCGAATAGCCGAGGATAACGGTGAGCGGGGTGCGAAACTCGTGGGTGATATTGGTGAAGAACGAGAGGCGCATCTCGTTCATCTGCTGCTGCGCCAGCTGCTTGCGCTTACGCGTGCGGAGGGCGTAGACCAAGAAACTCATGATCACGGCGGCGAGCACGAAGATCAGCACGGCGGCGGTGACGCTCACCACCTTCAGGGTGCGCTCGGTGCGATACTCCTTGTTGATGGCGTCGACCTCGGCCTTGCGCTGCTCATGCTCGTAGCGAACGCGCATGTTCTGCATGTGGATGAGGTTCTTCTCGCTCGACACGCTGTCGCCAAACTCGTTGTAGGCCTTGTAGCTGGCGAGCGCACGGCGGCAGTCGCCCTCCTTGCTGTAAATGTTATAGTAGAGCCACGCCACCTGCGACTGGTGCTCGAGCGAGTGGAGCGTGTGGGCCGCCTCGTCGGCAATGGCGAGGTAGTGCTTGGCCTGGGCGTGGTCGCCCAACCTTACATACACCTGCGCCAAGGCGAGGCAGGGCTCCATGGCGTGCCACCGGTCGTCGGAGGGCGCCATGATGTCGTAGGCCTTGCGGTATTCGGCAATGGCCTTGGCCGTTTGGCCCTGCTTCTCATAGAGCCGGCCGAAATGGGTGTAGCAAAGCGATATGCCGAGGTCCGACTTGGCCAGGTGGTTCTGCTTCATGGAGTGGCTGTAGTAGGCCCACGCCGAGTCGAGCTGGTTGCGCTGCTCGAAGAGCGAACCGAGGTTGGCGTAGTTGATGGCCTGCCCCAGGTGGCTGTCGAGGCTCCGCTCGCCGGCCAGGGCGGCGCGAAACACCGAGTCGGCGGTCTCTACGTCGCCAAGCGTCAGGCAGATATTGCCTATGCCATTGAGCGACACCACGCGGTTCTTGCGCGCCGTGCGATCGCTCTTCACAGAGAAGTCCTCGCTGAGGTGGAGGGCGCGGTAATGGTAATCGATGGCTTCGTCGAGCACACCCATGCGGCGGAAATTGGTGCCTATGTTGTTGAGGGCCTGCACCATGGCGATGGTGTCGTGGAGCTGCTGGGCCAGCGCGAGCTCATGGCGGTGGCAATCGATGGCCTTCATGAAGAGGTTCGACTCGCGGTAGTTGCGGCCAAGCTGTTGGCGGGCGCGCATCTCGAGCATGTGGTTGCCCTCCTTGGCAGCCACACGGATAAGGCTGTCGAGGCTCTCATTGGTTTTCAGGCCTTCGACCAAGCTGTCGGCCTCATGGCGCTGGGCGTCGAGGGCTCTAAAGGAAGGATGGGAATGGCAGGCCACCAACAAACCGAGCAACGCAGCAAACACTACGTGGAGAAACATCCCGCGAGCGTTGCCCCGCCCAACCTGCGGGTTGAGCGTAAGAGGGTGCTTGCTGTCCTTATATATAATAAGGTGTCGGTGGGTGGACATAGGCGTTCTATTGCTATGACTGCAAATATAGGTTAATTTTTGTAAACCGCAAAGAAATAAAAAAGAAAAATCACGAATGTGACACAAAAAAGGCTCATTCGGCATTCAACATTATCACATTCCACACTCAGCACTCCACATTATAAACCACTCTCCGGCGGCGAAAAAATCTGTGTCTATCTGCTGCGCCGACGGCGCAATCTGTGTGTTAACCCATCATTCCGCATGGCATCTGCGCAAATCTGCGCGATCTGCGGGAAAATATAAAACATCCCGCTTGTTCTTTAGCACCGTTGGCGCATAAAAGTCTCCCACAGATTTCTCAGATTTTCACAGATCTTTCGCTTTGCACATGCCACGCCCTACATCCGAAAGACTCATTCAACATTCCACACCCCACATTCAACATCACGCCCCATTGTCCTGATTTTTGGTTAAAAACTTGTGTCGGGATTTTGCGCGAACCAGAGCGCCAAACCGCCTTTTTTGCGGAATGTTACCACCCGAAATGATCCCAGCGATTGCCGTTAGCCATCTTTCGCACCACAAAACATGCCAAACCGAGACACGAAAGGCAAGCTATCGTCTTGCCTTTAGGCATCTTTGGCATTGCGAAAAGGCATCTTTCGCAACGCCAAACACCAAAAATCATCAGCCGAACATCGCGCCAACCACACAACCACCTGACCACCAACCCATTACAAAAACGCGCCAAGAATCGCGTATTTGCGCCAAATCTTTGTCTCGCGAAAAACAAACGTGTAGTTTTCGCTATAGATTGTTACGAAAATTGCCACTCACCCCCACTGCCTGCAGCGCCCCCCCGAATGTGCTAAAAGAGGATCGGGTAATGTTCCACGTCGTGGTCCTGTTCCCAAGTTTTCGGATTTGGAAGTGGTGGCGCTATCCTTGACGGCAGAGACCGAGAGCATTGATAGTGAGAAGTGGTTGTTCGACTATAAATTGCAAGAATACAAGGACAACATTCCCAATCTCATATCAAGGAGACAGTTCAATGACCGCAGGAAGAAAACGGCAGGCCTGTGTGAGGAACTACGCAAAAATAACGAATGGTTTGTTTGCCAGAATCATTGGCAAAATTAGTGCACTTACCATTCTGCAATACGTAAACTTCATTAACGACAAGCCCATTGGCAGAATTAAGTATGCACTAAATTAATTCCGCCAACAGGTTATATATTATAAATAGAATGACAATGGGAAGTTTAGGTTCATTATGCTAAACACCTTTTTATGAGAGAAATTTAACGACTCCTTTTACTCCTCATATCATTTATGCGACTCTTCAATACGATCGATAGCGTTCATAGGGTCAGCTCTTGAGCGCAAGTCTTACAATTCTTTGCTTAGGTCACAGCACAGTTTGCAAACGCTTATGAACTTCTTTCTTAGCGCGTCGCTTTTGATGAGCCATCCGCTAATGTGAGACGTGTTCTTACCGCTGACGAGGAACGTATCCTCGTCAAAAGTCAGTGGCGTAGCATCCTTGTAGTGTGACGCCTTTTGGTTATACGCTCTGATCTTGTCGGTTATCGCATCCTTGACTTCAGGCTTGTTCGGTAACTTGAAGTTCAACACCAGATTGCAGTACTTGCTGTTCTCGAATTTCTTGTCGGAAACAAAGCACAAGAATTCGCGCTCTCCCTTGAAGTTATACACCAAGCGCGCCACTTCAGAGAAGAGGTAAGCAGCTTTCTTGTAGTCCTCACCGCAAACGGCAAAGTAATGTCCTTTGTCTTTGTTCTCAAAAAGAGTATGGTTAGGCAAACGCAAAAAGCGTGTTTCCTCTTCATCGCTAAACTCAAACTCGACGGTAAGAAGAGGCATGTTCGTTATCTCACGTGTGAAAAAATCATCATTCTTATGATAGAAGAACCTCTGATACGGATTGTCAATCGGATTCTCTGCCTCAGTTCCCTTCTCGCCGTTATCCAACTGTGTGTCGCTCAATATCACTATATCGTATAGCGGCAGGCACTCCATCCAGGTTACTTGCTTCTGCAAAGCCTCGGTAAGACCGTCCAACACTTTTACATTCTCGTTGATGATGTAATCTTTCTTTGTTTCCATATCGTTTATTTTGTTATTGTTTTTTTCAGATTGGCGACAAGCGTCTCTAACGGCACTTCGTCTACGCCTTCCTTGTCTTTCAGCAACTCCTCTCTTATGTCTTTCAGGGCTTTCATACGAGAACCGAAACCGGCTTTAGCGATATGTCCGTATTCGCCGCAATGAAAGCATTGATAGCTGATGCTTCCCATGCCCGACATCGGACTGCCTGCGAACGAATAGACGTAGGCTGTGTGTCCGCACTTCTCGCACTTGTGCACGAAACGCTCGTTTCCGCGTTGCCATAGTGTAAGCATCACACCGACGAAAATCGGGTTCCGCGTACCGAACACGCTAAAGGGTATGGTAGCATAGAACCATTCCTTGCGCTTGCAGATCTCCTCACGATGCTCATAAAAGAGCTTTATATTCTCTCTGTACAAAGGCCATTTGCTTTCCCTCTTGCCCACTTGCAAGCTGACGAGTACGCTCTCGAGCGAACAAGCCTCATACTGCTCGGCATACCTGTGATAGCGTCTGTTGAAGGCAGCAAACTTGCTGAGTCTATGGCACGGATGGTCGATGCTCGTGTCGGCGACATTGCCCAATTCGTCTGCCAGTTTGCATGTGTCCGTCTCTGACCGTCCTAAGCCAATCCTGCAAAGTACGGCGTTGTTGCCTTCGCTAGTCTTTATCGGCGCCCCGTCGGCGGTATCCCAAAAGTCGAGAAACGCTCCCAACGTAGCATCCTTCAGACTATAGCTATTTGCCGTTCCGCTACTCACTCTTACGCTTGCCAAGAGCATCTTGCTGTCTTTGCGTATCTCAGCCCTATGTTTCCATAGAAAGTAAGCGTTCTTGAAGAACATTTCCGATTCCTCGTCGCTGAAAACGTGTCCAGTTTTCTTGTTATATTCTATCTTCTGCTCCATGCTCTTCTTGTGAGCAAGCAAAGACGTTCCGTCCATCAGCTTCATGTAGCCGATGTTATCTACAATTTCCAACATGTCGTTTTTCCTTTGTTAGGCTCTAATAATCAAGTGAATAGGGAGTCTTTAGGCAAACGTCAGACGCTTGCCTAAGAGGTGAATGTTCTTCGAGTCGAGTAAGGCGTAGTCGATAGGATAGCCACCTGCCATGTTGGTGAGGCGGACGTCCACACCGTCTGCGATGTCGCTCGCTTTGGCGAATGAGCAGCAGCGAACCTGCGTGGCGTCGTAATGTTCCACACGTCCGGGAGAGTTGATAATGTTGTTTACTGTTGAGCGGTCTGAACCGCCTGATGTGGATGATAATGTGTTCATAATCAGAATTTTATTAGAATTGAACTAATCGCATTGATAGACCCACCGCTATTCTGAACCGGTTGGTGCCGACATTAAAGTCAGACTCGTAATGCATGTAATAAAAAGGATTGTTTGGTTATGTACGGACACGACAAAAGAGGCATATCGGCTAATGAAACCAACACACCGATCTGGTTCATCATATTGATGACGAACAGAGCCGAATGCTACTGAACAGAATGTGATTTCTTGTTTTCATAAATGATTTTGTTTAAAAGTTAATACTTTCCATGTCGATGCTCCACCGTGGCTGTTCTGCTCGGTTGGCCTCACCTATTACTAATAGGCTACTCTTGACATTTCAGCCGCAAAGTTAATATGTTGTTTTGGAAAAGACGAATATTTTTATATAATATTTGTTAATGAAATGGTTATAGACAGCTATTTGCAAAACAGCTACCCATAGAAAACAATACGATGATAGGCATATTCTCTGCCGATGACCTACGGTATAGCTACCCCTAATTGGATTATCTCGGATTTTACAATTACCACCTAAAAGGGCTGGATTCCAAGCGAGGAATCCAGCCCTAATTCTTTATGCTCAAAAAAAGATTTAGTGGACAGCAATAATTTATTTTACTATCCTTTTAAGTTGATGCCATATCTCGCGCACCCAAAGAACACACGATGATCCAACAAGGATAATAACCCAATCGTCAAAACGTAGTCCACCATTAGCCACATTGAAGAATTCCTGCAAACCAGGCATCTCCGTCATAGCAATTTGTCCTATGAGTATGATGGCGGCTATCATTAACAACCCCTTACATCCCTTAAAGCGAAGCGCACTTCTATTTGTCTCAAAAGCACGAGCGCAGAAAAGATAGAAGAAATGCGTCATCACAAAAATAGTAAAGAAGAGTGACAATTCATAAGGCGACAACCCGTTTGCACTACCAAGACGAAGATGCAGAAGGTCTGTGAGCCGTGTAATATCCGCATGTTCAAAGACATACAAAAGTACGAGCAACATCACAAAAAAGAAGCCACCCACACCGAAAATATTCTCACACATTATTTTGTTGAGAATGAATGCTCCCCGGTCGCGCGGCCTATCCTTCATTACACTCTCCGAAGGAGGTAAAGAGGCAAGGGCCATGGCTGCAAAAGTATCCATAATCAGATTGACCCACAGCATCTGAGTAACGGTGAATGGGCTTTGCGTACCCATGAATGCACCAAAAAGCACAATGAAACAAGCTGCCACATTTACAGTCAACTGGAAAAGGAGAAATCTCTGAATATTCTGATAGAGAGACCGCCCCCACATCACAGCCTTGCCAATACTCGTGAAAGAGTTGTCTATGATCGTGATATCTGAAGCCTCCTTAGCCACCGACGTTCCGTCACCCATGGAAAGTCCTACATGCGCAGCCTTGAGGGCGGGAGCATCGTTGGTGCCGTCACCAGTAACAGCAACAACCTGATTCTTCCGCTGAAGCGACTCTACAAGTCGTTTCTTATCCATAGGACGAGCACGAGAGATAATCTTCAAATCGAATACACACTCATCAAGTTCATCGTCAGACAGTTTTGCAAAATCAGGACCTGTAATAATATTGCTATCAGTGTCCTGATCAGCCCACAAACCAATTTGACGTCCTATCTCTTTAGCAGTACCTGATGTGTCGCCAGTTACAATTTTCACATTGATACCAGCATTCATGCATTCCCTGACAGCATCGGGTACTTCATTACGCACAGGGTCGCTAATGGCAACAATACCCTCGAAGGCCAGATTGGAAGCTACAACTTTTCCATTTTCTATGACCTTGCCATCGCCTTCAAGAATCTGACATGCAAAGCCAAGCGTACGCATAGCTTGATCCTGATAGTCGTGCAATTGTTTGGTGATATCCTCTTTCTTCACATCGCCCTCTACTTGCTTGCAGAGAGCAAGAACTATCTCTGGTGCACCCTTTACGTATAACACCTTCTTATTTGGGAGAAGCGACGACGCAACAACCGTAGCCATATACTTTCTATCGGTAGTGAAAGGCAGTTCGGCAAGAACCGTTGCATTCTCTCGCAATATGCGATAGTCTACATTATTGTTATGAAGCCACAGAAGCAAAGCGCCCTCTGTAGGATTACCCAAAGCAGAGATGGCATTTGGCTTGGAAAAATCAAGAGAGGCTGTAGAGTTTACAGCAATACCTTCTTCCAACAATTTGCTTTCTTCAGAATCATTTAGGGACCGCTTGTCAAGTCCATAGAATTTGGTGTCATACACCTGCATCTGATTTTGGGTCAGCGTTCCTGTCTTATCCGTACAAATAACCGTAGTGGCGCCCATGGTCTCGCAAGCATGCATCTTACGAACCAGATTGTTTGTCTTCAGCATGCGTTGCATACTATAAGCAAGACTCAATGTCACAGCCATAGGAAGTCCTTCAGGCACTGCCACTACAATCAGCGTTACGGCTATCATCAACGTATCAAGTGTATACGTAATGAGGTCAGCCACTTCCTTGTCTGGCGTAAGCATATTGAAGAAACATGTCACCATCGCCATAAGAATGACGAAATAGGAAATGATCGATACGGTGACCGCTTGCCACTTCCAATCGTCAAACTTCTTGATGACAAGATAAAAAAACATGACGGTAGGTATGGCCAAAGTAAGAACGATTGGTGCCCAATTAAAGTACACCATCAATTTTGCTACTATAATCAGCGCAGCAAAAACATAACTCAACTTGGTAATGAGGTCTGCCAAACCGTCAAGTTGCTCATTCAGTGGAGTGCGAACACTGCTGTCTATCTGTGCGGCCTCATAGACCTTACCATTCTCGGTCTTGTCGCCAACTTCCTCAACTTGGAATACGCCATGGCCTTCCATTACCTTGGTTCCACGGAGAACCTGATTAGTTGGATATGTAGCGTCCTTTTCAAAACATTCTTCGTTCGTGCTCTTTCTACGAGGCAAAGTCTCTCCAGTAAGAGAGGATTCGTCCACGCTAAGACTTATACTTTCTAGAAGTTTTCCGTCAGCTGGTATTTCTTCTCCTGTCGTCAACACAACAATATCCCCAACAACAATATGCTTTTTGGGAATCATTGTTGCATTGCCATTGCGAATCACCTCAACGAGTTCGTCGTCATTCACCTTATTCAGAATAGAGAACTGTTTGTCCGCCTTCAATTCGAAGATAAATGCGATTCCCGTTGCCAACAGTATGGCTACAAATATACCAACAGGTTCAAAGAATGTCTCCCAACTTTCATCCAGTCCGAAATATTCATAGCAGGATATACCTACTGAAAGGAATCCCGCTATGAGCAGAATGATTATCAGGGGATCGGAAAATTTCTCTAAGAATTGCTTCCAAAGCGGATCTTTCTCAGGCGGCGTAAGAACATTCGTGCCATACTTGGCACGGATTTCCCTTACCTGTTCTTCCGTCAAGCCACTATAATGGCATTTTTTGTCCATATACGTACTGCTTATTAACAAAACTTAGCTGCGTAAATACCAAGAAGCTCCTCAAGCCCACCCTTGACTCCGAGCCCAAGAGCTTCGAAATGCCAAGTTGAACCATCTCTATAGAGGCGTCCAGCCTGTACGCCTGTTTCGCTAGTGAAGTCTTCACCAAGGTTAAAGCGAGCTATTTCTTCCAGCGTATCCAGATCATAAACACGGATAAAACTATTGCGCACCTGACCAAAATTCTGACCGCGCTCCTCAGCTTCGTGAATTGTTACCGCGAACACTATTTGCTGCACACGTGGATCGACAAGAGTAACGTCTACAAACAAGGTCTCATCATCGCCACCATCGCTGGAGTCACCTGTACGAGGCGCACCCGACAAACCCTGTGGAGTGCTGTGCAGATGCTAACCCAAAAACTAT
>ERZ1673734.393-NODE-393-length-37974-cov-17.060155_pt1 | contig 37974 bp, 53 predicted proteins | sample MGYA00580199_ERZ1673734 | MGnify/ENA primary metagenome ERZ1673734 (study PRJEB41218, sample SAMN15661742) | gut metagenome | host: Homo sapiens | place: Canada: London | collected 2015-08-20/2019-03-30 | study: EMG produced TPA metagenomics assembly of...
AGATACTCGAACAGGGCGGCGGCACGCAGTGCCGTAAGGAACGCCACAGTGCGGCATTCCTTAGCCCGCAGGCACTTTACTTTTTACGCACCGTTTGCTATGGAATAACGGTTCATGGTCTGCCAACTATTTTTAAGGCAATACCGCATAATTCTAAGTGCCGATACGGCGAGCGAGGTGCGACAGCTGCTAAGCCAAAAGCGCAGATAATACTGGATGCTGCAAAGGTGAGCGCCGCCAGTGGCGGAAACAGCGAACCGAAGCAGGGGCAGCGGTCGCAGAGTGCGAGGGGCTTTTGCCCCCGAAGCACGATGCGGGTACCGCAACCCGACATTATCGAGCATTTTGGCAACGCAGATGCCGTGCCGCAGCCGCCGAAGCGGTGCTTAAGCCGCTAGGCGGGAATTGTGCGGTGTTGCCATAGGGTAATTCCCCCTATTATTTTATTCCGGCTGTTTCAGCTGGCGGATCAGCTGGTTGGTACCGGTTGCCGCGAGGCCTGAAACAATGCCCACGGCCAGCGCTGTCAATGGGTCGCCTGCCGGGAAGTCCGGCACACTTCCGCACCAGGCCAGCACCCCCAGCACACCGCCCAGCGTGCCGCAGATGGTGGGCAACCATTTATTGGCAAGCGGCGTTTGTTTGACCGCTGTTGCCGCCAGGTAGCAGATAACCGTAATCGCCGCCACCCCTGCCATACCAAAAGATGCAAAATCCATGAGTTTTTCCTCCTATGTATTCGTGTTCAAGCGGTTTTGTTCTCGAGATCGGTGATGCGGTGGTTTGCAACCTTGATTTGTTCTTCCAGCACCGGTACACGTTGGGCAAAATTATTGTGGGCACGGACTTCACGGGTCAGCTCTTCAATTTTTGTATCGGTCACGGCTTGCGCGGTGGCCATGCGCTGTTCGGTACGGCGGGATGTTGTCAGAGTTGTAATAATCACGCCAACAACGGAGCATCCCCCGGTAATCAGGGCAACGATGATAGCATCCATGCTCACACCTCCGTATAGGCGGCGTGGTACAGCCCCGATTCCACCAGGCCAAGGTCCCCGCACAGGGCATACAGCCGGGCAGCGTCCCCGTTGGAAATCGGCCCCACCGTTACCGTCTGCATTTGGATCGGCTGTGTTTTTTCCGCTGCCGGGCGGGCAACGCTCTGGTAGCCGCCCAGCCGCACCGCGGTAGATGCCGCCGCAAAATCTGCATCCAGCCAGTTCAGCGGGTGGACCCGGCGGTTTTTGTACCGCACCTCAAAATGCAGGTGTGCCCCGTAACAGTTGCCGGTATCCCCGCTGTAGCCGATCAGCTGGCCCTCATATACCGTCTCCCCCTGGGCCACGCAGAGTTTGCTCAAATGGGCGTACAGCGTCTCCAGCCGGCCGCCGCGGTAATCCGCATGGCGCAGCTTGACCATGTTGCCATAGCTGTTGATATCCCCCTGGGTGCGCTTGCCGTTCCAGCGGTATGCGATTGCAACCGTGCCCGCTTCCGCTGCATATATTGGTGTACCAACTGCTGAGCGGAAATCTAGTGCCCGGTGCAGGCTGCCATCATTGTAGAGCCAGCCGGCGGTGATAATGTGCTGGGCCAGGGGCCAGCGGAGCAGGACGTCACCGTTTGAAAGTCTCATGGTTTGTTGTCCTTTCTGTTTGATAGTCAGCCAAAGTCCCATCAAGAAAACGTACGTGTGCGTATGCAGTGCTTGACATGATATTCTCCTTACTGCGTGATTTCCTCAGCGTTCGCCTTGTCCTCAGCGTCCAGAGCGTCGTAGTACGCCTGTGCCAGAGTCTCCACTTCTGTGATGTCGTCCTCCGTCAGCAGGCCACTGTCCAGATGGGTGTACGCCTTGTCCAACCAGTATGCCACGTCACGTCCGGCGGCGATTTCCCGCTTGATAGAGCGCAGGGTCAGGTCGTGCCGGGCTTTGGATTTAATTGCCATATGCTTTCCCTCCTTTAGGTAGCGGTCATGGATGCAATGGCATCCTCAAGCTTTTTGATTGCAATGTTCACATCGCGCTGGTATTCCAGCTTTACCCCCGCACCGTCACCAGCTTGAACCACGGTGTCGGGCGCGTAAGCGGTGAGGGCTTTGTAAGCAGCAATTTCAGCAGGGGTGAGCGGGTTTTCGATGGGGGTGGTGAGAATTGCATTTTGCTCAGCCAACGTTTTTGTGCTGTCGAAAGCCGCTTTATCAACCCTCTGCACCTTCACCCCTCTTTCCAAGTCTACCTCGTCGCACACCCACTGCTGGCCCTGCGGGTCAGTGTAGTTGCCACCAGAGGTGACAGGTATGCCGGGCAAGCCGTTGGGAGTGGGCAGGGTGAGGAGCTGTTCACGGTAGGGGGAATAGGCAGTTGATTCACTCACTGTTGCAATGATTGGCGTGCCATAGGACACATGCACTGATGAAAAATTAAAACAGTAATACGCGCATTTCGCTGGCGTTTTAATTGTAAACGCAAAATCAGCAATACCGATTACATTCTTTTTTTCATCATAAAAACAACCGCCTTCTATCATTGCATTAAAGTGATATGTTGTACTCGGTAAGCACGGTTGAATGCCTGTTATCCAATAACCATTTACACTATCTATCCCATAATAACCGGTTTCGGCATTGAAACCCTGATATTTATTATTTTGGAACAAGGCCGGGTTTAGCAGATTCTTCCCCGTCACCCTCACCGCCACGCTCCCGCCATCCCCTGCACTTACAATTGGCACAGGCGCATCAGGCGTGGGTGTCCCGTTCTGCGTGCTCTTTCCGTACACACTCAGCCCACACAGTGGTGCAGCAAAGGCGTCATCACAGCTTGCCGGGTTGCCTATCTCGCTGCCAACAAGCACATTCTGGCGCTTCTGCAGCGCGGCAATCTGCGTCATGGACTCCTTGATGCTGTTGGCAGTGCTGTCGGCATCTGCCGCGCTCTTTGCAGCTGCATCTTCACTGGTCTTGGCAGCTGCGGAACTGTTTGCGGCAGCAGCCTTGCTGGCCGCAGCATCTTTCTGTGCGGCTTCAGCGGCTACTTTTGCCTTTTCTGCCGCCGTCGCATCGGTAGCCGTCTGGGCCTGCTTGGCCGTTACGTCGTCCTGGATCGCCTGCATCTGTTTCAGCTTTTCCGCTGCGGCTTCACCTGCTGTCTTGGCTGCCAATTCTGCGCGGTTCGCATACTTTCTAGCAGCCGCCTCACTGCTTGCTGCCGCACTCTCGCTCGCCTTTGCTGCTTCCGCCGAAGCACTAGCTGCCGCCGCTTTCTGCGTTGCCGTGTTCACGGCACTGTCCAGATTTGCCGCGCTAGCGGCTGCCTCTTGGGCAGATTTTCCCGCCGTCGTCTCCGATGCCTTTGCCGCCATGGCGCTGGATTTTGCCGCCGCTGCCTGTGTCGTCGCAGTGCTTGCGGATGTACTTGCACTGCTGGCGCTGGATGCAGCGGCCTTTTGTGCCGTTTCCGCACCGGCTTTTGCCGTCTCTGCCGCACTCTGTGCCGTTTTGGCGGCAGTGGCAGACTGGCCCGCGTCGGTTTCGTATTCCTTGGCGGCAACGGCACTGCGGGCGGCATCATCGCGGGCAGCTTCGGCCTGGTTCTTGGCATCTACAGCGCCGTCCCGCAAATCCTGCATCTGGGCAAGGGCCTGGGCATTTTCGCTGGGAGTGGCGGTGCTGTTGGCACCGGGCACCTGCGCGTGATCCAGCACCATGTAGGGCAGATTGCAGCTGATGCGCTGCACGCCGTCCTGCACGCCCCGGAATGTGATGGTGGCGTACTTAGATGGTTGCGTGCAGGCTTCCGGCGGGACGGGTACAAGGCCGTCCGTGTCCGCCAATACCGTTACACCCTCATCGTTGGGGACGTTATGGAACGTGGCATCAATCGCAAGGCCCTCCCACTCCGGGCCGTGGCGCAGCAGCAGCTGTTCCGTGCCGTAACTGTCCCAGGTGCCCAGCACCAGCACGCCCATCAGGCCAACCACCTGCGCAGTGTGGCGGGCAATGGTAATGGTATGTGTTGTCATCTTGTAGCTTCATCCTCCTTTTTATTTACCTCTCTCTCGCTGGCTTCCACCATCGAGATCACGTTCAGCAGCACCAGCCGCACCACAGCGGGGTGCAGGCAGCTGTTGTTGATGGCGTTGATGACGGATTTTTGGAGCTCTTCAATTTTTGCGGTTGTGGTCATGGGGGTGGAATCTCCTCCTTTGCGAAAAAATGGCATAAGAAAACCCTGTCCGTTTCCGAACAGGGTTTTTACTGGTTAGCAGGCTGCTTTCAGGCAGAGCAGCCGGAATACTTCACGCCCTTTGGGGGTGATCAGGGTCTGGGTGCCGCTCCATTTGGTTTTCTCGTTAAAGCATTCTTTGACCTCAAACAAGCCGGTGTTTTTGTCGGCATAGGGCATCAGCTTACCCTTTTTGTCGCGGTAGATGAATTTCTTTGCCAGCAAAAAGGCGATAAAGGCTTTTTCGCCAATGCCCAGCTGCTTGGCGGTTTCGCGGAAGCTGGTCAGCAGGTTCCGATCCACCAATTCATCGAAATATTCCGCTTTAGGCAGCATGATCTGTTTATCCACCATGAGCTGGCTGTTGGCGGCGGAAAGGGAGGCGTTTTTGTCCTGTTCAGCTTTCAGCTGCTGGCACAGCTGGATCATGGTATCGGGGTTCAGGATGGCGGCCTGCAGGGTTTCCGGTGTCATGTATGCGCCGTGCCTGCGGATGGTGGGGAGCACTTCGGCCGTGACCCATTTGCGGAACGGTTTGGCTTCTGGTTTATCACTACGCAGGATGATGTTGTACAATCCAGGCTCGTTGATGACGATCATACTTTGTTTACCACCAAGGGTGTCAATCTGACTTACACCCTTTTCATCATCGTCAAGCCTATCTGCAACCATACGGCTGTTGTTCACCCCCAGCACCCCGCACACATCCTTCAACACAAACCAGGGTTCGCCGTTGATCTCCACCGTGCGCACATCGTTGTTCTCATACTTAAAAATCTGCAATTCGTTCATGCTACCACCTCCGCAAGTGCTTTGTTCGTGCGTTCCTGTACTTCCAGCTGGACCTGATATTTCCGCGCGGCCTCCCATACAGCGGCAAGCCCGCATTTGATTGCAATGTTAGGGCTGTTGCAGGGCACCAGGCGCTGGTATTCTTTCAGAAATGCTTTTTCGGCCATCAGGCACTCCAAAACAGAAGGGCCAAAATCGTTTGCTTTTTTCATTTTACTTGCCCTCCACAAAAAGCTGCTGCTCGAATTGGCGGTAAACATTGGCCAGGTAGAGCGCAGCACCATGCAGGGCGTCTTCATAGCACTCTGCGGCACAGGATCCCTCTGCCATAGCAGTTTGGATGGCATCTACAATATTAGTAGCGCATTTCAGTTCATACAGCGGCGATTCCAGATCGCAGACGTTCAGATTTTTGTTCAGGTATTGATGGCTCATGATAAATTTACCTCTCATTCACTTGTAAGAGGTGCAGCCAAATGGTATAATATATTTACCAGATGGCTTACCTCTGGGGTTTGAATCCCTTGTACTGCGCGTCCGCCAAGAAGCTACAGTACGGGGGATTTTTACTTTTGCTCCAAAAACTGATTGATTGCCTGTCGAATTGCTTGTGCAACGGTGAGAGAGTCTCTTTCACACCGTTGCTGCAATCGAGCGAATGTTTCAGAATCAAGTCTAATGCTGAAACGAATATCTTTTGGATTGTCAGCCTTTGGACGCCCTATATGAGGGCTCATAAGTTCACCTCACTTTCTGTCACGCATTTAATATAATATTTGCGTGACAAAAAGTCAAGCATTATTTTCAAAAAAATATGTGAGAGTAAAACACAAGTACGGAAATGAGAATAAAAATACCACGGTGCAAAATTTGCATCGTGGTTGATATTCAGCCATAATAATGGCAGTTTTACACACAGTGGGCAGCGGGTTTATGCATAATATTTACCTCAAATCATTTGTAAAACCGCTAAGACTGTGGTATAATAGATTTACCAAATCATAACGGTTTGGGGTTAAAAGAGTAGTCTGAACTTTTCGTAGGGGACAGGCTACTCTTATTTTTCTGTCAGCTTTTTGTGGAGTTCATCAACCATATATTCAAGCAAGTCAGTCTTTGTTTTTCCTGTGATGTCAGCACACTCTTGAAATTTTCGGACAGTGCTTTCGGTTGCTCTTAAAGCAATCTGCTTGTTTTTTGGTTCAGCTCCCACAATAGGCCGACCGGTTTTAGGCGACATGTCATCACCTCCAATATTGCCTAGGCATAATATAACATACGCCTAGGCAAAAGTCAACGGTACATTTCAAAAAACTTGTAAGAGGTGCGGCCAAATGGTATAATAAATTTACCAGATGGGCTTACCTCTGGGGTTTATAAGGCATTCGCTTCGCTGTGGTAGGTGGGAGCGGATGCCTTATTTGCTTTCAACCTCAGCCTTAATCTTTTGGATTCCCAGCCGGATAATATCACTGCGCGTTTTATTGAGCTTTTCGCAGCAATATTTCAAATCACGCATCGTTTGTTCGTCAGCGCGGATTTTCAGCTGGATGTCCTTTGGGTTTTCAGACTTTGGTCTGCCTGTACGGGGCGACATATCATCACCTTACTTTCTGTGTACACGCTTATTGTATAGTTGTGTACACGAAAAGTCAAGTACTATTTTCAAAAAAAGATGAAAAAGGAGAGAAAAACAATGCCGTTAAGATTCAAAGTCAATATTCTGGAAGCGCTGAAGCAGGCCGGATACAATACAACGCGAATCCGGCAAGAAGCTCTTTTAAGCCAGTCTACATTGCAAAAACTCCGAACGGATGGGCAGTTGTCGTGGTCAAACATCGAAACAATCTGTCGGCTGCTCAACTGTCAACCGGGCGATATTCTTGAATACATTCCCGACACCCCGCAGGATTAACCCCTGCGGGGATTTTTTATGCCTTATCTGCGGCAGCAGCCCCTTGCGCACCCTGCTGCACCTTGTCCAGCGTATCCATGGCGGCGCGCAGGACAGAGAGGTACTGCGGCAGATCGTAACGGCAAAAATATTCGGCAGCCCCGGCGGTTTGCAGGGTCGTTTCATCGGCCGCTTCGGCCAGGCCGGATAGAGCAAGAGACAAAAGGTTGCGGGCATCCTGCAGGGAGCCGTCCTTTAGCTCGGTGTCGCTTGAAAAAGTGAGGTAGGATTGATGCATGTATACACCTCCGTTGGGTTTAGTTAGGAGTTAGGAGTTGGAAGGTGTGCGCGTGCGCGCACGGGTTGAAAATAGGGCCGCAATCCCGTAGGAGCGCACATTGTGCGCCCGTCGCCTTGTGGCAAATCCTGTTGTGGCATCTACCGCAAAGCCCCGGAACGGTCAAGACCGTTCCCTACAGAGCCGGACCTTAGGCCCGTTTTAACTCCCAACTCCTAACTCTCAATCAGCATTCAATAATGTTAAACTTCAAATTCTTCCACTGTTTCGTCTTGGCGTTATGCCAAGCGATGCCGTATTTGCTGCAGTAGCAGGTGGTGGTTTCGGTCTCGGTGGAAGAGCCGGCTTTGGGATGGGTGAACTGAAACGTTGCCTTGCCTGCAAACAGCCCGATGGTGTACTTGTATTCGTCGTCCGTCAGGCAGCTGTAGGCGATGGGCCAGGTGGCAACCTTTTCCCGCACCACTTCGCGGTGCATGTACCCGGCTTCGTCGCGCCCGGAATCGCTGGAATCCAGGTCGGAATAGCTCGGTTCAATGTCGCAGTCCGGTGCGTACAGGAATTTGCCATCGATCTGGAACAAATTGGTCAGGGTCACGTCACACACCTCCTGTGGCAATGGCCTGTTTGCGCTGCCAGCGCTGCACGGCGCGGCCCACGTCCTCGTCGGTCAGCTCAATGCCGTACACGGCGGAAAGGATCTCCCGCAGCACGACCACAACGGCTTCAAAGCCAGCCATCTGGCCCGCCTGCAGGTCCTCCATGACCTCGGCCACAGCCTGCTTGATGGTGTCCAGCGGAGCTTCCACGTTGGTGCCGTGGCTCTGATCGCCCAGCACGGCCAGAAACTCCCGGTTGGCCGGGATGACCGCGCCTTGCGCCAGGTAGGGAATTTGCGGGGCGGTCAGGGTGCTGATATGAAACCCGACATGCCCGCCGCCGAATATGTCCGGCAGGTCGAACGAAAGGCCGTTCAGCGCGTTGATGACCGCATTGATGCCGGTCACAACGGCGGAGATCATCCGGTTGATGAAGCCGATGATGCCATTGACGGCGGTTTTGATGGCGTTCGTCATCTTATCCCAGACGGTGTTGACTGTGTTGCCGATGGCCTGCCAGGCAGCATCCCAGTTGCCGCGGAACACGGCGCTTAAAAAGTCCGCCAGCCCGCGCAGCACAACAACGGCCAGATCGATGGCATCCGCAATAGCCCCAACGGCCACGCCAACAACGTCCGCAATGGCGTTGAATACCTCAGCAAACGCGGGGCCGAATGTGGCGATAATCCACTTGGCCACCGGGGCCAGCAGGTTGTTCCACAGGTCCAGCAGGCAGTTGGCAACGCTTGCTACCAGCAAAAGAATGTCATCCCACAGGGGTTTGAGGTGGGAGGACCACAACTGCTGCAGAACGCTGATCAGGTTCTGCAGGATTGGCTTGACAATGGTTTCCCACAGGAGGGTGGCCAGATCCTCCAGATTCTGGAACGCAAGGATCACACCGTCCATAAGGGGCTGCCCGTAAGTATCCCAGGCGGTTTTGATGCCGCTCATCAGGTCTTGCCAGATCTGCAAAAGCAGGTCAAGCGCAGGGATCAGCACACCATTGATGGCGTCCGTGCCAATTCCGCATGCCCAGGTGAACAGGTCGGCCAGGACATAAATGGCAGTGGAAGCAACACCGCCCACAATGGGGGCAAACGCTTCCGAAAACGCATTGAACACACCAGGGGCAAACGTGCCGCTCAGATAGGTGAGCAGTGGGGAAAGCCCCTCGTTCCAAAAAGCAAGCGCTGCCTGTTGAACCTCCGGCCAGACGGCGCTGGCCGCGTTCCGTATCTGTTCCCATGCGGCGCTCCATGCGGCAACGCTGGGGGCCAGCAGCGTCTGGAAGGTGCTCAAAAAGTTCTTCAGCTTGTCCGTGATCCCGCCCAGAGGGCTGGCAATATGATCAAAATTATAGTTTGCTCCGCCGCTGCTCCCTGTCTTGGCATCCAGCCGCTCGATCTCATCAAACCCGGCCAGGCTGCGCTTGGCCTTGTCGGCCTGCTTGGAGGTGGATCCGGCGGCGCTGCCAACGGCATTGATCCCCTTGGCGGTCTGCTTCATGCTGGAGATGCTTTTCCCGGTCAGGAGAAAAAGCAGACGAAGAAAGCCGTTGATCAGAGAGGTGAGAAGGTTCAGCAACCCGATAATCGCAGGGGAAAGCGCGGAAGCCAGCCCTGCGGCAGCAGTGGCTGCGGCACCCTTTAACTTGCCAAGCGCGGTGCTTACCCCGTTTGTTTTGGCAATCGTGGTTCCCATCACGTTTACCACGGAGCGCAGGGCGGAGGAGATCAGGTTAAATACCAGTGCCCCCGACACAATACCTGCAAGTCTACGGCCAAGCTGCCCCACAGCCTTGGAGGTCCGCGCAACGGCAGCCGCGGCAATCTGGGCTTTCCCCGCCATCGTTGTGGATTTGCCTGCGGTGGCTGTGGATTTACCCGACGCAGCCATAGCCATGGCCGCCTGCTCCCGCACGGCACGCTGCTCGGCGGCCTGGGCGGTCTTATTCTGTGCGGCAACGGACTTTTGCGTCTCCGCCACAATGAGCTCCGCGTGCTGCGTGGCGGTTTCATCCAAGGAACCATAGGCTTTGTTCTGGCGCTCTTCAATTTTGGCAAAGGACTTTTCAATGTCCACCGCCTGCTTGTTGAAGTACGCCTGCATGGAATCTTCGCCGTTCAGGTACTGTGCCAGGCTGCTTTGACGGGTTACTGCCTGCTCTTCGGTTGCCAGCTGTGCGGCAAGTGCCGCGTGCTGGTCCTGCAGACCGGCAAGCGCGCTTTCCTGCTCGGTATACTTTGCCGTCAGGCCGGGAATGGACTGCTGCAGCTTGTCCAGCGCACCCTGAAGCTCCGACGCTTTGGCCGCGTCGCTGGCAAAATGCTGGCCCACAAACTCCTGCGCTTTCAGGTTTGCTGTCTCCGGGGTGAGCAATGGATTCCGCTGCTTCTCGATCTCGGCGCGGCGTTTTACAAAGCTGTCCAGCTGCTCGTTCACGCTTTCCAGCTCTGCTGCCGTGGATTCCGCCTTGCTCTGGGCATCGGAAAGCTCTTTCCCAAGCGCCAGATGCTTGCTGTTTGCGGTATTGATCTGCTTGTCCAGCGCAGCAACCTGCTGGGCGGTGCTCTTGGCCTTGGCCTGCAGCTCTTTCAGCTCGGCATAGGCGCCTTTATTGTTGATTCTGGTATCCAGAATGATCGCCCCATCAGCCAAAAATTACACCCCCAGACTTTTGAAAAATTCTTCTTCCGCGCTGGTCAGCTTGTGTTTGGGCAGGGTGACCAGATCGGGATTGTTGCGCACAAATTCCTGCTCGGCTTTGTCCAGCTTTTTGCCGTGCAGGCGCTTATTGCGGATGGAGACGACCTGCGCAAACTGGCCGTCCCCGATGCAGCCAAATGCCCCGATGAACTCCCACCAGTGCAGGTAGGCGCAGCGGCGGCAGCTGTAGCCCAGAACTTTGTCCACTGCCGGTGCCATGATGGCGGCGTCGGTGTCCCAGTCCACAAGGGCGGGCTTTGGCACGGCAGCTTCCACCGGCTTGCCGCAGTTGATAAACACCATGGCCGCCTGGGCTGCTGCACTCAAGTCCGGCAGGCGCTTCCAATCCGGGTACAGGATCTCCAGGCAGGCAAGGGTCTGTTCCTGCGGGCTCAGCTCCGGGTCACGCAGGGCGGAGATGGCATCCAGCACGGCGCGGTAGTCGCTGCGGATGGCAAACTCCTGCCCGCATACCGTCACGCTGGTGGGCAGCTTCCAGCCGCTCACTGCTGCTCCGGGGCCAGCCCGGCGGTGCTGGCCTGGTAGGCGTCCGCGTGCCTGGCAATGCGGGCCGCGCTGGCCTTGGCGGCGGCTTCCACCGCCTGGGTCAGCATCGGGGTGACGGCATCCAGCACGGCTTCGGCCACCAGGCTGCCATCCTCGCAGAAAGCCAGGCTGGATACCCCGGCAAAGAATACATCCGATACCGGCGTGCCGAAGATGTAATCAAACCAGTGGCGCACCTGCCTGTCCCACTCCACCAGATCCTCGGGGCCGGTCACGGGTGCGGCCGTAATTTCGGCAATCTTGGCGCGGGCTTCCTCCATGCGGCCGGCCAGGCCGATGTCAGAGGGGTTGAAGCGGATGGTGCCGATCAGGGTGCCGTCCGCATCCTTGACGTCATAGCTTTTTAAGCCGCGGTCAATGTTCAGCTCCATTGTTTATTCCTCCGTGAAGGTGGGCACGCCGGCCGCAATGGTGCAGGTGCCCAGCGTTTTGTTGTTGGACAGGTGTACGTTCATCGGCATGCCGACGTAATCGGAGCCGCCCAGGCTCTGGGGCACGATGGTGCAGCCGGTGTGCTTTTCCGCCGTGAAGGAGCCGGAAGCAGCCCCCAGGAAGCAGTGGACGTGCAGCACATCGAACATGCTCAGCTCGCTTACGGCGTTGCGGCGCTCAATGTCCAGCAGCTTGGCGCTCAGCTTCTGGCCGCCGCGGATGGTGCAGGGGTCCAGGTCAAGCTCCGGCTTTGCGGCGCTCACGTTCACGTCCGTAATGCCCAGGATGTCGGTCACGGTGTCGGTGTCGTGGTTGTATTCCACGCTTGCGTCCTCAACGCCGCGGCCCAGCAGTTCCCAGGTCTCAGTACCGGAACCGCCGACGTCCACAAAGATCATGTCCAGTTTGCGGTCAGCTTTTTGGCCGGCGGTCAGGTTGATAGCAGCTTCTGCCATGGTTATTCCTCCTCAAGATAGAGTTTGATTTGTAATTGATAGCGGGCCGCGTTGGCATCCGCCCCGGTGGGCACACCGGCGTTGGATGCCGTGATTTTGGTCACGCGGTACCCGCTGACAGCGGGGTAGTTGTGGGTGCGCTCCTGCCCGCGGACCCAGGCGGAGAGCGCGGCGAAAAAATCAGCAGCGTCCAGGTTGGGCTTTAGTTCCCGTCCAAATGGCAGCTGCGCCACAAAGGTCAGGTTGTATTCGGCCAGGTCATACCCCAGCACGTCGGTGCGGTGGCTCTCGCTGGCCGTGCGCAGGGTGTATTCGGTCGGTTCTGCGCCCAGGTAGTTGGCGTTGAACAGATCCTGCCTGTTGATCAGGGGGCACTGTGCACGCATCCAGGCGCGGGTGGCATCCAGTACGTTCATCTTCCGGGTCTTCCTCCTGCCAGGGCGGCGGCTTCGCGGATGACGTCATCCTTGTGTTCGGCCATGGCCCGCTCAAACCAATAAGCGCCCCGATCCGGCGCGCCGTTGTAGGTCAGCGGGCGGCCGGTGGGGTACTTGTGGGGCGGGCTGAAAAAGCCTGCCAGTTCTCCGCCCTCAAAGATGGGAATGTTGGGGCCGTACACCTCGCCATAGTACAGGTAACGCGCATAGGGCGTGGCGTACACGATCATGCCGTCCCCGATGGCGCTTGCCGTGATGGCGCTGTGCTTGAGGGTGCCGGTTCGGAATGGCACCTTGGGGTCACAATAGCGGATCACCGCTTCGTCCACCGCCTTCTGCACCCTCCCGCCCGGTGTCAGCCCCCGTTTTTCCAGGGCATCAGAAAGGGCGGAAAGGTCAAGGCGGGCATCATATTTCAGCCCCATCAGCTTGCCTCCACATACCAGTGCGGCGCGGGGTGGCCGCGGTTGTCGTGGATGTCCAGCACGGTGGCGGTCACGGTGCCGCAGGTGATCTTGTCGCCGGGGGCAATGTCCAGCCCGGCGGGGGCGGCGCTTTCCGGGATGCGGCATTTGTACACCCGCGCCGCGTGCAGGCCGGTGGAATCCACGGCGGTCTTTGCCTGCCCGTACCAGCTCACGCCGGTCAGGGTGGTTTCTTCTTTCACGTCCCGGTCGGCATCGCCGTCATAGTGCAGGTGGGTCAGGGTCACGGTCTGGTCACAGCCGTACAAGGGCCGCACCTCCCATCCCGGCCCGCATAGCGCAGCGGATGGCTGCGCGGCAGGTAAATATCCGCGGCCGCCTGCATGTCTGCCGTGTACTGTGCGGTCAGGGCGGCAGTATTCAGCGTTTCGCTGTAGCCGTCTGTGTTAAAGGCTGCCAGGCCGGGGCGGCTGCGCTCATCGGCCTTGGCGGCCTGGTAGCGGGCGGCAACATCCGCCAGCGCGCAAGCCGCCAGCTTTACGGTGTCATCCACCGGTGCCCCGCACTTCAGGCGGCCAAAGGTGATGCTGTCCAGATAAGCGCAGGCTTCCCGCACGGCGGGCATCCACTGCCCCTGGGTGGTGATCAGGGTGCCGCAGTAGGCGCCCTGATAGTCGGTAAAATCAGCATACATGGCAGCCCCCTTACTTGGATGCAGGCAGGGTGACGGCAACCGGTACGGCGGCTGCGGCAACCGTTACGGTGCCGGTCTGCGGGCGGTAACCGTCTGCCTTGACGCTGTAGGGATATTCACCGGCGCGCAGGTGGAACACGGCGGTGCCGTCAGTGCCGGTCAGGCGGATGGAGCCGTTCACATTGACAGCTGCACCGGCAATGGCATTGGGGGAGCTTTCGGCATTATCCTTGACGGTAAAGGTCACAGTCTGGTCGGTGTAGGCGGTCGCGGCGTCAATGTAGGCAAAGGGCACGTTGACGCGGTTCTCGTTCATGCGGGTGGCGGGGTTCGGCATAGCCCAGCCCATGCGGAAGGTAACGCGCAGGGCAATCATGTCCTGCTGGGCCAGGTTGAAGATGATGGCCTTGGTGCTGGGGTCCTGGATCACGGCCTGGTCCAGGATCTTGACGTCCACATCCTGGCGGATGGCGTACACCAGCTGCTTAAAGTTGCCGGCCACCATGCGGGCAACGCTGGTATCAAAGCTGCCGTTCTCCGGGAAGTAGATCGGCGCGCCGTCCAGGGCATAGGGGGTGGTGCCCTGCATATCGCTCTTGTACAGGGGGTGGCCGTTGGTGTCCTTGATGCCGCGCAGGGACGCTTTGGCACCCATGGCAGCCACAACGCCGTCCACGGTGTAGCCTGCATCTTCCACCTTGGCAAACAGTCCGTTTTCGCCCAGCAGGGAATCATAGGTAATGCCGCCGGAAACGTTGTTGCCGGCCTGGCGGGCAACGGTGATAATGTCGTTCTGCCACTCTGCCGGGCGGTTGATGCCGAACAGAATGGCCTGGTCCACCCGCAGGCCGATGGCTTCGTTGACACGCGGGGTCACCTCGCCCAAAATGTCAAACTCAGCATCAGCCAGAACGGCTTCGGGGATGGGGACAATGACTGCCAGCTCACCGGCGGTCAGGTAGACGTTTTCCCACGCCTGGCGGGAAGTCTGCTTATAGCCGGTATCACCGTTGACCCAGTAGGCCAGCGGCAGCATGGAAAGCACCGGAATGCGGGTCTGCTTGCTGGTCATGTTGGGCAGCTTGCGGCCCAGCTGCATCACAACGCTCTGCTTGGGGGCATCCTGAAAAATGGTGCTGACGACCTGCTCACGAATCAGGGCTTCAGCGCGGGAACGATCAATAACATTGGGCATGGGTTATTCTCCTTTCATTTGCCAAACGCGGCACGGATCGCTGCGTTTGCTTCTTCGCGGCTGGTGGCAGCTGCCGGGGTGCCGGTAGCGCTTGCCACAATGCGCGCGGGCTTGGTATCGGCGGCAAACGCGCCGGGGTCATTTTCGCGGTAGGTCTTTACAAAGTCGTCAAAGCCCAGCAGGCTGTCCTCCTGCAGGGGCAGGTTCTTGGCGGCAAGGTCAGCCATAAATGCCTTTTTGGCGCTGGCGCTGGTAAAGTGCAGCCCGGCGGCTGCGTTCTGGGCGGCATAGCCTGCCTGCAGCTCGGCCACTTTTGCGTCCGCCGCTTTCTGAGCATCGGTGGCTTTCTGCTGCCAGTCGGGGTCATAGCCTTTCAGCTTGGTGTTGGCCTCGTCCAGCTGGGTGCGGATGGCATCACGCTCGGCTTTGGCCGTCTCAGCGGCCTGCTTTTCGCGGTTCACGTCCGCGCCGTTCATGGCGAACACACGCTGCACCTGCTCATCATTCAGGCCAAGGGCTTTGAGATCTTCGGTTTTCATGGGTGTTACCTCCTGTGTAGGGTGTCAGATAGGCGTTTTAAGGTGGTCGCCGTCACCGTCTGTGCGGCTGTTTCAGCCCTGCCGCAGCCGGGCAAAAGGGGATAAAAAGTGCCCGCTTGCCCCTCATGCAGGGCAGGCAGGCATAAAAATACCACGGTGCAGAATTTGCATCGTGGTTTCAATAATTTGTTGGTGCGGCCTTTACGGCACAATTTCAATGCTGGGCAAAACGTCCGTGTAAAAGCACAGCCGGTACTGGTGCGGGCAGATGTAATTCACCTTGAACCGTTCCGAGCTGGTCAACACGGTCAAAATGGCAAGCATCAGGACAAGCAGATTCTTCATTGCATCCTCCTAAAAATGGGCATGAAAAAACCACGGTGCGCGTGCATCGTGGTTGAATGTTTAGGGGTTATTCAGGCAGTTCACCCAGTTTTTTCAGAATGTCGTAATATCCGCGCGCAGCCAGCTGAGAAGGTGGGGTGTTTCCGTCAAGCACAATATAACCTTCAGGCTCATCATACTGCGGGTCAATCGGGTGCTCTTTGAGATAGTTTTTCATATACTCAATCTTTTCCGGCGTAATAATGCACGCCATATTGCTGCACCTCCTCAAAAAATGCGTTCATGAGATTCCAAACTTGCTCATTAGTTTTTGCTTTGTCTGCGGCATCACTCAATTCTGACGCGGCCAACTGAAGAGCTATTTCATTGGTATTTGCAGTACGCTCGATTGCAAAAATGTTTCCGTCATTGCCCACCGCAGTAAGCAGCTTGAGTGATGTATGTTTAGCAAAGGCGCGTAAATCATCAGGTGAAAATGTCAGCCCGCTGGGGTGCGAGTGCATTACAATACAGTCGACATTCGGAACCTTGATTTTTACAGATGTTCCCGGTTCAGAACTTTCCTTGTAACCGCCCAGAGGCTGCATATCCAGCCCATAGCAGCGGGCCTTTTCTATCCCAAGCGGAACTTTTCGGGCTTCCAACAGCAGCTTTTTGTGGGCATTAGCAAGGGCGCGGCTGCCCGCGGCGTCCAGCGTCTCACAGGCAAACGGCTGAATGCGCTGAATGCTCTGGGCGGTGATCTCCTTGTATCCCTGGCTGATTTCTTTCAGTGTAGCATTGTTTTGTACGGATTGCAAGGCACTTGCCGCCGCATCCGCCTGCCTCGCTTCCCTTCGCCCAAAGCCAGGTACACCGGTCCTTGCCCCATCCATCTGCTCCCCGGTTTCTGCCAGGAACGCACTCAGCTGCTGCCGGGCGGCTTTCAGCTTGGCGGCGCTTTGGCTGGCATCCACCCCGGCGGCGGTCTCGGCCAGGTAACGGCGCTTATACTTGCGCACCCTGCGTTCCAGCGCCCGCTGCATCTGGGTGATCTCGTACCGGGTGTACAGCCCGCCGCCATAGGGAATATTACGGGCATCCAGCTCGGCCAGGCGTTCGTCCGTGTAATTGCGGACAGATACGCCGGGGTAGAACGGATAAAAGTTGTGGCGGCAGTTCCAGCCGCACAAGCCGGGGCCGGTGCCGTACCCGGTTGCGGTTTCAAAATCTTCGTACCGCTCGCCGCCCTGCACCACAGCACCGCCGCGGTGGTAGACCCGGCCCTGCCACACCGCATGGGTGGGGCGGGCCCCCTCGTGGGCGGTCACTTCCACAAACTCGCAGTCCATCTCTTCCATGCGGGCCAGTTGCAATTTCGCACAGGTCTGGTTTACGCCGGTCAGCACCGCCCGGCGGGCGGCAACTTCCAGCGTGTCGGTGTGGCCGCTGGGGTAGATGATGTACGGCATGGTGTCCGCCAGATCGTCAACCGCGCGGCGGATGGCCATGTTGTAATCCATGGCCCCGGTGCTGACCAGCCCCCATGCGCGGGAAAGCCGGTCCTCAAACGCGCTGGTCACCGTGTTGGCGGTGGTGGCCGTCAGGTTCTGCCAGGTGCCGCAGGTCTGGCGGTACCCGGCATTCAGCAGGTTCAGCAGGGCAGGGGACTGGTTGACCGGCGGCGGGTCCAGCCCGGCCGCAGCGTAAACGGCATCGTCCGCAGCCAGGGTCTGTGCCCCGGCGGTTTCCAGCAGCCGCTTGATCTCCGCCCGGCTTTTGCCGGTGTACTTGGCCAGGGTGGCAACGGTGTTGCTGCGCACCGCGCGGGTTTCGGCCAGCCGCCATGCCTGCCATATGGCCGTTGGGGTCAGCGGGTCCAGCTCGCCCAGGCTTTTCATGCGCCGGGCAATGTCCTGCAAAATGTCGTCTTCCACCTGCTGCCATAGCTGCACAAAACGGCGGGGCAGGGCTTCCAGCTGGTCAGGGGTCAGCATGGGGCATCACCTCACGGGGCAAAAGTCAGGGCTTCGTCGGCGTTGTTCTCGGCGCTGGTTTCAGCCGCGATCTGGGCGGCTTCCTCCTGGCTGTAGCCCTCAAACTCGGTCAGGTAGCGCTGCATGGGGAACTTGCCCGCCTGCACATACTGCCAGAACAGCTGCTTGCGCTCGCTGGGGTCATTTACAATGCTGTCGTCCCAGTTGTACACGGCGGTGTAACTGCCTGCGGGGGCCAGCTGGTACAGGTCGGCATAGGCGTTCATCGCGTACAGCAGGTCATCCAGCGCCACCTGCAGCGCGTGCTGAATGCTTTTTACGGTGGAATAGCTGCGCTGCTTGCTTGCCATGATCTCGGTGGCGGTCTTGTCCACGTTCTGGGGGTCGCTCAGGGTGCCATAGGCAAGGCCGCACTGGAACTCAATGCGTTTCAAGATTCCGTCCAGCCCGCGCAGATAGGATTCATCCCGCAGGGCGGGCGCAAACACGTTGAACAGTGTGCGGTCCGCCACATTGCCGGTCATGCAGCCGCGGTACAGCCGCCCGCTGCGCTGGTCCATCTGGAACCCCCCGTCCCCGGTGGGGCGCAGGGCCGCAGCGTCCACATCAATGGCAAGCTGGCCGCCCTCGTACTCCCACAGCAGGCGGCCAAACTGTTCGTCTGCATCGTGGATGGTATCCACAGCGGGGGCGTAAACGCTGGCCCCCAGCGGGCTGTGCCGGTCATTGCGGTTGGCAAGGGGAATGCGGAAGTAAGCGAATAACGGCTGCTCCACCTCAATGCGCACCTCCGGCGTAATGTCGGCCCACTCCGGAACATCGGCCAGCGGGATCTCATGCCCCAGGCTGGCCGTGCTGGAACTGGCAAACGCCTTGTTCTGGATAGTCTGCACCCCGGCGGCGTATTCGTGCCGCTCCAGGCGGGTGTAGATCGTGTTTTTGCGCTTGAGTTGTTCGGAGAAGATTGCCCCGGTCAGGCGGCCGGTGGTGTCAAAGGTGGTGGGGAAAAAGCAGTCCCCCTGCACCACATCCACCAGCAGCCGGTCACCGGAAACATAGGGCTTGAACACCGCCCCTCCCAGTGCGCAGGCAATCTCGGTGTAGTTGGGCAGCTTGTCCAGAAAGGGCGCCAGCTGCTCGGCCAGATAGTCCGCCCGCGAAGAGCCGGACAGGCTGACTTTCAACTCCATCGTGACCAGCCGGGCAAATTCCCGCGCCACGCTGGCTGCGATATGCAGGCTGTGCAGATCATTTTGCCTAGTACACCAGGGGCCGCCCGTCTCGTACATCTGGGCCCACAGGGCAAGGGCATTTTCCATCTGGCCGGAAAGGATAATGTCATTTGCGCCGGGGGCATCGCCAAACAGCGTGCCGATCTGGGCGCGCAGCCAGCGCAAAAGCTTTTGGAACATCTTCACTTCCTCCAATCCGCCCAGCGGTATTCGCGGGCCAGCACGGTATAACAAAAATAGCGGATGTCGTCCATGGCGTGGTCGTTCTCCTTGATGACGGCATCCTGCGGGGCCTTGTCGTCCCAGCAGTAGGTTTTGAACTCCCGCAGGGCATCTGTGCAGCTTTCGTGGATCTGCACCCGCCCGGCTTGCAGCAAGCTGGCCGTGACCCGGATGCCGTCCAGCACATCGTTGGCGGCAGCCCGCACCATGTACCGCCCATGGCGGCGAATGGTTTCAATAAAGGACGCGGCGGAGGGGTCCACCACCACTTCCTGCACATAGTAACCGCGGGTCAGCTCTTCCAGCGCGGCGTAATGTTCTTCATCGGTGCGCTGGTGCTGGACCTCGCGGGAGTTGTAGTAACTTTCCTTGATGCGCACTGCCCGGTTGGCCTGCACGCACCACAGCCCCATGCTGCACGGGTTGTGGGTGCCGTAGTCGATCGAGACAAAAAAGCGGCCGTCCATCCCGGCGGTCGGCCCGCGCAGCAGGTAGGCATCCGGGTTGGCCGCCACAAAGGGGTAAACCAGACCTTCGGCCGCCACCCAGCGCCCGCGGATGTACCGCTCATAAAACACGCCGGTGTACTGCGCCCGGTACCGCGCCTTGATCGGCTCGGACAAGCTCAGGTTGTCATCCATCGTAAAGTGCAGGTACAGCAGGTTCTTGGCGCGGGCCTGCAAAATCCAGCTTTTGTAGAACCAGTGCTCCGGCCCCTCCGGGTTGCAGTTGAACCAGAACTTGGAACCGTCCACAGAGCAGCGGGCGGTGGCCTGGTTTACAAAGCTTTCCGGCATCAGGGCAACTTCGTCAAACAGCGCACCTGCCAGCGTAATGCCCTGGATCAGGTCCTGGCTGCCCTCGTCCTTGCCGCCGAACAGGTAGTAATAGTTGGTCACGGTCCCGCGGGTAACAATCAACAGATTGTCGCCCCGGCGCTCGGCGGCAGTGTAGCCGCGGGCGGTCAGCATCTGCTTGAGCACCCCCACCACGTTGCGCCGCAGGCTGGCAATGGTTTTGCCGCACAGGGCAAAGTTCTGGCCGTTAAAGCGCGCCATGCCCCACAGCACAAAACTGAGGGAGAGCGAAACGGTTTTGCCGGAGCGGATGGACCCGTCCGCGATCAGCCCGTCCGCCGCCTGCATGGGGGAGGTGCTGCACCACCAGGTCAGTACCTGCTTTTGGCGGCGGCTGAACGGCCGGAACCGGAACGCGGCAGGCTTAACCGGGTTCATCCGCACCATCCTTCCAGGCTTCGGGTGCCTGCTGCTGCATTGCGGTCAAAAAGCCGTCATCAGTGGGCGGGGGCGGTGCTTCGGCGGGTTTTTCGTTCCAGCCAAAATTGCAGCGCAGGCTGAACTGCGCGCCGTTGGTGCCGTCCCGGTCAAACAGGCGTTCTTCGGCGTATGCTTCGCACTGGGCCTTCGCGCGCGTAATCGTGGTGCAAAATTCCTTTTTGCCCTGGTAGGCGTTCAGGTCCCGGCGGCAGGAAAACCCCAGCGCCAGGGCCAGCCCGCTTACCGTCGGCGGTTTGGCATCCACAATAATGGGCAGGCCGTATTTGTCCAGGAACGGCTCGCCGGTATCCGGGTTCATCAGGGGGTGCCCCTTGCAGGCGGTGAAATAGGCATCAATTTTGCCTTGGATCTCTTCCACGCTCTTGTACTTCGGGGGCCGCCCAACCGGGTTGCGTTTGTATGCCATGTTTCACCGCCTTTCTGCAATAAAATACCCCGCCGGGTTGGGGCGGGGTGGAATGTTAAAGAACCCCCGGCACGCGCGGACAAAAGGAAAGAGAGTAAAATATGTGAGCCTTTGCCGGGTGCCGGGGAGTGGGGCCGCACAAGGGCCTTGCACCCTTGCTGTGCCGTTGCTTGGGAACACAGCGCCCCTGCCGAAGGGCCGGCTGTGCGGCATAAAAACGGCCAGACGGGGCATGGCCGTCTGGCTGAAATGGGGAGGATAAAATGACAATACAAAAGCCGTAAGGCGGTCGCCCCGTTCCTTACGGCTTTTGATACTACCAGTATAGCATGTTTAAGTATCACATTCTATCACAAGTTTGGCTACTGCGGCCCTGTGGCACCTGCAAACGTGCTGGTACTTGTAGTGCATCTCAACGGCGATTTCTTCCCATCGCTGCCCCAGCAGATACCGCCGCCGCAGAATCTCATAGTCGCGGGCGTTGGTGACTTGTTCCAGCGCGGCGACGATCTCACGCCGAATCGCACCGCAGACGTTGATCTGGGCTTTCAGTTCCTGCTGAGCCTGCACGATGCTCTCGACAGCGCGCAGCAAGCTCTGGCCGTCACCGGGGCCGCTCGGCATACCTGTTAGAGCTGGTGTGACCTTGCAGGCGCGGCTGTGCAGCTGTTCAAGTTCCGCGGCCAACTCGCGCTCCCGGTGCAAGCTTTGCTGGTAGCGGCGCAGCCAGGCGACTTTCTCTTCATAGGTCATGGCATCACCCCTTCCGCGGCTCATGCAGGGCTACATAGCAGCCATAGGTCTTGCCTTCGGCGCGGGCGGCGCGCTCCACGCGGGCGGCGCGCTCATGGCACGTTTGCTGCGCTGTTTGGCCCGGTTGATGATGGCATCGTCGCTGCGCACCAGCGGGGCACAGGCTTTGCAGTAGCGCTGGCTGCAATAGGCGTGCAGCATCATTTTGCCGCAGCGGGCGCAGGGCTTATCGGAATATTTCGGCATCAATCCTCACCTCCATGCGTGTGATCCATGTAGATCTTCGGTTCGTCGTCCTCGTCCAGGTGGGCGGCGGCTTTTCCGGCGCAGAGCCCGGCGGTGTAGGCGGCGGCCAGCAGCGCGGCCAGAACGGCGCTGCCGATGATCGAAAGCAGAATATCCATCAGTCACCCCACCTTTCACCGCGGCTGCAAAAATCGCTTGGCGTGTTGCGGCCGTACAGCGGGCACTGGACGGTGGCCCAGTAGCGGCAGCGCCCACACCGCGGCAGGCCCAACAGCCGCAGGTGCATAGCGCGGGTGATGCGCAGCCCGCACCACATCAGCAGGCAGATCAGCATGCCGCCCGCAAAGAGCACGCAGGGGGCCACAAGAAACACAAGGGCCAGGCATTGGAGAATGTATAGACAGTTGGAATCAAAGACAGGCATCCGCCCCACCTCCCAACAGCCGCAATGCTTTGCGGATGACGGCACATCCATACACAAAACAATTATGTTCCAGCCCACAGCCAAGGCAGGCTTCGGGGCGGCGCTCAATGGCCAGGCGGTGCAGCTGGCGCAATTCGTCCGGCATCATCCGTTCGGCAGGGATGCACCGGCTGTTTTCCGCATCGAACCGCATGCCGCTTGAAACAGGCATCATAATTCCACCACCTTGATGAAAATGCCGGGGGTATCGGCCCAGAACTTTTCGACCACCTCGCTGCACACGAATGCGTCATCGCGCCAGAAGTGCAGGCGGGTCATTTCGTCTTTCAGGGCTTTTTCCAGGTTGTCGGTATCGGGCTTGGTGGTGCGCCACTCGCCGTCATTGTGGCGGCCGTCAGTGGGAAACAGCCACTTGACCAACAGCCGCACCGGGCCACTGCAGGGGGTAGGCGGTGCATAAGGGGCCAGGTAGGCGTGCAGCTTGGCACGGGTGGCTTTCAGCTCCGGGCTGTCGTGCAGCACGGCGCAGGGCTTGCCGCCGCGCATAAAGGCATGCAGCTGCTTGGCATTGTGGGTTGTGGTGGGCGGCTGCATGGGAATAAAAAATTGCATGTATTTTCACCTCGTTCTTTTTTTGTGGCCAACGTGTTGGGGTGGGTTCCCGGAGGGATGGGGGCTGTGTACGCCCCATCCTCTGGGATACCCCAACACACGGACGGATTTTTACTATATATATAAGGCTATTTTCCGTCCGTATTTGGTACGGATAGCGGCTATTTTCCGAAATACGGAAGTTCGGACGGATTTGTGATAGCGGCTATTTTCCGTGGAATATAAGAAATATTATCCGTTGCTTCCGGGCTCTTTCAGCCCCACGCTGGTGCCATCAATCCAAAATCCGCCGTCGGATTTCAGGCGTCGGCGCACGGTATCGGGCTTCAGGTTCAGGTATTCAGCCATGCTGTAAATGGTCACTTTACCATCCATGGTGCAGGCTTCAAAGGCGGTGCGCAGTTCGGCACGCTTGCTTTTGGCGGCAGTATCTTTGTCTCCCCAGCGCTTTGCGGCACCGCGGGAGCCAAGCTGCTTGTAATCGCTTTCTGGCTGCAGGTCCTCCAGCAGGCCGCTGTCCAGCTTGTGTACGGGATAGTCGAACCAGAGGTTGACCGGGTCAAAACGGGCAAACTCGCGCAGAGTGCCCTCAATGCGCCAGGCGGTCATGGCATCGGCGCGCTTGATGGCAGCCGCGGTGTCTGCATCCAGGCGGTGCAGATCGGGCAGCGGCAGGTGTTCCTTGGCGATGGCCAGCATCCGGCTGCGGCTCAGGGCATCGTCCGGGCCGTAAGCATCGGCATGGCCGCGGGCATCCAGCAGGGCTTTGGCTGCGGCGCAGGCCGCTTTGTTGTGCAGCTGCTCCTGGATGGCATCGGTGGGGACCAGCTCGGTCATATCCAGCATGGCATCCGGGTCACGGGCAAACACACCGGAGCCGGAAGCACGGTCCATGCTGCGCTTGCCGCCCTGCGCGCCCTTGCTGTGGTGGTGGCAGTAGATGACGGCACAGTCCAGTTCCCGGCAGACCAGGTCAAACTGGTTGCAGAACTTGGCCATCTGGTCAGCGCTGTTTTCATCGCCGGTGATGACTTTATAGATCGGGTCCAGCACAACGGCCAGGTAGCCTTTCTTGGCAGCCCGGCGGATCAGGCGGGGAGCCAGCTTATCCATGGGGACGGAGGCACCGCGCAGGTTCCAGATGTCGATGTTGGCAAGGTTCCGGGGCGGCAGGTGCAAAGCTTCGTATACATCTTTGAAGCGGTGCAGGCAGCTGGCGCGGTCCAGTTCCAGATTGATATAAAGCACCTTGCCCTGCGCACAGGCAAAGCGGCCAAGCCAGGGGGCACCCTCGGCAAGGCAGATGCACAGTTCGATCAGGGCAAAGCTTTTGCCCGCTTTGCTGGGCCCGGCCAGCAGCATTTTGTGGCCCTGGCGCAGCACCCCTTCAATCAGGGCATCTGCCAGCGGCGGCAGGCTGGCCCAGTCATCGGCAAGGTTTTCGGTATCGGGCAGGTCGTCCGTGCAGGCTTCAAACCAGTCTTTCCATTCCTCCCAGCAGGATTTGCCAGTGTTGGTTTCCAGCAGGTACTGCTTTTTGCCGCCGCGCAGGATGCCCGGCATGCGGGATAGGCGGGCAGGGTTGCGGTTGGCTTCGTCCAGCGTCAGGCCGTTTTTCTTGCAGGCAGCGTACAGGTAGTCAACCCGGCGGCGGTACTCGGTATAATCCGGCGCGCCGACCCGCACAATGGCGTGCAGGCTTTTGCTGCCGCTGTACACCAGGGCCGCGCAGGGCAGTTCCAGCTGGCGGATAATGGCCTGCTGCTTTTCCAGCTCCATGTTGTCGCATTCCACCAGGGCATAGCGGTAGTCGGTCACATTGTTGTTGCTGCGGCCGCCCTCCACGGGGTTGAAGCAGATCCAGGCACCGGCGGCGGGGTTGTAATCGCCCACCACAGCGCCGATGTCCCCGCCGCAGCGGGCAAGCTCGTCCATCAGCTGACCGGCGGTGCGGTCCCAGCAGCCTTTTGTGGGGGCATAGCGGTCATCCCGCAGGTAGCTTTCGGTCACATAGGCCACATGGTCCTCCGGCTCAAACAGGGCTTGCAGGTAGCGGTGCAGCTGGTCGGCGGGGTCCCATTGTTCGGGGATGTTCAGCTCCTGCACATCCAGCCAGCGGGTATCCACCACAACGCCGTCCGGCCTGGTGCCGGGGGCGCAGATTGCATCGTTCCAGTCCAGCTCATGCCCGGCGGGGCCCGGCCAGCCGTGATTGTGTGCTAGGGCGAAAATGCTGTTCTCGGTGATCGGTTTGGGATTGCCGCGGAAACTTTCCCACTTGCGGGCACATTCGCCCTTGTGGTACCGGCTGCCATCGCGGGAACTCCATTGCTCCCATGCGGTAACAGGGAACCCGGCTTCTTTCAAGCCCATGCCCACCGTGACCCATTCCTCATAGGTCAAGTTTGCCGGGGAGATAAAGTCCAAGGCTTCTTTGAGATCATTTGCATTGTCCATTCCGTTTACCATCCGAAGTCAAAGATTGGGGTTGTTTCCGCAGAGGGCATATAGGTCTTTGGGTCCACGCCCTTGGGGGTGCCGCGCCAGCCGCAGGCGGCGATACGGTCGATCATGTGCTTGGCGGCGTTGAAGCTCCAGGTGCCCACATGCTGGAAGCCGTATTTTTCCAGGCAGCGGATCTGCTTGGGGGTGGTTAATCCCTCATCCCGGCGCTTGTTCAGCCGGTCCAGCAGCAGGGATGCTTTGCCGGCGGATTCCACCGCATCGGGGCAGATGCCCTGCTTTTCCAGCGCGGCGGTTTGCTCGGCGCTGGGGGGACCGGCTTCCCACCCAAAGGCGGGCACATAACCGGCCAGATCCTCAGCCTGGATGCTCATTTCGTATTGCAGCGGGTCAACCAGGCGGGCGCGCTTGCGGCGCTGTTCTTCCAGCTGCTTGGCAAGGGCTTCCTCCCGCTGGGCCACCACATCTTCGGCGGCCTGCCGGGCGGCTTCCTCCACGTCCTCCGGGCAGGCGGCGGCAGCCAGGTTATCGGTCATCTGCTGGGCAACGGCGTGGTCCTCGCACACAAGGTCGGCCGGGCGGCAGAGCTCGTGGCGGTCGGTCAGCCAGAGAAAATCCAGGAGCAGCAGGTCCTTTTTGCCTTTGTGCAGGCGGGTGCCGCGGCCCACCATCTGGCTGTACAGGCTGCGCACCTTGGTGGGGCGCAGCACCACAACGCAGTCCACACTGGGGCAGTCCCAGCCTTCGGTCAGCAGCATGCTGTTGCACAGCACGTTGTAGGTTCCGGCGTCAAAATCTGCCAGGACCTGGGCGCGGTCGGTGCTCTGGCCGTTGACCTCGGCAGCATGGAATCCGTGGCGGTTCAGGGTATCCCGGAATTTCTGGCTGGTTTTGATCAGCGGCAGAAAGACAACGGTTTTGCGCCCCTTGCAGTAGTGCGCCATCTCGGCGGCGATCTGGTCCAGATAAGGGTCCAGGGCACTGCCCAGCTCGCCCACGGCATAGTCCCCGCCGGACATGCCCACGGTGGAGATGTCCAGCTTGAGGGGGATGGTCTGCGCCATAATGCGGCACAGAAAGCCGTCCCGGATGGCATCGGTGAGTTTGTACTCATAGGCCAGGCTGTCGAACACCTCGCCCAGATTGCGCAGGTCGCCGCGGTCCGGCGTGGCCGTTACGCCCAGGACCTTGGCCGCGGGGAACCAGTCCAGAATGCGGCGGTAGCCGTCGGTCACGGCATGGTGGGCTTCGTCAATGATGATGGTGCTGAAATAATTGTGGGGGAACTTTTCCAGCCGCTGGGGGCGCTGCAGGCTTTGCACGCTGCCAACGGCAACGCGGTACCAGCTGGCCAGGCAGGATTGTTCGGCTTTTTCCACCGCGCAGCCCAGGCCGGTTGATTTTTGCAGCTTGTCGGCGGCTTGTTCCAGCAGTTCGCCGCGGTGGGCCAGGATCAGCACCCGGTCCCCGGCGCGCACCTGGTCTTCGGCCACGGCAGCAAACACAATGGTTTTGCCGGTGCCGGTGGGCAGCACCAGCAGCGTGCGCAGCCGCCCTTGTTCCCACTCGGTATGGATCTGTTCTTTCGCCCGCTGCTGATAGGGGCGGAGGGGGAGAGAGTTTGTGTTGGGCATAAGTATCCTTTCCGTGTTAGTGAGGAGTTAGGAGTGAGGAGTTAGGAGTTGAAGAAGCGGCTTGCGCCGCAATTTTGAAATTATGAAAAGCCTGATATTCAAACCGTGCGCGTTAGCGCACACCATAAACTCCTAACTTCTACTTCCTACCTCCTAACTTAAAAAGCTCCCTGCTTCCACCCGGTGCTGGGGGCGGCGGTGGGTTCGGGGCGGGGCAGAAACTTTTCAATCTCGTTGGCCTGCCCGGTCTCACCGGCGTGGGGGCCGCTCTGCTTGGTGTATTCCCGCACGCCCAGGCGGCACATGCCCTGCGCACCGACAATTTCGTTCCAGCGGGGGCGGAACGTCTCGCCGCGCTTGCACTGGCCGATGCTCTCAAAAAAGGCGCCCAGCAGGCCCTGGGTCTTGGTGTGCAGGTACAGGCGGTGGGTGACGGTGGTTTCGCCTTTGTCGCCGCCATGGATGGTAATGGTCAGCTTGGCCATGCTGCAGGGCGGCAGCTTGGCGCTGCCCTCATAGCGGGCACGCTCAAAGCCCTGCACGGTAAACAGGTAATCGCCCGCAGGCAGCAGCACAAATTCCCGCTGTTCGTTGGTAACCTCGCTGTCCCAGTCCAGGGCAGCATCCGGCATGTTGTTCATATATTCAGCCATGGGTAAATCTCCTTTGTATTAAAATTTGTTAAAATGGTACATCGCGGTTGGTGCAGATCATCTCCAGCACCTGGGGCCAGGCGGCCACCAGGCAGCCGCTGACGAAATCAGCCGGGTAATCCTTGACCGGCATATCGGCGGGGAAGTACCCGCGCTGGCCGACCACGGTCTGCAGTTCCTCCGGGGTCACATTATTGGCGGCCATCAGCTGGGCAAGGGCGGTCGGCACGCCCTGCGCCTGCAGATCACTGGCGGAGATCCCGGCAGGCACGGCAGGCGGTGCAGCAGGTGCTGCGGGAACCGGCACCGGTGCAGGCTTGGGGGCGGGGGCATCCTCTACCATGATGGGGCGCGGCGCGGGGGCTGCGCCGGGGTGCGGGTCCGGGATGCAGGCGGCGATGCTGGCATACTCAAAGGGCAGTTCTTCCGGCAGGCCAAAGCGGTTTTTGGCATCCCAGCAGGGGTGGTGGCTGGTGTAGAGAACCCGCCGCCCGCCGCTGGCCTTGTTCTTGGCGTTGGGGGCACTGCCGGCCTTTTCTACCACGGTTTTGTAGTTGGCAAACAGCAGCATGTCGCACCATTCCCGCAGCAGAGGGGCTACCTGTTTGCTGGTTTTCATGGTCCAGCGGTCATAGTTGCCCACGGCGTCGGGCTGCTCAAACTTGGTGATGGCAGCATGGGCCAGAACCACCACGTTGTGCCCGGTGTTCAGCACCTCTTCCAGGGCATCCAGCAGCTTGCCGAACTCTTCTTTCGCGTAAGTATAGCCCTTGCCGTACCCGAAATCCTCAATGCCCTTGACCTTGGCGCGGGCGCAGACGGCGTCAATGCAGAGCCGTTCGGCCCAGTCGGCGGTGTCGATCACCAGGGTGCCGCAGGGCACATTGCCGCGGCTGACCTCGGCAACTTCATCCAGCAGCATGCCCCAGCTGGTGGGCGCGGGCAGGCGGGCAACGTTCAGCCGCTTGGTGCCGCCCTCGGTGTCAATGAATACCGGGGCGGGGAACTGGGCGGCAAACGTGCTTTTGCCGATGCCCTCCGGCCCGTACAGAACGGTTTTGACCGGCGCGGCAATGGTGCCGGATGTGATTGCGTATTTGCTCATTTCAGAACGCTCCTTTCGTCCATGCTTTGGGGGCGGGTGGTTCCTCGGCGTCTTTTACCCTGCCATCCTCAATGATGATCTGGCACTCCCCGCCGGTCGAAACGCGGGTGGCGATGGCCTGTAATCCTTCGGCCTGCAGCCAGCTGCCGAACTCCGCCAGGGTGGCAAGGTCCATCTGTTCCAGCTTGTCCAGCAGCACAAAGCCGCAGTCGGGGTTCAGGCGGCGCACAATGGCGGTGGCCACCCGCAGCTGGTCGCTGCCGCTCATGTCCTGCCAGTGCTTGCCGTTGTAAGTCAGGCTGCCGTCCTCCACACCCAGGCCGGTCAGGGGCAGGTCTGCGCCGTTCAGCAGGTCCATGCGGGCAGTGCGCTTTGCCTTGATCTGCTCCGTCAGGGCGGCGTATTCCTGCGCATAGCGCTCGGCTTCGTCCTGAGCCTTGGATTTTGCCAGGTTGGCGGATACCTGCCGGTTGATCTCCTCCACATTGCGGATGCTCTGCTCCAGCTCGGCGGTGGATTCATCCTGCAGCTGGGCCACGGTCTTGATGGCGGTTTCCTCCTGCACGCAGGCGGCATTGTATTCCTCCATCAGCTGGCTGCGGCGTTCCTGCAGGTTTTTGAGCTGCTCGTCCAGGCGGGTCAGCTCGTCCATGGCACGGTGTTTGGTGTGGGTAATCTCGGTCAGGCGGTCGCGCTGGCGCTGGTTGTCGGCGTTATGGAGCAAAATCTCCTGCTGCTGTTGGATCAGCTCAATGGCGCTGACAGGTTCGGACGGGGCGTCCGGGTATTCGGTCAGCTCTTCGGCGGCGTGGCGTTTCTGGGCGCCGATCTGGCCGATCACGGTGCGGCGGTCGTACAGGGCTTTGATCTCCCGGTCCAGGCCGGTCAACGCATCCCCCACACCGATGATGTTCAGCAGGGTGTCGGCCTTGTCTTTATCGCTGGCCTGCATAAAGCGGGGCAGGTCCAGCGCCAGCGGCTCCACAAAAGCGTTCAGCAGCTGCTGGCCGCTGCGCTGGCCGGTGGGGTCCGTCACGGTCAGGCTGCTGTTTTTGCCCTTGCGCTCCACCACAACGCCGTTAGACAAGATCACTTTCAGGTGGGGCGGGGCAAGGGCACCGTCCCGCACAGCGGCGGTAGGGCGGAACTTCTCGCCGCCCAGGGCCCAGGCCAGGGCATCCAGCACGCTGGTTTTGCCCTGGTTGTTGTTGCCGCCCACAATGGTCAGCCCGGTGGGGGAGGGCGTGAGGGCAACCGCCTTGATGCGTTTTACGTTTTCGGCTTCCAGAGCCGCAATTTTTACAGACATTTTATTGCCTCCGTTTGAATTTCAGTCAGGGTGTTGGTCATCTGGTTGATGGCCCCGGCGCGGGTGTCCGGCGGCAGCTTGGCCAGCTGCGGCTTGACGGACTTCCAGGCGTTCTGCATGGTGCGCCCGGCCAGCAGCAGGCTGTCGTAGGCGTTGCGGGCGTCCAGCTCGATTTGTTCCGGTGTGGCGGCGGCAGCTTTGGCGGCTTCCAGCTCGCTGCGCAAAGGGGCGGTCAGTTCATCGGCCAGGGTGTGGGCACGGCGGTTGATCTCATCCTCGTCCACAGCGGCGGCCACCGGCTGCGCTTTGGCGGCTTCGGCTTCCCGCTGGTATTTGTCGGCACGCATCCGGGCGGCATCGGCAACCTGGCGGGCACCGGCCAGCTGCTTTTCCGCTTCCTTTGCCCGCTGTTCGGCTTCGGTGGCGCGGCGCAGGGCGGAATCTTCGTTTTTGTGGGCGGTGCGGTAGCTTTCCTGGGCACCGGTAGCGGCGGCTTGCAGCTGGCGGTTCTGCTCATGCAGGCCGTCAACATCGGCCAGGGCGGCATCGCGGGCGGCTTCGGCGGCGGCTGCGGCATTGAGGGCGTTCACCCGGTCGGCGCGCAGCTGCTGGTTTTCTTTCAGCAAATCCTGGTATTGCTTGTGGGTGGTAATGTCGCCGGATTTGACGGCCTGCACCAGATCGGCGGGGGCGCTGGGCTTGGCGGCAGCATATAATAAAGAAGGGGAAAGCTCTTCCAGCACCTGCTGCTGGCGGGGGCTGCTGGCATCGAACAAGGCAGCAACCTGAAGCAGCTTGTATGCGGTAGATTTTCCCACGCCTATGCTTTCGCACCAGCGGCGGAAAGTATCTTCACCACGGTTCCCATGCTTTGAGTTGTCCATCTTGTGGACAACTCCGCCGCACAGCGCGTCGTGCGCAATGGAAACGCCGTCAGCCATGCGGCGCAGGCCCATTTCGGCCAGCTTGCGTCCCGATGTGTACGTCTGTTCGGCCAGGTGCAAGTCGGTAACGGTTTGGGCATCCAGCCCCGAATAATCAAACGCCGCTGCCGAACAGGCAGCTGCGGCACCGGACGGGTTTGACATTGCACCGGAAGCATCCGCAGGGGAGCAGGGGTCCGGCGGGCAGCTGTTTGCACCCGCCTGGGTGGTCGATGTTTCCTCCGCCAACGTGGCAGCAGGGGCGGCCGTAGTCACAGCAGCATCCGCATTCGGGGCAGTCGTGTTCACTTTGCATGGTGGTTCCTCCTTGTTGGACAGCGCGCGCAGGGCTTTTACCACAGCGTCCGGTACCTCGTAGTCATCCATCAGGATGCCGAAGCATCTCCCCAGCCAGTCCTCCTGCGCCAGGTCGGGCTCTTTGGTCTGGGCCTTGGCGTACTGCTGGGCGGCAAAATCGCTGGGTACCCATTTGTTTTGGTGTTTGTCCCAGAACCAGAACCTGCCGTGCTTTAAGGCGTACAGCAGGTGGTTGTCCTGGTTCTGGCAAATCATGTAGTCAGTCAATCTTCTACCTCCATGTCGATCAACGCTTTGCGCTGGGCAGTGCCGGTGTCCGCAGCGCTGTAGCACAGACTGATCTTTTCCAGTTGTTTGACCTTGCTGCTTGTTGCCTCGGCCAGAATGCCGCGCACGGTTTCGTGCAGCAGCAGTTCGGCATCCTTGCGGTTGTGGACAAAAGCAGCGCGGATGGCGTCATACTCGTTCATGGCGTTACCTCCACAGGGGTGAATTTCTGAAGCAACTCTTCGGCCAGCGGCATGGGCAGGTCCGTCATGCGGGCGTTGCGCCAGCCCACAAGACAGAGCCGCCCATAAAACCAGCGGCCATTGTAATGCCGGGTCGGCAGGTTTTGCCCTGCCTGCGGCAGATAAAACAGCGCGGCAAATTTGTTGTCGATCGGGCAGCGCTGCGCGTACCCGCCCATAAAGCGCTGCAGCTCCTGCAGGGTGTCCGGCAGGCGGTAAAGCTCCGGCTTTGCGCCGGGGTCAATCACGATTCCGCGCATGTCGCAACCTCCCGCAGCGTGATGGCAGCCCACCCGCCCAGCAGGCAGGCTGCCAGCCCGGCCATTGCCGCAGCCCCGCCGCCCTGGGCCAGGGCGGCCACGGCGCACAGCGCGCCCAGCCCGCAGGCCGTTAGCGTGAAATTGGCGAAAGCCTTGCAAATGGGGCTGATGTAAGGTAAAATACAGGTGATGAATTTTTTCGTCTGGCCGTCACGGTGCTGCAACACCGGGGCGGCTGTTTTTGTTTGGGGCATTGTCGTTCTCCTTTCAGATCGGCCCAGGGTCGCGGTCGCTGTGCCGGTGGTGATAGTTGGTTTGCGGTGCGGGGGCAAGGCCGCTGTGCGCGGGGCCGGTGCGGCGCGCAATGAACTCGGCCAGGCCGTCTTCGGTCACCAGGTGTTTACGTGCCACGTTGACCGTGGGGCCAAACTCCCCGGCACGCACAAGCTGCTGTACGGTGGATTTTTGCACGCCCAGCATCTCGGCCAGGCGCTCGGCGGTGTAGAGGGTCATGGTAATTTCTCCTTTCATAAAAAATGTCATAGTTCATTCTGAGTGATTCTGGGTTATTCTGGCGCATTTGAAGTGATTCTGAGATAAATTGCATAGATACGAAATTTAAGTAACCAAAATGTAACCATCAAAATGTTTGACAAATTGCCAGAATCATGATATTCTTCTCAATAACATGATGGCAAAAAAAGGAAATCATGGTAGACTGCGCTTGCTGCCGTACTCTGAAAAAAGATAGTCAAGTGAACAATCCGCAAAAACAGCCTGGATGTCGCGCATCTCTTTCAGGGTGAATTGCGTCCGCCCTTGGAGTTTGTTCTGCAAGGAACTGTGTGAGATACCAATGCGCTCTGCCAGCTGCTGCTGGGTGGATTTGCTGCGCTTGAGCTCAATAAAAAGATTGGGAAACATGGGGGGTCACCTCCTTTGGTATGTATGGCAGAAATGCCATAAAAAATAGAAATCTTACGATAAGAGAGGATGAAAAGAATGAGTATTGTAATCGGTGCAGTTACGGGAAATCATGCCTGGATCATGAGCGATGGGCGGCAATGCAGCGCAGCTGATAAATCCGTAATACGGGAAGATCTTCCTAAATTTCAAATGATCAACGAAGGTCTTTACATTGGGTACACCAAGGGATACGAATCGGCCATGGAAGCCATGCAGGATTTTAAGGCCATTTGCCCGAACATCAAAAATGTAACGGTAGATGATGCCCTTGGAATTTTGCAAGCGATCATGACAAGCAAAAGAATTGGGAAGCCGCGCCTGAATGCACAATTTATTGCTGTGGGGCGTGCGGCCGCGGGCGGTATGGCAGTTGGAACGGTTGACTTGACTGGAAGAGTAAGAGTGCAACATATGACCAGCAAAGATGATGCGGCCTTTGATATCCTTCACGATAAAGCGCCAATCAGCCTTGAAGAACAGGTGGGGGCACGGTTGGCAAAAGGACAAGCATTTACTGCGGCGATTGAAAATGGCATGAAAGCTGTGATCAAAGCGCAGGCAGAACGTGATCCGACTGTAAACACGGTCATTTATCAAGCTCGGATCTGAATTTCCGCAAATCAATGCACCCGGTTGTAATGTGCATGTTCTCGGATCCCAGGATGGCATTGTGGGCCAGGTCAGCAAAGTTGACGCCGGGGAAAATCTTGACGCTGAAATCGGGAGCGATGCTTCCGATCTCAACCGTGGCACCGTCCTTGGTCTGGGCTGTGATGGTGGGACAAAAAGAGGGGGAAGTTTTTTTGGTGGTCATGGGAAAGACCTCCTTTGAAAATATTCGTTATTTGTTCTGTTTCAACTGTGTAGAATGAGAGAAGAGAGGGGGAAAAGAATGGAAACTAATAGCCTTGTTGTAACAGATAGCAATGTACAGGCGCTGGCAAATGCACTCTGTATGTTTGCAGAAAAGATGGGGGAACTTTCCAGGCTGTACCCGGTGTACCCCAATAGTGCGATGGAATCTTTGCAGCGGCTTACGGATAAGATGCAAGCACTGGAACTGCAGATGCAAAAAGCGAGCGAATTTTTGGCGCCGGCCTTGGAACGTTTTGCCCAAGAGCCTGCAGAAATTTGGAAAAATGAGAATGTGGACGCATTGCTGGTACAGGTTGCAGCAGCAATGCAAAGCTTTTCGGACATTTTACAAACGCAGCATGAAGCGGATGACCTTGTTCCCGTTAGCACCGCAACAGAGATTCTCGAAGATGTTCAGCCGATTTTTACTGATGACGTTATATCTACCGTTGAACAAAAAATCGAATCGGCCAAAAAGCCAGGGGATAAGATCTTATGGCACGACGTGCTCGAAATCCTTTCGTTTGTGCTTTGCCTTATAGCGCTTATAAGGGATGTCGCTCAGGATGTACTTCCGAATAAGCACGAGGAGTTTGTAGAAAACGCGCTATCCTCAATCATTGAAAAAATGGATAACGGAATTCCTTCAGAAGTGGAAATCAACAAGTATACTGAGGGCGCGTGCAATAGCTTCGATACATCCGATGATCTTTTCAATCTTCCAGAAAATACTCCAAAGTGTGAGAGCCTGAACGAAACAGCAGATACTCAGAATTGAAACACTGCGCTTTAATCGCTTGATTTCTGCCCCTGCCTGACCTTGACAATCAGGCTGGGGGCTTTTTTCATTGTTCATGGGGTCACCTCCTAAAAATTTCCAGCCCTTCCGGTTCAAAGTCCGGACTATGGGACAGGGGTTGTGGTAGAATGGTTGTAGCTGCTAGGAATGCTCCACAAGGTCATCAATGCGGACGCCGAAGTGGTCGGCAATCTTAGCTGCTGTTGCCAGGGTAGGGCTGCGGAATTTGCTCGTCGTTCGCTTAAAGCGAATGTGCGGATAAAAAAATAAAATCTGCCGGGAATTTGTACACGCGTTCAATCTTCTGTACAGTCCCCCATTGAGGTACGGTTTTCCCAGATTCGTAATTTTGCAGCGTAGCAACGCTGACACCCAGCGCTTTGGCTGCTTCCTGCTGGTTTAATCCTGCGTTTACACGCGCAGCTGCAAGAGAAATTTTTGGGAATTTTTGGGTCTGCATATTTTGAATCACCTCCGTTCTGTAATTTATTATACTCGCTTAAAGCGATATGTCAAGCTAAAAGCGAAAATATTTTCGCAAAATATTGATTTTATTTTGCTTTTAGCGTATAATGACGACATGAGGAGTTGATTTTATGAGTGACAACGCCAAAATGGTTTTCGCTGAAAATCTAAAAGCGTACCTTAATAGCAAAGGATATACTCAGCTTGACCTTGCAACTTACATGAACTGCTCCAGCTCTACTGTTTCGGACTGGTGTAACGGGAAAAAGTATCCTCGTGTTGACAAAATGCAGCGTATGGCGGATTGGCTTGGTATTCAGATGTCTGACCTTACCAGCGAACATGACAAACTTGATGACGCCGACATAGCATTTTATAATCGTTATAAGCAGTTGACCGAGGAAGAAAAAGAAGATATGCGCGACTTCCTCGATCTTATGGATGCCCGAAGAAAACGTCGCGAGAAAGGCGTTTGATGTTTAGTACGTCAGAATTTTATAGCTATTGTCGGGTTCATGATGTGGATGTCATACCATTTGATAGGCTTCCGGCAGCTGCTACGACAGTGCGATATCATGGAGCATATGCGGTTGGGCTTAATTTTTCCCGGTTACATACCGTGCGCCAGATTCGCACCGCCATGCTGCATGAATCAGGCCACCTGCACACAGGCGCACTGCATAAGGTAAACAGCCCGTTCCAGCTGGTGGAGCAGAACGAATACCGCGCCGATGCGGACGCGTTCCGCCGCTGCCTGCCGCCGGAAGAAATCCGTACAGCCATGCGGGCAGGCTACACAGAACCCTGGCAGTTGGCAGAATATTTTGACCTGGACGAAGACTACATAAAAAAAGCCCTGCACTACTGGACGCAGTGCAGGGGAGTAGACTTTAACTAATAAATAAGGGAGGAACACAATCATGGAACCTGTAAATCATTGCCCGCATTGCGGTGCGGCTGTTGATGTAAATGCCAGTGTGTGCCCGGAATGTGGACAGGAGCTGGTAAAGCGCAAGTATTGCCCGCACTGCGGGGAACGCATTGATGCCGACTGCATCATCTGCCCCAAGTGCGGCAAACAGGCAGGGGAGCTGCCGCAGGATAAGCAGATCAATATTGTCAATAACAATAATTCCAGCGCATCGGCAGCCGCCAGTGCATCGGTAGGCGTCAGAACTGCGGTGCGCGGAAAATACTGCAATAAGTGGACGGCATTTTTCCTGTGCCTGTTCCTGGGGTATTTCGGTGCGCATAAATTCTATGAAGGGCGCATCGGCATGGGAATCCTGTATCTGCTCACCATTGGCCTGTTTGGCATTGGCTGGATTGTTGATATCATTCTGATTTTGATGAAGCCGAACCCGTATTTTGTGGCCAGATAAAGCCCGAACAAAATAAAAACGCCCCCGGTGTTGGCGCACCGAGAGCGTTTCCATAGATCAGCTTGCCCAAAGGCATAGTCCAACCTACCACACTTGGATTATACCACCTCCGGGCAGGCTTTACAAGCAATGCTTGTAATTTCGCCTGCGGCGAAACCGCCTTGTGCGGTCACAGGCCACGCGTGGCCTGCGTTTGGCGCTCCCCATCCGCTTGCGCGGCTGTGGCCCCACGCGCCAAACCCCGCAGCTTACAACCCATACCTTGGAGGTGTATTTTTATGCCCAAACAAACATTAAAGCGCCGCGCGGATGGCCGTTACCAGAAGCGGATCACCCTTTCCAACGGCAAAACGCGGCTGGTGTACGGCCGCACCGAAGCCGCTCTGAAAGCCGCGGTGCGCTCCGTGCAGGCGCAGGATGAAGCGGGGCTGGAAGTGGGGGACCACACCCTGGTGGGCGAGTGGGCAAAAATCTGGCTGCGCTCCTACAAGCAGGGGCTGCGGCCCGCCACCACCAAAATGTACCGGGATGCCTACAATCTGCACATCATGCAGCACATTGGATGCATGGAGCTGCAGGAGGTGCGGCCGGTACATATCCGGGCCATTATGGCGGAGATTACGGAGCAGTCGGAATCCCTGCAGCACAAGGTGCTGATCACGGTGCGGCAGATCATGCAGACGGCCCAAGCAAACCACCTGATCCGCGATGACCCCACCGACGGCATCCGCATTACGACCCACGCGCGCCCTAAGCAAAAGAAATACCTGACGCAGGACGAAGCGGAGGAGCTGTTGTCCTCTATTGCGGAGCCGCGGGCCAAGGTGTTTTGCGCGCTCTGCTACTACTGCGGCCTGCGCAAGGAGGAAGCTCTGGGTTTGCAATGGCGGGACATCGGCCCGGCGGCGCTGGTTGTCAGCCGAGCCGTGACCTTTGCGGGCGGCAATCAGCCGGACCCCAGTATGGAACTGAAAAACGCGGCTTCCCACCGCCTGGTGCCGGTGCCCGCCAAGCTGCGGGCGATTCTGGATGCCACCCCGCAGCTGGGGGAGCACGTTGTGACCAAAGCTGACGGCGGCGTGATGACGCAGTCAGCCTATAAAAAGATGTGGGTCTATTATGTGGCGGGGGTGTCACTGCTGCCGGTGCACGCCCACATGCTGCGCCACAGCTATGCCACCTGCCTGTACCACGCCGGTGTGGATCTGCGCACCGCCCAGCAGCTGCTTGGCCACGCCAGCATTGAGATGACCGCACGGATCTACACCCACTTGGAAGCCGAAGACGGCCTGAAAGTAAGCGGCAAACTGGACGATTATTTCAACTCTGCCCTGCCCGCCGCGGATAGTACGGCGGGAACTGCCTGACTACAAACTGACTACATCCCGGAGCCATTCTGACTACTTTTGACTACCTGAGACTAACGGTAAAACGATAATTTAAACGTTGTATCGTTGCCCGGTACTGACTCTTAATCAGTGGGTCCTGGGTTCGAGTCCCCGATGGTGCACCAAAGTACGCGTTGCAAGAAATTGCAGCGCGTTTTTTATTGCAAT
>ERZ1673734.394-NODE-394-length-37974-cov-6.407210_pt1 | contig 37974 bp, 40 predicted proteins | sample MGYA00580199_ERZ1673734 | MGnify/ENA primary metagenome ERZ1673734 (study PRJEB41218, sample SAMN15661742) | gut metagenome | host: Homo sapiens | place: Canada: London | collected 2015-08-20/2019-03-30 | study: EMG produced TPA metagenomics assembly of...
CAGACTCGACCTGACAGGTTTCGCAGGTAGAGCATAATCAAATCTGACAGTCTGCTTTGAGCGAGGTGCGGAAGTTACCCCGAGATCATTAATAGCTAAGAGGCTGTGCTGCCGCCTAAAAGTATTACTACCAGAGCAGTGGGGATTCGGTTATTGTGTTTAATCATTATGAATGGAACATAGCATGCGCCACAAAATTATCGGTTGGAAAAGCTTTTTCTTAGCCTTTATCACCCTGCTAGGTGGTTGTGCTACAACTGTTGTCAGTAATGAAGATGCTAAAAATGTTCCAGAAGAACGTATAATTTTAAGGTCTTCCCAAACGAAAAATCCAGGTGAAGCTACTTTGGTAGTCAAACGTGACTCTGGCTTCACTGGAAGTGGTTGTAATATAGTTGTTTATCTTGATGGTAGAGCGATTGCCGAATTGGATACTGGAGAGAAAGTAACATTTTATGCTCAACCCGGGGATCATGTTTTAAGTGCAAAACAGACAAGCATTTGTGTCGCTGGTTTAAAAGAAGTAGGTATAACTCTAAAGGAAAATGAAAGTAAAACTTACCGCATTGGATTCGGTGGGAACGTCGATATGTCGATAAATGCTTCAGCCTTCTAAAAGTATGCGTAGCACTAAGAATAATTTAGACGTGTTGATTCAGAATCCCTATTAACATCTTGGCTTTTGCAACCACTATGGTTATCTGTATCGGTGTCTGCTCCTGGCACAGAACTGCCTGTCAGATTAGTTATAGCTCTGTGCCGTAGCTGTGTCAGGTCGAGTCTGAGCTAATACAACTTAATGATGTTTTTTCCAGAATTCCTGGTACGCCTCGAACAGCTCCCCATGTTTCATATCGTTGGCCGCAGCAATGGAACGGAACTCACGTTTCAGCTCCATATCAATGTATAAGTTAAGCTGTGCCTTACGGCCATCAGCACTTTTCCGGGTAGGATTAAAGCCGTGCTCCGTGTCCGCCTGGCTTGGCGGCTCACCTTTGGTATTGCGCGGTTTTGCTGGGACGTTCGCCATAATATCATCTCATAGATAAATATAATTATATTATTATATACTACTGCGTAAGCGTTGTCAGTCGGTCGATCACACCCTGCACAACATCATCAGCTTTTTGCCGTGGGCCAGGAAAAGGCGACTCCGTAAGAGCAAGCCCTTTATCCTGCGCCTGGCTGAACGATGTCAGAAAAGGAATAGCGCCCGGAATGACGGGAACGCCGCAGGGTTGCAGGTATTCCAGCGCCGCGCGATATTCACTCTCACTTTCACTTACCCCCGCAAACACCACCGCCATTTTATCTGTCGAATGCCCTTTGTTACGCAGCGCGTTTACGGTCGTAACGGTCGTTCGTAGATCGTCCACGCTAAACCCTGTCGGCAGTACCAGCAAATCGACAATATCAATCAGGCTGAGTAACGATTTCGTCGCATACGCCGCACTGTCGATGACAATCAAATCCCATTGCCCGGATTCAATCTGTTTCTTCGCCTGTGAAACCGTTCCGCATCCCTGAATTGTCACCGGAGGTTCAAAACCATTCCGCAACCTACGTTGCCCCCAGTCCAGGAAAGACCCCTGATCGATATCCATATCCAGCCCAAGAACCCCCCATCCTGCCTTTGTATACTCGGTGGCGATAGCCCGTGACATCGAGGACTTTTTCACCCCACCTTTCCCGTTAGCCAGCGCGATAACAGCGGTCATGCCCCCCCCTATTAAAATATTTTTATAGAAAAATATAGATTTGGTTTGAGTGTAACGCAGACACACAAAAGAGTAAATATAAACCTATAACAATATAATTATAGGTTTATATATTTTTTTTATTCTGCCGCCATAAGCTCACATCGACACTCACCGCAAAGCAATACAGCGGAGGGTTTCGCCCATGCGTTCAGCCCACATTCCGGGCAGGTAAATTTCATGCGGGTGCCAGTACCCTTTACTGGCGGTTTGATCATGACGCTGAGATCGTCATCGTCTGGAATGAGTTCCGGGCGGGATTTGCTGACGGTCAGTGATAGCCGATTGATAAGGTCAGTATCGTTTTCATCGGTGACGGCCAGCCAGTCATCGAGGATATCGCTGTTAATCTTTGAGGTAACGATTGCTCCGTCAGACCAGGAGATAGAGAAGCCATTTTTAAGCAGGTCATACACGGCTTTCTGAAAGCGGCCACCACGGATAATGTAGTGCGTCATCTGCTACCCGTTCTTTTTCCCGCCAGGTAAGCCGGTATTTGATGGCATAAGCCCGACTTCCTCCATCTTCGCGCCCCATACACGATCATGATTGCCGCCCCGGCATTTTTTAACGGGGGCGTAATGCTGCCACACGTGCACCATTTCATGCACCAGTGTTGACAGAGTATCGGCCAGCGAACGGCCACCGAAGTAATCGGGATTCATCGCCAGCTCCGATACGCTGGATTCCCCTGTGAAGCGTTCAGGCGCGAAATAACCAAAGGTGTTACGACCGCGCTGTAACGTAATCAGCAGATCCGGCAGAGCCTTATCAAAGAGGGAAAGATTGAACCAGTCATAAGCCTGTTGAAACTCACTGTATGCCTTAATTGGCCCAACGGGAGCGAACGCGCAATTTCACGACATTTGCTGATATCCGAAAGCGAGCGTTTTCGTACACTGCTTACAGTACCTGTCCAAAACTTAGTGAAATTAGTTTCGTACATGCGTTATAATTCGTACATCCATTTCGTACATAAAATTATGCCATGTCACGAGTTTTTGCTTACTGCCGTGTATCCACCCTGGAACAGACCACTGAAAACCAGCGCCGGGAAATTGAAGCCGCCGGTTTTGCCGTCAGACCTCAGCGACTGGTCGAAGAACATATCAGCGGTTCAGTGGCCGCCAGCGAACGCCCCGGTTTCGCCAGACTACTTGACCGTATGGAAAATGGCGACGTACTGATTGTCACCAAACTTGACCGTCTGGGACGCAATGCGATGGACGTACGAAAGACCGTGGAACAGCTGGCAAAGTCAGACATTCGGGTTCACTGCCTGGCGCTGGGCGGTGTTGATCTTACCAGCCCGGCGGGGAAAATGACCATGCAGGTGATTTCGGCGGTGGCCGAATTCGAACGTGACTTGCTTCTTGAACGTACTCATTCTGGTATTGCCAGGGCAAAGGCAGCAGGAAAACGCTTCGGGCGTCCACCTGCATTGAATGAAGAACAACGGCAGGCGGTGATCATCCGTCTGAAAGCCGGAGACAGCATCAGTGCTGTTGCCCGTCAGTTCAGTACGACGCGGCAAACTATTCACAGAATAAAGGCGGCAAGTTCATCCTGTTAATCCGGATGATTTTATAGCCTGAAGGGGCAAATAACAGGCCCAGATGTTTCATACAGCCAGCCTCAGGAGGAGCTTCATGGCACCGTTAACAAAAAAACAAACCGCACAGCTTTCAGAGATGAGTCATGACGTGCTGGTCAATATTATTTATGACCTGATACAGGATAATAAGCAGGCCAGGACCACACTGGTGAATGGGTATCTGCTATCGGCAGCAGAGGTACTTAAAGCCGTCGAGAAGGAGTATGCCAGACGAGCCAAAAGCAAACGTTTTTATGATTACTATGATGCCGATGCCTTTTTTGACGAGCTGACACGCAGTATAGCGAACCCCCTTGTGGGTATCGCCCACGAGCTCCCCGAGCAAGCGGAAAGTCTGAGCGTAAAAATGATGCTTGAGTTCGAAAAATTCACCGGGAACGTGGACACTTCCAGCGGAAGCTGGATGAGCTACTATACCATTCTGTTGGATGCGTGGATGAAATCACTGGAAGCACAAAAAAACAACGATCCAGTATCCATTGCTAAAAAAATATTCACCGTTGTTGAAAGAGAATTCTATTTTGGAATTGAGATATTTAAAAAATACCGGACATTACTCGGCACGGATATTTTACGTGTAATCCGTGATATGTATTATCAAAAACAATCCCTCCGGGAAGCTCTTGGTCTCAGCATGATAATAAAAGACCTTGATTTTCTGACGATGGCGTTTAAAAACGATGAATTTTGCCATTCCACCCATTATTTTGATTATGTCAGATTACTTATGGAAGACCTGCGGTCCGACGATGCACTCGCTGTATTAAACAGCCAGCGGATTGAGGATGAGGAGATCACAGATAACATAATATGGAATGAACTCTTCATTCAGGCCCTGATTGAAGAAGGGAGAAAAGAGGAAGCGAAAGCCCACTGTATTACAGCATTCACTTTACAATGCGATACACGTTTTTATCATCTGTACACAAAAGCCGCTGAAAAAGATGTCGATCACAGCTCTGCATTCCTGAAAATAGCAAAAGATACAGGGTTAGCGCCGTATGTCTGCTTTGCGTCAGACATCGAACGGTATGATTTAATCGACGCCTGTATTATGGCCATGCCAAAAAACAACCTCACCGACTCGCTGGCTTATATCACCCATTCATTTTTACGGACATTATCCAGCACCCTGTATAAACACGGCTATGCGCATACGGCGACCCTGTTGCGTCGCTTTTTGGTGGAGGACAACATTCAGCAATCAAAAAGCAAGTATTACAGCTATGCCGCCTCAGACATGAAAAAAGCCATCGATTACGGCGAAGGTCTGGAAGATTGCCCTCAGCTTCCGGAAACAGAGGACTACCTCAGAACGCTCTACGAACAACATAAACGTAAAACCGCACTCTGGCCGTTGATGGCAGATAAAATCAAAGGATTATCAGTAGGAAAGGACGGTATCCGTTATAACGGAGATGCCTCATGACATCACAGGAACTGTATGACCACGCGGTGTCACTACTGGCAAAGCGGGATTACGCATCCGGTGAGTTGGCCCGGACACTGAGTAAGATGACGGAAAACAGAGAAAAGATCGACAAGGCGTTGTCGAGGCTGGTTGAGTGTGGTTATCTGGATGATAACCGACTGATAACGCACATGATTGATAAACATGTTCGAAAAAAACATGGCCCGGCCAGAATCAAACAGGAGATCAGGCAAAAAGGTTTTTCTCCGGAGTTAGTCGAGCAGATGCTGGAGAAAGTGGATGTGGACTGGTATGCCATGGCAAGGGAACTGAAAGTCAGTAAATTTGGTGATGCGGTGGCATCAGAAGCCAAAGAAAAAAACAAACAGATCCGCTACCTCCAGTACAAGGGGTTTTCGATGGACATGATATTTGAGGCGTTAAGCTGAGCATGGTTTGCTGTCGGAGCGCCATCCGAGACAAATGTCGTCATATTGTAGCTTCGCTCCCATTACCCCTAATTGCGGGTTTGATATCGGACATAACACTATCTCCATAAGAATTGTATTGCACAATACAATTGTAGGGTTTGGCGGCAATCCACACCGTGACCGAAGTCATATTATTATATAATTATATAAAAATAGAAAGTGATATTATCGACGGTTCGTAGGGAAAGGCGGGGGAAATGGAAAGATGTTAAATTTATTAAAACTTCCGAGGTTATTAACAAAAAATTAACCATGCGGTATCGGCCAGTTTGACCTGATATCACGTATACAAATGACGCCTTGAAGCGAGAAAACAGCGCTAATTGCGTAATCGCACTTGATCTGGACCCCCTTTCGCATTTCACTTGGGCATTGTTCGCAAATCACTTGATCACCTCCAGCAAAAACCAGGGGCACTCACCTACAATTGCACATACATTGTACAAAAGGAAAAGATGAGTGATGGACTGTTAACTGTCATACAGAGGCCTCTCCTTAATTAAAATTCATGCGACGAAACCGACAAAATCTGTTATTGGGCAGCGAATATCGTATAATTTCTAAAAGCCAACCAGCCGCAGACTGACCACTGAAACCGCTGATTTTTTTGTATGTTTGCCATGATGCACGGTCAGTCTGTCTTAACAGGAATGAAGATGACCAGTTTGCAACAGCGTGCCGAGTTACACCGCCAGATATGGGCGATTGCCAATGATGTCCGCGGCTCCGTGGATGGATGGGATTTTAAGCAATACGTGTTAGGGGCTCTGTTCTATCGTTTTATCAGCGAAAATTTTGCCAGCTACATTGAAGCGGGTGATGACAGCGTGAAATACGCTGAGCTGGATGACAGTGTCATTACTGATGATATTAAAGATGATGCGGTCAGAACCAAGGGTTACTTTATCTACCCCAGTCAGTTGTTCAGTAACGTGGCAGCGAAAGCCAACACCAATGACCGCCTGAATGCTGACCTGAACAGTATCTTTGTGGCGATTGAGAGTTCAGCTTATGGTTATCCGTCTGAACCCGACATTAAAGGTCTGTTTGCTGACTTTGATACCACCAGTAACCGACTGGGTAATACGGTTAAAGAAAAGAACAGCCGTCTGGCCGCCGTTCTGAAAGGCGTGGAAGGGTTAAAGCTCGGTAACTTTGACAAGCATCAGATTGACCTGTTCGGGGATGCTTACGAGTTCCTGATTTCCAACTATGCGGCTAATGCCGGTAAGTCTGGCGGTGAGTTCTTTACGCCTCAGCATGTTTCTAAACTGATTGCTCAGCTTGCGATGCACGGGCAGACCTCCGTCAATAAAATTTATGACCCGGCAGCAGGTTCAGGTTCGTTACTGCTTCAGGCAAAGAAACACTTTGATAACCACATCATCGAAGACGGCTTTTTCGGGCAGGAGATTAACCATACGACCTTTAACCTGGCTCGTATGAACATGTTCCTGCACAACATCAACTACGACAAGTTCAATATCAAGCTGGGTAATACCTTACTGGCTCCTGAGTTCAGAGATGACAAGCCGTTTGATGCGATTGTGTCTAACCCACCTTACTCCGTAAAATGGATTGGCAGCGATGACCCTACGCTGATTAACGATGACCGTTTTGCCCCGGCTGGGGTACTGGCTCCGAAATCCAAAGCTGACTTTGCTTTTGTTCTCCATGCGCTTAACTACCTGTCATCCAAAGGCCGTGCCGCTATCGTCTGCTTCCCCGGTATTTTCTATCGTGGTGGTGCAGAGCAGAAAATTCGCCAGTATCTGGTAGACAATAACTACGTTGAAACCGTGATTTCATTAGCGCCAAACCTGTTCTTTGGCACCACGATTGCGGTGAATATCCTTGTATTGTCAAAGCATAAGACCGACACCAGAGTACAGTTTATCGACGCCAGTGGTCTGTTTAAGAAAGAAACCAACAACAACGTTCTGACCGATGAGCAAATTGCACACATCATGGCGGTGTTCGACAGTAAAGCCGATACAGACTATCTGGCAAAATCTGTCACAGCAGAAGCCATTGCAACCAATGATTACAACCTGTCTGTCAGTAGCTACGTGGAAACCAAAGATACCCGCGAAATCGTCAACATCGCGGAACTGAACGCCGAGCTAAAAAAGACCGTCACCAGAATAGAGCAGCTTCGTACTGATATTGATGCGATTGTGGCAGAGATTGAAGGTAGTGAGGTGCAGGCATGAGCGAGCTGAGTTATCTGGAGAAACTGCTGGATGGGGCTGAGGTTGAGTGGTTACCTTTAGGTGATATTTCTGAAATTTATGGCGGTCTTACGGGTAAAACGAAATCTGATTTTGATGGTGGGAATGCCAAATATATTTCATATAAAAACATATTTAGTTGTATTGATATTAATCAAATACCAGAAGATACCGTTAAGGTTGGTGAAGGTGAGCGTCAGCACCGGGTGAGGTATGGTGATGTTTTATTTACTGGCTCATCTGAAATTGCAGAGGAGGCAGGCATGTCATCAGCTATCACGATAGAATTTGACGAACCTGTTTATTTAAATAGCTTCTCCTTCGGAGTTAGATTCAATGAAGGTATAAACATAATCCCTGAATTTTCTAAATATCTATTTAGAACGAATTTCATGCGTGCTGAAATATCGAAAACCGCAAGTGGCGTAACTCGGTTTAATATTTCCAAGGCTCGTTTCAGGAAGCTTTTGATACCTATAATTAGTCCCAGCAACCCTGAAAAGTCCCTCGCCATCCAGTCTGAAATCGTCAGGATTCTGGATAAGTTTACCGAGCTTACCGCTGAGCTTACCGCTGAGCTTACCGCTGAGCTTACCGCTCGCAAAAAACAGTACAACTACTATCGTGACCAGTTGCTGAGTTTTGATGAGGGTGAGGTTGAGCATCTTCCAATGGGGCAAAAAGATATAGGTGAATTTATTCGAGGAGGAAGTTTACAGAAGAAAGATTTCACTGAATCCGGCGTCGGTTGCATACACTATGGGCAGATTTTTACGCACTATGGAACATATACAGACAAAACAAAAACATTTGTATCTGAGTCACTAGCCAAGAGGTGTCGTAAGGCTCAGTCGGGTAATTTAGTTATCGCAACCACCAGTGAAAATGATGATGATGTGTGTAAAGCGGTAGCATGGATGGGAGATGACGATATCGCGGTGAGTAGTGATGCTTGTATTTATAAGCACAAACTCAACCCTAAGTACGTTTCTTATTTTTTTCAAACAGAACATTTTCAAAACCAAAAAAGACAGTACATCACTGGAACCAAAGTGAGACGTGTTAATGCTGATAATTTGGCGAAAATACTAATACCCGTGCCATCACGGGAAGAGCAAAATCGTATCGTCACCATCCTGGATAATTTCGATACTCTGACCAGCTCTATCACTGAAGGCTTACCGCGTGAAATCGAGCTTCGCCAGCAACAGTACGAATACTACCGTGACTTGCTGTTCAGCTTTCCAAAGCCTGAAGCCGTAACAGACTGACATAAGCGCTCCTGCCAGCGAGAGTGGCTGACTGGCAGGGCCGTTCGCATGGCTATTAGCCGATGTTCACGCCGTAATGACATCACCGTTTCATCCTTCGCAGTATAACGACAGCAGGGAGTAGCATGACACAGCAGACCAGAACCATCGCCGAATCCAATAACTTCATCGTGCTGGATAAATACGTCACAGAATGGGAAGCCGGTGAGCGCTACCAGAGTGAAGCGGAGTTAGAGCGTGAACTGATTCAGGATTTACGTAATCAGGGCTATGAGTTTGTGCCTGATTTAACCTCCCAGTCGGCGATGCTGGCGAATGTCAGGGTGCAACTTCAGACACTGAATCAGGTGGTGTTTAACGAAGGGGAATGGCGGCGTTTTACCGAACAGTATCTGGATAATCCTAGCGATACGATAGTCGATAAGACCCGTAAAATTCACACCGATTACATCTGTGACTTTACCTTCGATGACGGACGACTGGAAAACATCTACCTGATTGACAAGAAAAGCCTTGTCCGTAACAAGGTGCAGGTTATCCAGCAGTTTGAGCAAACCGGCAGTCATGCCAATCGCTATGATGTCACGGTGCTGGTTAACGGCTTACCTCTGGTGCAAATCGAACTGAAAAAGCGGGGCGTAGCGATTCGGGAAGCCTTCAATCAGATACACCGCTACAGCAAAGAGAGCTTTAATACCGAGAACTCCCTGTTCAAATATTTGCAGCTCTTCGTGATTTCAAACGGAACCGATACCCGTTACTTTGCCAATACCACAAAGCGGGATAAAAACAGCTTTGATTTCACCATGAACTGGGCGCGGTCTGATAACACCCTGATTAAAGACCTTAAAGACTTTACCGCCACCTTCTTCCAGAAACACACCTTACTCAATGTTCTGTTCAACTACACCGTGTTTGATGTCAGCAACAATCTGCTGATTATGCGTCCCTACCAGATAGCAGCGACGGAGCGGATTTTGTGGAAAATCAACGGGGCTTATCAGGCAAAAAAATGGAGCTCCAGAGAGGGGGGCGGCTTTATCTGGCACACCACAGGTAGTGGTAAAACCTTAACCAGCTTTAAAGCCGCAAGGCTGGCAACTGAACTGGATTTCATTGATAAAGTGTTCTTTGTGGTTGACCGTAAAGACCTTGATTACCAGACCATGAAGGAGTATCAGCGTTTCTCACCTGACAGCGTTAATGGCTCTGACAGCACCGCAGGGCTGAAGCGTAATCTGGAGAAGAATGACAATAAAATCATTGTCACCACAATCCAGAAACTGAACAACCTGATGAAAGGTGAAGCCGATTTACCGGTCTATCAGCAACAGGTGGTCTTTATCTTCGATGAGTGTCACCGCAGTCAGTTCGGTGAAGCCCAGAAGAACCTGAAAAAGAAATTCAAACGTTTCTATCAGTTTGGCTTTACCGGTACACCGATATTTGTCGGTAAAAATGCCTTAGGGGATGAAGACACCGCCAGCGTATTCGGGGCAGAACTACACTCTTACATCATCACCGATGCTATTCGTGATGAAAAGGTGCTCAAGTTTAAAGTCGATTACAACGACGTTCGCCCGCAGTTCAAAGAGCTGGAAACGGAAACAGACGAAAAGAAACTCAGCGCCGCCGAGAATAAACACGCTTTGCTGCATCCGATGCGGATTAGCGAAGTCACGCATTACATCCTGAAGAATTTCCGTCAAAAAACACACCGGGCATTCTCTGGTGCTACAGGCTTCAATGCCATGTTTGCCGTCAGCAGTGTGGATGCAGCCAAAGCCTACTATGAAGCGTTCAGGATCATACAGCAGTCGGCTGTTGAACAGGATAAGAACTACAAGCCTCTGAAGGTGGCGACCATCTTCTCCTTTGCCGCCAATGAAGAGCAGGACGCGGTCGGTGATATCAATGATGAAGGGTTTGATGTCACGGCGATGAACAGCAGTGCGCGGGAGTTTCTGGAATCGGCTATCGGTGACTACAATGCCATGTTTAAGGTTAACCATAGTACTGATGGCAACAACTTCCAGAACTACTATCGTGACCTCTCTGAGCGCGTCAAAAAGCAGGAAATAGACCTGCTGATTGTGGTCGGGATGTTTCTGACCGGATTTGATGCCCCGACACTCAATACCCTGTTTGTGGACAAGAACCTGCGCTACCACGGCCTGATGCAGGCATTCTCCCGCACTAACCGGATTTATAACGCCACCAAAACCTTCGGGAATATTGTCACCTTCCGTGATTTAGAACAGGCCACAGTGGATGCCATTACCCTGTTCGGGAAAAGTAATACCCGCAGCGTAGTGATGGAAAAAAGTTATGACGAGTACATGGAAGGCTTCACGGACACGCTTACCGGAGAGGCGCGACGTGGCTTCACAGATATCGTGAGCGAGCTGGAGACGCGTTTCCCGAAACCCGCAGACATTGAGTCCGAAAAAGAGAAAAAAGCCTTCGTTAAGCTGTTCGGGGAATATCTTCGGGTAGAAAACATACTGCAAAACTACGATGAGTTTACCACGCTGAAAGCGCTGCAAACTGTTGACCTCAGTGACCCGGTAGCCGTGGAGGTGTTTAAAGCCGGGCACTATCTGGATGATGAGGCTTTCGCTGTGCTCCAGACTGTACGCTTACCCGCTGAGCGTAAAATTCAGGACTATCGCTCCAGCTACAACGATATCCGTGAGTGGCAGCGCCGTGAGCGTGATGCAAACACCAAAGACAAAAACACCGTTGACTGGGATGATGTGGTCTTTGAGGTGGATTTGCTGAAGTCTCAGGAGATTAACCTCGATTACATTCTGGGGCTGATTTACGAGCATCATCAAAAAAGTACGGATAAAGAGACCCTGAAAGAGGAAGTTAAACGCTTAATCCGCGCCAGTCTGGGGAACCGTGCGAAAGAGGGACTGATGGTTGATTTTATCGAGCAGACCAGTCTCGATGACATACCGGGTAAAGAGGGCGTCATTGAAGCTTTCTATACCTTTGCACAACAGGCTCAGCAGCGCGAAGCCGAGGCTCTCATCAAAGAGGAGAACCTGAATGAGGAGGCTGCACGGCGCTATATCAGAAACTCTCTCAAGCGCGAATACGCCACGGAGAACGGCACAGCACTGAATGAAACGTTGCCAAAACTCAGTCCGCTAAACCCGCAATACAAAACCAAGAAAAAAACCGTTTTTCAGAAGGTGTCCGCCTTTATCGATAAGTTCAAAGGTGTCGGCGGAAGCGTCTGATATCACACAGGAGGCTTCGGCCTCCTGATATTGTTCTCAGGGCTTCTCTCTGCAATGGGAAACCATACTGAATAGTTGTGCTGTAGGTGATCAAGTAATTTGCGAACAAGTGTCCAACTAAATTGCGAATGGGGGATCAAGTAAATGCAAATACACACTAATCGCTATTTGTTATATAGAAATCGTGGATTTAACATAAAAGGCATTTGGCGAACCAAATTTTGGGACTGACCGAAACAAAAAGGCCAGCCCCGGAGGGCTGGTTGTTCAATACAGGGCAATGACAGGTTTTTTGATGCCGCAGGCGTGAGCGTAGCGGGTCAGAGTGTCGATGCTGGCTTTGGTGATATTGTTTTCAAGGCGGGAAATAACCGGAGGTGTAACCCCCATGCGTTCAGCAACCTGCGCTTTTGTCAGGTTGTCATGCTTGCGCCATTCCGCAAGTAGCTCCCTGAGCCTCTCCTTGCGTTCTTCTTCCTGCCATGCAGCGCGATATTCATCGTCCTGCATCCACTCGTTATGCAGTTCTTTATGGCTTACCAGTTTCATTAAGTACCTCCGCTAACCGCTTTTTGGCGAGATCGATTTCTTTCGCTGGCGTTTTCTGTGACTTCTTGATGAAAACACGGAGCATGATGATGGTATTGCCTTTGTGGTATACCCAGATTCCCCTGGCTATGTCCGTCCCCATCGTGCGGATCTCAAAAAGTCCATCGCCCAGGGGCTTCGTGTCCGGCTCCCGCAGTAATCGGGCGTCATACTCCAGTTTGCCGATGAGACGGTCAAACTTCACCCTGATTTTTACGGGTAATGCTGTGGCTTCTTCCCTGGCTTCCGGGTGATAAACGACGCTAAACATATGACCTCCCATTTCTATTAATATTAACCTATAGGCTAACTTCAGGCAAGGTAAAATTAACCTGTAAGCTAATTTTATTGGCGGTTATCGCAGCTACCCGGTCACTCCGCCAAAAAAGAAGGCCACAAAATTTTGGCGGCTTGCCGCTTACTGCCTAGGGAAGGAGAAAACGGCAGGTTCATTACCGTAAAAACTATATTCATCTTCAAGTGCTTTCTCTTTATAAGACTCGATATTTTTAAACTCGTCGAAGTTTTCAAAATATCCACGTAGGGAAAGATATTCAGACAGAAAACCGATGATATTTAAATAAGTCTGTTCATCCCATCGTGCTGGTTCGCCTAGTGGGGTATTCGTCGGATCTCTGAGAAAAGCGACTATTTTATCTATGTTGACTACACCCGTATCATCATCTTTCTCCCCTTTATCCAGAAGAGCATCGAAGAAGGGGAAGCTGTGGTAGCTCAGGTCAAAAAGTGCCCCATCATCAACCTCCATTTTATCCTGATACCAGGATAAAAAATCATCATTGATATCGTCAGATTTTAGCTCTATAGCCACCTTTCTTAATCCTGAAACATCTTCCGGGTTATCCATATCGATGAAGTCTTTAAGTTTTAATACCCGCTCCTGTTTCGGCTGGTTTTTGAGTGCAGCAGCGGCAGCTCGTTTACGTGGATCACCTGAAAATTTGCTTCCTTTTTTCTTTTTACTCACCTGAAAACCTCATTGAAATAATGGCTTATCTATTCAGAAGAAAGTAGCGCAAATATGTCACAGGTTAAAGGGCTAAACATTTACTTCGGACATGACTGATGCGCGTCAGCGCATGTAAGGCGGCAGGTTGAAATTGCAGATAACACTAAGGGTTATCCGCCGATACCAATGAGGGATCGAAAGGGATAGCCTATCCATCCCTTACCCTGCAAAGCCATAACCCACGAAAAGCGGCTCAGGGGCTTTTGTGCGCGGTCGGAGTGGTCACAACAAGGCGAAGCCGCGGTTGGGGCGTATCTCCGCGTTAGCGGGTCGTGAGAGCCGCTTACGAGCGTGTAGGCAAAACGTTCAGCGATATTTGCTGACGCATCCGGCATGGCCGGATTTGTCCAATCCCTCGAGGGCTAACAGGCAAGCTGTTAGCCCTCGAGGGATTTCGATCTGAATGCCCCGCGCTTTAGCGTGGGGAGCTACTTTTGAGGCGCTTGCGCCGATGTTGTTCGGTTATCCACTTTTCAAAGGGGATAACAGTAATGTTTTTCTTTTTTTTGGTTTATCTTTTAATACGTAAGTAATTAAAAGATAAACCAAAAGAGTAATTGCGGCATATCGTTTGCACTTCATTGTCACTTACCCACAAGCTATACAGCAGTCGTGGAAGGTCTACGCCAGAACCGCCGAAAAATCCGTCATTCAGACAGGGGGGATGGTTTGGATTTCGAAAATTATTGTACGTTTAGGCTATTTTTTGTACTGATGTTTATTGCAGACGTGCAGAATCCCCGCCAGCTAAGGCGGTAGTTTGTGGAGGTCAGGCAAAGGTTGGTGAGTAGTATTCCTGTTTGCGCTGGCGAGCAGCGTCACGCCTCGCTTTCATCCTGGCTAATCCGGCTGCGGCCTTGCGCGTCCAGTTTTCAACCCTGATTGCGATTAACCGCACATCCCCGGATGATATGATTTCATTCGGGTCGGCCTTAAGTAGCCTGGCGCGTTCCCGGTAGACCTGTTTCAGCGGAACGCCGAGAATGGCAAAGAAATCCTCTGTTACCTCAATGTGCTTACAGGCACAACGGGCGTCATAAGGATTGAAGGCTGCTTTCTCTGTGATAATCGCATCCAGCCAGACCAGGCGATCGCATCCGTTACTCGCACGGGAGACAGATTTATTTCCGGCATCACTGCGAGTAGACAAACCTGCGCGATCAGAAAGCGTCTCCAGGTTATGCCGGGTTTGCCAGTCTCTTAAATCCAGATCGTCAAAGATGGCCAGCATCAGCTCGCAGAGTGTTTCGATACCGTATTTATTGGCCTCGTTGACCCAATACTTGTTGTGCCGGATGCGGCGCCGAAGTTCGTTTTTGATTTTGATGCGCCCGGCTTCGGTCGCCAGCGACTTAATCCACCGATTGAGGAACCGGCGACGCTTGCGCGAGGCAACGTTATAACAGGGGCTTTGCTTTGCGATGCCCGTAGGTGAAGCAGGTGATTTGAGAGAGAAACTCTTATCAGTCACACCCGCCCGCACTTATGGCGGTGTAAGGGGGTTGTGTTAGGTTATGCATTTGCTATAATCCTTCACAGGCCAGCGCCTGCTTTCGACCCCCTGAATATCTGAACGTCCCGCCAAGTTCGTAGCAGATTTCAGGGGGTTTTTGCATTCAGGGGTTGAGCTTTCGCTTCCCCCTTCCCTGGACGCTATTACCGGGAACGTCCCACCCGCATGAATACTGTAAACGCCGGTAAATTACCACGATGTTACATTAGGATCAATTATCACATCAAAGATCAGCAAAAACACCATCTGGTTTTTTTTGTATAGAATTCATTAACTTGTTTGAATTACAAAACATTGAGACTGTTAATATAGATCTCCATTAGCTCACATCATCCCGCCATTAAAAACACGTAACCCCTGATTTTTACGCAAATTTTTTGTGTAAAAATCAGGGGTTGGACAAGCGAAGCGCGGCAGCGTCCCACCAGTAATCTAGCTATAGCTCACTCTTTCAGGTATTCGTTCAACTGGGCTACGGTTTTTCTCACCTTATCAAGCTTTGATGATAATTTTCTTGCTTCTATTACTACCGAATTGTAATGAGGATTTGACTCTGGATCGGTGCGCTCTCGGTGAAATTGCAAGACAGCTTTAGCAAAATCATCATCCTCGGTGTAAAAATAGTTCGCTGGATAGTCGAGTAATTCCGCAATTTTTTTAACCAGACTAAACGGCGGTTCCGTTCTCCCTACCTCGTAGCTCGAAAACCTAGAGCGTGTGTTAACCCCCTCTTCCACGCTGAGAAGCTGGGATAATTTTGCCTGCGATAATCCTGCCTCCATCCTGGCTTCTTTCAGTCTCTTAGGCACCATATATGCAACCCCCCCCCCTTTTGGGGATCCCATCTTACAAGGTGTTAAAAACCTCGACGTCAACATAATGAATCACCATTAAAGGTTGATTTTGAATCACTCGATGTTATTATCATTAGCAGCTCTTGATGTTGACACCCCGAAATGACTGTATAAAATACCAGCTGTAAATTTATACAGTTAAGCTATGAGTACGCGCTCTAAGTTCCGCCAACTTAGGACGGCGGAAAATGGGGGCTTGTGCCCATTAGGGAGGATCTTATGTATGAATGGTACGTTTTATACTGCAACAATCAGGATGTTGAACGCATCACCCGAAGAGTCGAGGGACTGGATGTCGAGGTGTTTTGCCCCCGCTATATCAAAGTAACGCCACGTAAGGATTGCCGGGCGGTACGTCAGGAAGAGAAGGTGTTGTTTCCTAATTATCTTTTCCTCTGCTTTGACGTCAACATAACGCATACATCGACAATCACATCCATTCCGGGCGCTCATGGTTTTGTCAGCTTCGGTTCAACACCCTGCACCGTCCCCAAATCAGTGATAACAGCGATTGAATGCGCCCGTCTGATGGCGCTCAATCCTGATGAAGATGCTATCGAGTGCCGAAATATTGCCCCGGATTTGCTGGCAAAAATTCAAGAACTCTCTCTGATAAGGTCTCCGCTCCAACGCCAGGTAGCCTTTTCAAAACTACTCCAGAACCAATACCACTAACCACAACCTGACCTCCCTTGCACCGCAGGCTTCATAAGCTGCGGTGCTTTTTTCATAGGAGTTTTTACCTCATGCCGAAAAGCGTACCAGGAAAATCAAGCACGGCTGTTATTTACATCGGGCAAAAGCGCTATCAGGAGTTAGCAAAGCAAGCCCGCGAAATCAGCTACCTGTCAGAATCAAATATCCGGCCAAGCACCTTTCTCCAGTTCCTGATGGATGAATTTGGTGAGCAAGCCCGTACTGAGCTGCTCCGGCAGCTACTCGCAGAGAAACAGAAGGAGTAATGCAATGAGAAAACCCACCTATAACGTGTACCTCACGCAGGAAACCCAGCCCGGCGAGAACGGCGAAAAAAATACGTACTGGACGAAAGTCGGTGCGGCCTTCGCACACAATGGCAAGCCGGGGCTGAACATCATGATCACGCCCGGTATTTCCGTTTCCGGCAAGCTGGTACTCCTCGAACCTAAAGATGACGCAGCGCCGCAGGCAGCTCCTGTCAGTTAAAACAGGGAGACAGCACAATGAATCGAGACAATCCCAATGCCTGGTTTGCGTTCGCTGGCTGGTTGTTCGTTCTGTTCATCATCTGGCTGATCACCATTTTTCTGTTCTGAGGTTGCCATGCTTTCCACCACTGCTTTTCTGGCGGTGGCTATGCAGTGTGCCACCACCGTTCACCCTTCTACGTCCCTCGATGTGGCAAGGGTGGAGTCCGGTTACAACCCCTATGCCATCGCTGAGATCGTGCCTAAGCCCGAACGGAAACCCGGCGATAAAGGCTTTATTACTCACATGCCAAAAAGTAAGGAGGATGCAGTCAGCATCACCAATCAGATTGAGGCGAAAGGTCGCCGCTACTCTGTTGGTCTGATGCAGATAACCAGCACCAATTTTAAGCGTTACGGCGTCACCGCTACTGACCTTTTCAATCCCTGCATCAATCTTTCCGTCTACGAAAAAATCATCACCGACTGCTACCAGCGGGGCGGCACCCTGAAAAGGGCGTTGAGCTGCTACTACTCCGGCAATTTCAGTACCGGACAACAGCAGGAACCCGCTTTTTCAAAGACGAGCTATGTACAGCGGATTGGCTACTCCCCGGCGGATACCCGCTATGCCGTCCCCGGCACCCGCGATGATATCGCAACCCCAGCGGCCACCCTGAAAGCTACGCCTGTGGATGCGCCGACGCGCCCGCGCGTGGTGTGGCCGGGGGCGATCGTTCGCGGCGTTCCGGCTCAACTCCGCCAGAAAAAGGCGGCCACCGTCTATTACCCCGCGCAGGTTGTGCGCGGAAATCGCGATGTAACAACGAAAGAGGAAGAAGAATGAAACTTTTCAGTAAGGTAAAGGAATTAATCAGCCGTGCATCTGCTTATGTTCTGGCTCCGGCCATGAGCGTTTTTGCTGCCAGTCCGGCGTTCGCTGATGGTTTTAGCCGGGCAAATACCATCATGGAGAAGGTATCCAGCGGGCTGCATGGTCTGGCGGCTATCACGATCACCGTGGCCGTGATCTGGATTGGCTATAAGACCCTGTGGAAAGGCGAGAGCCTGTCGCAGTGCGGCTACATCATCATTGGCGGCATTTTAATTGGCGGAGGCAGTGAAATCGGCGCTCTGCTGATGAGCTAAGAGGCTGAACATATGGCAAAGCTGCTCAAGGCAATGAAACGCCCGGCGGCGCTGTGGGGGGTGCCAATGGTGCCCCTGCTGGCTGTCACGGGTGTAACCATCATCGTTGCTATCTGGACTTCCGTCGCTCTCCTGTTCTTACTTCCTGTGCAATTTCTGGTGATGAAGTCCCTTACCAGAAATGAACCGATGCGGTTCAATCTGATTGCCGTATGGCTGAGAGCGAAGGGAAAGCCGGTAGCAAACCGTTTATTTGGCGCAACAACATTTATGCCCGTTGAGCATGATGATGTTGATATCAAGGAGTTTCTCGACGCCATGAAACTAAATCAGTGTGCCACCATCAAGAAGTACATCCCGTACTCATCGCACATTCATCAGCATGTGGTTCGTTCACCTAAAAGCGATCTGTACTGCACCTGGGAATTGATGGGAACGCCGTTCGACTGCGAGTCTGACGAATCGCTCCAGTTCGGGACGAACCAGTTACACGGGCTAATCCGCTCATTCGAAGGTATGCCCGTTACTTTCTACATCCATAACGACCGCAATACGTTTACCGACAATCTTCATAAAGATTCCGGCAACCCGTATGCAGATGAAGTTAGCCGTCTTTACTACGCTTCTGTCGGTCTGTTCCGGCGCAACCGCCTGTTCCTGACGGTCTGCTATCGCCCGTTTGTCAGCCTTGAAAAAGCAGAACGCAAACGGATGAAAGACAGCCAGAAACTAAAGGAGCTGGACGGTGCTTTGCTGGAAATGCTGGAAATAAAAAGCACGCTCGATACCGCGCTGTCGCGCTATGGTGCGCGGCCTCTCGGTACGTTTACCGAAGGAAGCGCGGTGTTTTCGTCTCAACTGGCTTTCTATGAATATCTGTTAACGCACCAGTGGCGAAAAGTGCGCGTCACCCGTACCCCGGCCTATGACGTGATGGGAGCGGCGGCGTTGTTCTTTTCGGCTGAATCCGGGCAGATAAACCACGCCAACGGTACGCAATATTTCAGGGGGCTGGAGGTTAAAGAGTTCTCCGAAGAAACCGCCACGGGAATGATGGACTCCCTTCTTTATGCGCCCTGCGATTACGTGGTCACGCAGTCTTACACCTGTATGTCACGTGAGGAAGCGAAAAAGGCCATTAAGCGTACCCGTCGCCTTTTGATGAGTGCCGACGACGATGCTGTTTCCCAGCGGCTGGATCTGGATGTGGCGCTTGACCTGCTGACATCGGGGAAAATCGCTTACGGAAAGCACCATTTTTCCATCATGGTGTATTCCCCGTCGCTGGAAAGCCTGGTTGCTGATACGAACGAAATCAGTAACGCGCTGAACAACATCGGGATAACGCCTGTTCCGGCAGAAATATCGCTTTCAGCAGCGTATATGGCGCAACTGCCAGGCAACTACAACCTGCGGCCACGTAAAGGGGAGCTGAGTAGCCAGAACTTTGTGGAGCTGGCCGCACTCCATAATTTCTATCCGGGCAAGCGCGATAAAGCCCCCTGGGGAGATGCGATGGCTTTACTGCGCACCCCGTCAGGCGATGGCTACTATATCAACCTGCATAACACACTGGCAGATAAGGACGAATTCAACGAGAAGAACCCGGCCAGTACCTGCATCCTCGGTACGAACGGTTCGGGTAAAACCATGTTGATGACGTTCTTTGAGATCATGCAGCAGAAATACGGGCGCGAGGATAGCTTCTCCCCGGATGCCAAAACCAAACGGCTGACAACCGTTTACCTCGATAAAGACCGGGGCGCAGAGATGAACATCCGGGCGCTGGGTGGCCGTTACTATCGGGTTATCAGTGGTGAGTCTACAGGGTGGAACCCGTTCTCATTACCTGCAACCAAACGCAATATCAATTTCATCAAGCAACTGATGAAAATCCTTTGTACCCGCAACGGCTCGACGATCTCCCCACGTGATGAACGCCGTCTGAGTGATGCGGTTAATGCTGTGATGAATGACGAGCCGCAATATCGCGTCTACGGCATTACCCGAATGCTGGAAAATTTGCCTGAGCCGGCTACGAAAGAAGCCCAGGAAAACGGCCTTAGCATTCGGTTGTCCCAATGGGCGCAGGGCGGTGAGTTCGGCTGGGTGTTTGATAACCAGTCTGACACGTTCGATATCAGCAACTGCGATAACTTCGGCATCGACGGAACGGAGTTCCTGGACGACGCAAGCGTATGTGCGCCAATCTCGTTTTATCTGCTGTACCGCATTACCAGCCTGCTTGACGGGCGACGACTGGTCATTTTCATGGATGAATTCTGGAAGTGGTTACGCGATCCGGTGTTTAAGGACTTTGCTTATAACAAGCTGAAAACCATCCGTAAGCTGAACGGGATGCTGGTCGTCGGTACTCAATCCCCGGCTGAGATCATCAAAGATGATATCGCTCCTGCAGTGATTGAGCAGTGCGGGACACAGATTCTGGCGGCGAACCCCAACGCCGACCGCGCACACTATGTTGACGGTATGAAGTTTGAGCCGGAAGTGTTCGATGTGGTGAAAGGGCTTGACCCGCAAGCCCGCCAGTATGTTGTGGTGAAAAATCAGTTCAAGCGCGGCGATACCAAACGTTTTGCCGCTCGTGTCACGCTCGACCTGTCGGGTATCGGCAGATACACCAAAGTCATGAGCGGCGATGCCCCCAATCTCGAAATATTCGAATCGATTTACCGGGAAGGAATGCAGCCTCATGAATGGCTCGATACCTACCTGGCTAAAGCGCTCTGACCCAAAGGAGATACACGATGAAAACTCGCTTTCGTACTCTTATTCTGGCTTGCGTCATTGCAAGCCCACTGGCTCATGCTGGTATTCCCGTCGCTGTTGATGCTGACCCTATGCGGGACGTGCAGTGGGCGCAGGAGTTAAAGCGCTGGATGGAAACGGCCAGACACTACCAGTCACAAATACAGGCATATAAAGACCAACTGGCGACGGCCACTGGCGTTCGTGATGTTGCTGATTTTGTAGATCAGGCCAAAGGCCTGAAAGCTGACCTTGAAAAGCTGCGCAAGCCCGGACAGGCGCTGAATGATTTGCTTCTCTCCGGCGGTTCCTCCGGGCAGTTCGATGCGTTGTACGAGAAGTATAAAATTTTCGACACCTGCAACACGGCACAATCGGGGAGTTATGCCAACGTATGCAAGCAGCAGGTCATCAACAAGGCTATCCAGCTTGAGCAAACCGACGAGGTTCAGAATCAGGTAAGCCAGACCCTGGGGGAAATCAACAGCCTCTCCAACAGGGTAGCGTTAGCCAAAGATTCGAAAGAATCTCAAGACCTTGCAAACAGTATTCAGCTAAAATCAGTCATGCTAAACACGCTTACCACCCAATGGGAAATGAGCGTGAAAGCAGCAGAGAAGCGCGAAAATGCGCTTGAGGCGGAACGTGTTAAACAGTGGAATCAGCAGCAGTTAAACGCGCCAACTTTAAAATTTCATGAGTAAGGAAAGATTATGAATAAAATTATTGCCATCGTTGCCCTTTCACTTGTAGCCATTATTTCAGGATGCAAGGAAGAAGCGAAAACAACGAAATGGTATCGTGATCATCCTGATGAATTAAAAGTTGTTTATGAAAAATGTCAAAAAAGCGGAGACGCTTCTGAAAACTGCAAAAACGCAAATGAAGCCCATTATCAAATACAGCAATTAAACGCACCAACGCTAAAATTCCATGATTAGAGAGGTTCTTTATGGCCGAACTCGGTACATTTGAATTTATAGATAAACAGCTAATTGGTGGGATAACTCAATCTACCAGTGGGTTGATGATGGAACATTCATCAATGGTTATGGGGCTGGCCGCTGCGTCAGCCACCATCTACATCATGTGGAGAGGCTATCAGACATTAGCAGGTAAGCTCTCCACGCCGATGGAAGACACGATGTGGGACATCATGCGGATGGCGATCATCCTGTCGTTCGTGGCTAACGTCAGTGGCTACCTTGATGGCGTGATTGATGCCATCAACGGTTTAAAGGAGGGTTTTTCTGGAGGCGACAATATCTGGCAAATGCTAGATACCTTATGGGATAAGGCAAAAGTTTTGGGAAAAACATTACACGATATGGATAATTCCACATATGTAAAAGATGAAGGGATGACCGCTCAATTTTATGTATGGCTTGGGATATTCATCCTTATGGTTTTAACAGCTTTTGTTTCGATGGTCGCTGAGATAATGATCTTACTTCTTAGCATCACTGCGCCTATTTTTATTTTTTGCCTTATGTATGGTTTTTTGCGACCAATGTTTAATAACTGGTTGCAAAATATATTTGCAGCGATATTAACCGTTCTATTTTCAGCATTATCATTAAGAATAGTCATAAACTTTATGACTAAAATATTAGCCCAATCTCAAGCCGGAGCTGCACAGTCAAATATTGTGGAACTAGGTGCACAGGTCTGTTTGGCTGGTATCTGCGCCGCAATACTGGTGTATATCTCCGCTAAAGTAGCCGCAGCACTGGCCGGGGCAAGTGCTACCGTATCCATGCAGGGGCTGGCCGCTGTAGGTATCGGTGCTGCTGCTTTTGGTGCCGGGAAGCTGGCCGGGGGAGCAGTTAAAGAAACCAAACGTTCCGCCCAGGACAACATTCAGGGCTGGAAGGATGCAAATGCAGGTAAGCCCGGCAAGCCCGGAGGTGAATTAGGCTATAACGCGTCTAAAGCGCGTAAATACGCGATTGAGCAGATGATAGCCCGGAACGAAGCGCGGAGGCTGGCACAGTCGAGAGAATCCGCGGTTAAGAAGTTCAACAGCTAGGCCAGACGTCTCCAGCCCATCCCCCGAAATACCAACCTATGAAAATATAATTATATTTTCATATTTCTAATTCAGTTGAGGAAATCATTGATGAAACGCTTGATTGCGCTGGCTTTGCTGTGCGCGCTTTCTGGCTGCGCCCAGAACACGCCTCCCTCTGCCTTTAGCGGTAAGGGAGAACCCGTAAACACCCCTCAAATTATGGCGGAGTTAAACAGTCATGAGTGAACAGAAATTAATTGCTGAATCCCGCACCTTTGAGCAGCAAATGATTGAGCGGGATAAACGCGCCACGAAAGTCGGTTTTGTTGTTGGCGGCGTGGGTCTGCTGATTGCGGTACTGGCGCTCGTCGCCGTGGTCGTGATGTTGCCACTGAAACAGACGGACGTCGAGCTGTATACCGTGGATAACCACACGGGACGGGTGGAACACGTTACCCGGACATCGAAAACCAGCCTGACCGCAACAGAAGCCTATCAAAAGGCGATGGCCGCAAACTACGTCAAAGTACGTGAGCGGTATGTCTACCCCTCTTTGCAGGACGACTACGAGACGGTACAGGTCTACAACGCTCCCCAGGTAAACGATGACTATCTGGCGCTTTACGCCGGAAAAAACGCCCCTGACAAGGTTTATAAGAACGGGGCGCACACCGTGAAAGTGGAGATCTTGTCCAACCAGATCACCGATGCGACAGCCCCTGATAGGGTCGCCACCATCCGCTACAAGAAGATTATCCGCCGTCTGGCTGATAACAGCACCCGCAACGAATATTGGGATGCCCGGTTCACGTTCCATTCTGACCCTGACAAGGAAATGAGCGATGCGGAACGCGAGATCAACTACTTCGGCTTTACCGTCACCAGTTGGCAGACCGACCGCGAAATCCGGGGAGGTGAATGATGAAAAAGTTAACGTTTACCGCACTGGCATTGATGATGTGCAGCGCGGCATGGGGTGCGGCCATACCGCAGGCAAGCCGCTATGACTCCCGCGTGCAGCAGGTTATCTATAACCCGCAGAACGTCACCGTCGTTAACACCAAACCCGGCTTTATGACAACTCTGGTCTTTGATAACGATGAGGCGGTCATAAGCGCCAAACCCGGCTTTGATGAGGCGTGGGAAGCCACGCCGGATGCAAACCGGGTCAACGTTCGCCCGGTAGCGCTCACGCAGGGAGCGCCCGGAGAGGATGGCAACACAACGCAAGTCGTGATCCCCCCGAACAGCCGGGATTGGCATACCAACATGCTGGTTGTCACCAGTAAGCGCCTGTACAACGTCGAGCTGAACGTCATTGACGATAAATCAACGCAGCAACCGGCTTTCCAGGTGAGCTATCGCTATCCGGGCGAAGAACGGGACAAAGCCAGTCGGGAGGCGACGGCCAGACAGCGCGAGTGGGAGCAGAAGCAGCAGCAGGCCAGCGTCCAGAAAGCGCTGAACTCGGCGCAGACGCCCCGCAACTGGAGTTACACCCAATATCCGGGCAAAGGCAGTCTCAACATTGTTCCCGATTTTGCTTACGACGATGGTCGCTTTACGTTCGTGGGCTTCTCCCCGTCTAAGTCCATTCCTTCCGTCACCAAAGAGCTGAACGGCAAAGAGCATGTGGTTAACAGCAGTATCCAGAAGAAAGGCGACTTCACCGTACTGGTGATTCAGGAGGTGACGCCACGCCTGGTACTGCGTTCCGGTAATGCTGTTGTGGGTCTGGAAAATAGCGGATTTGGCAAGGTACACGCCGCCGATGGTTCCACCGTATCCCGGCAGGTGGAAAGAGTGGAAAAACCGGAATCCAATTAACCTATAAAAATAGTTTTATATTTTTATAAAAGGAAACGCGCATATGAACGACGAAAACAAAGTGCCTGTGCCGGATGAAGCGCAGGCGTCCCCGGCACACGCTGAGGATGATATTGCCACGCTTGAGCGGGAAGCCCGCGCTAAAAGGGAGGCAGAGCTTCTCAATGCGCAGGACGACGAAGAGAAAGACCCGGTACAACCCGCCGTTAACAAGCTGAAAAAGCGTAAACGGGGCAAAGCAACCGCCTTTCTTGCCATTGTCGCGGTCGCGCTTATCTTCCTGGCATGGGGCGGTAACTGGGTTTATCGCAATATCCTGTGGCAGCCCACGGAAGAAAAGAAACAGGACACAGCCCCGCAGACGAACAAAAGCGATTACCGACAGCGTAACGATCTCGGTATGTCCACCGATACAGCCGAAGAAGAGCCAGAGCAGCAGAACAACAGCCAGAGCAGCACGGCGGGAACAGGGCAGGCGGCACCGACCGCCCCGCCAGAACTCAATAAAGCCAGCTTCCTAATTCGCCGTGACGGTTCGGCCACCACACAGAACCAGGTAAAAACCCGGCAGCAGGAAATGACGCTGAGATCGGCAACAACCACCGGACAACAGGACAGCAGCGCGGCCACACCTCCCGGTCAGCCGCAAAATACCGCCGCACCGTCACCGGGGCAAAGCCCAGCGCCAGTACGGCGGATACCCTATAACCCTGACCTGTACATCCCGGAAAATACCTCGATCCCCTGCTCACTGGATCGCCGCTTTGTATCTGACCGGGCGGGGAAACTTCGCTGCACGGTCACTACTGACATCTGGAGCGCCAGCGGCAACACGAAGCTGATAGAGAAAGGCACCACAGCATCATTACTTTACCGCGCCATAGCAGAAGAAGGTATGAAGCACGGGCAAGGGCGGGCATTCATCATTGCAACGAAGCTACGCACCCGCCAGCCGCCTTATCTCGATATCCCGTTGGTTGATACCAGCGCGGCTGGCGAGCTGGGCGAGGCTGGCGTTGATGGCTGGATAGATTCGCACTTTTGGGAACGGTTCGGCGGCGCGTTAATGGTCGGCATGATCCCCGACATTGGCGCATGGGCATCCAATAGCGCGGGTAAAAAAGACCGCAATACGGACTATACGGAAAACAGCCGCCAGGCTATGGCTGATATGGCGCGTACTACGCTGGAGAACAGCATCAATATTCCCCCAACGCTCTATAAGAATCAGGGCGAGATCATCAACCTGATCACAGGTGAGGATATTGATTTTTCCAATATCTATACACTGAGGTTGAAAAATGACCGCTAAGAATATTTCCCTCGACCGCTATAAACAGCGTTTCTTTGGCGACTTTCTGGAGCTTCCCGGCCTGACGGAGATCGCCGTCAACCGTCCCGGTGAGCTGTATACCAAAATCAACGGCGTATGGGAGCAACACGCCGTTCCTTTGTCCTATGAGGATTGCTACAACTTTGCCCGGTGCCTGGCAAAGCACCACGGCGACAATATCGAAGATATTAAGCCGGGGCTGTCAGCTACGCTGGAATCCGGCGAACGGTGCCAGGTGATTGTTCCTCCGGCCTGTGAGCGCGATACGGTGTCTATTACCATCCGTAAGCCATCAAAGGTACAAATCCCGCACCAGGCGTATATTGATGCGGGATTTTATAACCGGGTAACAGGCGAGGAAAAAACGGAGACGCACGATGAGGAATTAATTGCATTGTACAATACAAAAAATATTCCTCTGTTTATGGAGAAATGCGTTGAGTACGGTAAAACACTCGCGGTCGCCGGAGAAACCAGCACCGGGAAAACTACCTACATGAAAATGTTGATAGGTTATATTCCGGTACATCTTCGGATATCAACCATTGAGGACAACCCGGAAATCACGTTCTTTATTCATAAAAACTACGTCCATCTTTTTTATCCGTCAGAATCATCAGATGAAAAAGGGTCTATCGTTACCCCGGCGAGCCTTTTACGCTGGAATTACCGTATGAATCCTGATCGCATTTTATTAACAGAGGTTCGCGGTGCGGAAGCCTGGGACTTCCTTAAAATAACAGGTTCCGGGCATGAAGGGAGTATGACCTCCATTCACGCAGGATCAGCGAAAGAAGCTATAGATGGGTTTATTACCCGTTGCTATGAAAATCCACAGTGCGCCCAGCTCCCCTATACATTTATGTTACGTAAGGTTCTGGATAGCCTGGACGTAATTGTGAGCATTGATTTAGACGGAAATGTCCGCCGTATGAATGACATCTATTTCCGTCCAATTCATCGAAACCAGTATTTTGAGGAAATGAAAGCATGATAAAGAAAATTAAAGTCATTATGTTGGCAGCAATAGTTACAGGATGTTCATCGCCACCGCCTCCCGTTCCTGTAGAGTGGGATAAAGCCGCTGAGCCATTAAATACCAGTTTACCGCAATGGAGTGACAATAACGTTATAGTCCCTTCCCCGACAGTTAACGGTAAATGGACATCATCAATCAGCGCACAAAGTTTCCACGATACAATATGGACTCCAGCAGTATTTTACGCAGCCGCCCATTCAACACGAATTGTCGTCACTGCACAATCCGGTACTGATTTCTTTAATGCTAAAAACTGGCTTCGCCAGAATGGCGCAAAAGGTGTTATTGAATACCAGCCCGTCTTTAACTGTCTGACATGCAGAGAAACCACTATTTATTTCTCTCGCCAATCCATTTAATCAACACAATCCAATAAGGATTTACCATGAAAAAAACCGTTATCACGGCGGCTGTATTATGCCTGACCGCAGGAACGCCGATTTATTCATTTGCCGCTGACCCATGCGAAGTTGTTCTTTGCATGTACGGAAAAGCAACGGGTAATAGTGGTGGGAGTGAATGCAGTTCAGCAGAACGCGCATTTTTTAAAATCAACGCTTTTAAAAAACACCATCGTTTTAATCCGGGTAAAACATTCGATATGCGAAAAGAATTTTTAGGCGAATGTAAAGCCGCAGACCCTGAATCAATAAGCAAAATCCTTTCAAAATTTGGCAGAGTGAAAGGATAACTGACATATCCATTTTGATATGAGAGGTTCGAAATGATAAACGAAGATTTATTCATTAAGAATATACACTCAAAAAATCAGGACAGAATATCTGTAGCCCTGGTATATGACACGTTATCAAAAGAAGCCCACAGAGGTTGTGGGCTGTATTATGAAATATACGAAAGCTGTTTTATAGGTCTTTTGCGCGATCATCTTTCAGAACTTAATGAAGCCGACGCAAATAAATTAAGACGCTATGCCGAGAGTAAAGGTACGAAAATTGATGATGCGTCCTACAGTGAAGCACTGGAAGCTGAAAGGGAGTGCAGGGCTGAAATATACCGCGAGCAAATGTAATCACACAAAACAAAAGTGTATTGTACAATACACAGACTAACAGGCGACGGGGTTTTAAGGCTTCATTATTTTTGGCTTCAATTTCGAAGAAATTGTTAAGACGAAAAATAATGAAGTGGTACGCGGAAAGAAAATTCAATTTCGGAGAAATTGCTAATTTTCAGGAACCGCGCCCACCTGCGAACATTCGCCCACAGCGAATTGAGCAGGCCGGGGGGAGCCGCAAAAATTTTGCCGCCCCAGCGAGCAAAAAGGCACGCCCACGTGCCGTTTTTTGTGGGGGGCTTGCCCCGCACACCGTCGCAGCCAGGTAATATAACCCGCCCCAGCGGGGGATATTACCGATTAGGCGCGACCAACCCCTTTAAAGCAGCGTTCCGATTTTTTCGAGCTTGCGAGGAAAAATAGGCTAAACGCAGCGTCTTAAAGGGGTTGGTCGCGCGTAGCGCAAGACGGTGTGCCGCCTTTGACCCTGGGGGTTTTGGCTCGGCGTCCAGCCGGGACATTACCCCCATGTGTCATGCAGTGAGGGCGTCCAGCCCGAACGTAATGGCACACGCCGTTGCCCGTCATTCGGGCGTTTCAGAGGACAGACGACCAGTGGTCGGCTGTATTCTGAAAGCTCGGATAACGGGCTTGATCGCCACTGGCGATCAGCGCCTTTTGCCTATTCATCGGAGCATATTATGGGAGCATCGCATGGGAGCGTGGTTGCGCTCCTATAAGCTGCTCCCATCTTTTGCGCCCAACACGTCAGTTTTCGTATGGAGAAAATAGATATGGGTTCCCACCTGATGCAAAGGCTGAATGCCTTTGCCGATGCATTTTCCTTTTTTCTGTTATGGCTGCAAAACAGCCCTGTCATATTATCCCTGCTCGCAGGTCTTACATTACCTTTTATATTCCACCTTCCCCGCGAGGAAAGAAAGAACGCCCCGTTCTGGTTAAAGTCTGTGGCGTGTGTGTCCATTTTCTTTTTTATATTCGGCACCATATCACCGCTAACTATTCAGGGGTTAAGCTACTTTTTTAAGTCACTCGACAACAACATACTGTTTAGAGTTCCGCTATGGATCATGACCATAATATTTACGGCAGCAGGATTAATATTTCATATTGCAGCCCGACGACTTTTAGCTGGAGAAATTGACAACCTAAAACATCGAATGATTAAGAAAAGCAAGCTGGAGAGAAATACCAGAACGGATGTACGCAAAGTAAAAGAGTTATTACCCGACAGCATAGAATACAATCCACTCGATTACATTGATTTAAAGAAAGGTGTTTTTATTGGCTTAAACAAAGATGACCAGCCGCAATACATAACCATAAAAGAATTTAAAACCCAACACGCAGCAATTATCGGTACAACAGGTTCCGGGAAAGGCGTAACTGCGACCGCTCTACTTTATCAGGCTATTCTTTTAGGCGAGGCTGTTTTTGTAGAAGATCCAAAAGATGATGAATGGGCACCACATGTACTTAGGGAAGCATGTAAAAAAGCAGGCAAGAAATTCACACTTATAAATTTAAACAAGCTAAATTTCCAGCTTGATTTACTGGCTGATATCTCTCATGAACAACTGGAAGAATTATTTAACGCAGGCTTTAGCCTGGCTAAGAAAGGGGAGGCTTCAGATTTTTATCGTATCTCTGACCGTCGCGCAGCCAGAAACACATCGGCAATTTATGAAAAAGGAATGACGCTTCGTGATTTATTTAACACTGACTTTGTTCAGTCATTACGTGAAGATGTTCCCGCATTTTGTGGTGAGCTGGAAGAAATTGCTTTAGTTAACTCAATTAATGCCACCAACGGATTTTCTTTAAAAGAGGTTTTTGATGAAGGTGGTTGTTGCTACATTATTGGTTCAACGCGCAATCAAAAGATAATTTCCGCACAAAGAATGATTCTTACACGGCTGATACAAATAGCAGAGACCAGGAACAGAATAAACAGCACTCCACGTACTGTTGCTATTTTTCTCGACGAGTTGAAATATCATCTCTCTCGCCCTGCTCTTGAAGGACTTGGAACGGCACGAGATAAAGGCGTGCATATATTCATGGCTTTTCAGGCGATAGACGATCTGCGTGACTGCCCGTCTGATTTAAATGGCGATTCAGTTATTGGCGCTATCATTGAAAACGCCAAATTCAAATTAATTTATAAAATCCAAAACCCCGAAACAGCAGAATGGGCGGCAAAAATGACAGGCTCTATCCTGGTCGATGATGAAATGAGGAAAGTACGGACTGATTTATCATTGACGGAAAAAGTGGATACAGACCGAATGATAAGACAGGCAGAAAGTTACTACGTTGACAGTAATATGTTTTTAAACCTCCCTGAAAAAGTTGGTTTTGTATTTACGTCAACCGAACTACCAAGAGCTACAAAGATGTTTCAGGTTCAGGTCAAAAAAGAAAACATCGAACTTCTTTCATTTGAGTATAAACAAGCCACGCCAGAAAAAAATGAAAGTCAGGAATATAAGCCATCAATCAATCTGTGAGGGCTGAAATGCTTATTCATAACGTTGCAGAAAGGAAAGAAGCTGCAAACAGAAAAATGCTTGCATTGCTGACATTCCTTAAAGAAGAAACATACTCCGATTTTAAAACGCTGAAAAAAGTTGTTGGGTTCAAGGGTAAAAGTCACCGTCCAACGTATGCGCTACTGAATAAAGCGGTTGCATTGGGGTTTCTGATAAAACATGAATACCCGGTAATAGCCGGAAAAAAATCACTATGGGGTATCACCATGCAAGGGCTGGCGATGGTGGTTAAACCTGATGATAAAGTATTCCCCGGTTATTTTGAGCCGGGGAAACTCAAATACTGGACGCTGGAACACCGGCTCCTGAATCATCGGGTCAGAATTGCACTGGAAGAGAAAGGCGGGCAAGGCTGGCTTAATGGTGATCGGGGGGAGTTTATTGCGCGTTATCCTGGAGTTCGCCATCGTCCTGACGGGATTATCACGTTAGATAGCGGCGCAATCGTCGCCGTCGAAACTGAGCGCTCAATGAAAACCCGCGCACGCTATATCAACATCATTAACAGCCATCTGGCGGCCAGCGATGCCGGACGCTGGCACTACGCTATGTATGTCATGCCGGATGACAAAACCAAAACATCGTTAATCCGGCTGTTTGACTCCATCAAATCGGTAATGAGGAACAACGTTCCGGTGCCGTTCGACGCGAAAAACCGCGAAATGTTTCTTTTCCGCACCATTGATGAACTGGAGCAAGCAGCCGCCAGCGGCGGCCAGTGATTATTTATATAAATCTATTTTTATAAGGTGTGACAAATGAAATGCCGATCTCATTTGCTTGTGTTTCTGCCCCTGCTTTTCCCCGCCCTTTGCCTGGCTGACTTTTCTGGCCGTGTTGTTCGGGTCATCGATGGTGATACTGTCCAGGTACTCGCCGATGGCAAAATGATGAAAGTTCGCCTTAACGGTATTGATGCCCCGGAATCGGGGCAACCGTTCGGCCAGCGCTCGAAGCAAAACTTGTTAAAGCTGGCCGTCCAGAAACAGACGGAGGTCATAGCTAACAATACAGATCGTTATGGCCGCTGGCTGGGAACATTGATGATTGATGGTATCGATATCAACGCAGAACAGGTTAAAGCGGGTATGGCGTGGGCTTACCGCTATCATGGCCGTGCCAGTGACGAAACAATGCTACGCCTTGAAGAAGAAGCCAGACGCCATAGAATCGGGCTGTGGTCGTCACCTGATCCAGTGGAGCCGTGGAAGTGGCGCAAACAGAATAAATAGGATTATATTTTTATATAATTCTGATATGGTAAGGTTAATTTTTAGACGGACGAGGGACTTATGATATTCGCTAAATTTAAGTCACTGACCCATAAGATAGACACAATGGTTATTCGTGACATTAAACGGGAGATGCCGTTGAAATACTGGTCATTCAAAGTGGCGGAATGGATCGCCAGAATCGGGATGATTGGCTTTGTTTGTACCTTTCTTACGTATTTCGGACTCGGCCTCATCATGCAGCACTCAGGCCAAAACCTGCCGGAATCGTTTACCGAGGGATGCGCTCAGGCCATCGTTGCATTGATAGCTATTGCCCTGGTCGGTTTCCTGGTCAGAGGCGGGTTGTACGTCGATCTGGAAAAAAGAATCCTGGATAAGTGGCAGGGCTACGTTCAGTGATGGTATCACCCGGCCAGTGGCCGGGATACCGGGTGACTTAATGGTATTAGCTCAGACTCGACCTGACAGGTTTCGCAGGTAGAGCATAATCAAATCTGACAGTCTGCTTTGAGCGAGGTGCGGAAGTTACCCCGAGATCATTAATAGCTAAGAGGCTGTGCTGCCGCCTAAAAGTATTACTACCAGAGCAGTGGGGATTCGGTTATTGTGTTTAATCATTATGAATGGAACATAGCATGCGCCACAAAATTATCGGTTGGAAAAGCTTTTTCTTAGCCTTTATCACCCTGCTAGGTGGTTGTGCTACAACTGTTGTCAGTAATGAAGATGCTAAAAATGTTCCAGAAGAACGTATAATTTTAAGGTCTTCCCAAACGAAAAATCCAGGTGAAGCTACTTTGGTAGTCAAACGTGACTCTGGCTTCACTGGAAGTGGTTGTAATATAGTTGTTTATCTTGATGGTAGAGCGATTGCCGAATTGGATACTGGAGAGAAAGTAACATTTTATGCTCAACCCGGGGATCATGTTTTAAGTGCAAAACAGACAAGCATTTGTGTCGCTGGTTTAAAAGAAGTAGGTATAACTCTAAAGGAAAATGAAAGTAAAACTTACCGCATTGGATTCGGTGGGAACGTCGATATGTCGATAAATGCTTCAGCCTTCTAAAAGTATGCGTAGCACTAAGAATAATTTAGACGTGTTGATTCAGAATCCCTATTAACATCTTGGCTTTTGCAACCACTATGGTTATCTGTATCGGTGTCTGCTCCTGGCACAGAACTGCCTGTCAGATTAGTTATAGCTCTGTGCCGTAGCTGTGTCAGGTCGAGTCTGAGCTAATACAACTTAATGATGTTTTTTCCAGAATTCCTGGTACGCCTCGAACAGCTCCCCATGTTTCATATCGTTGGCCGCAGCAATGGAACGGAACTCACGTTTCAGCTCCATATCAATGTATAAGTTAAGCTGTGCCTTACGGCCATCAGCACTTTTCCGGGTAGGATTAAAGCCGTGCTCCGTGTCCGCCTGGCTTGGCGGCTCACCTTTGGTATTGCGCGGTTTTGCTGGGACGTTCGCCATAATATCATCTCATAGATAAATATAATTATATTATTATATACTACTGCGTAAGCGTTGTCAGTCGGTCGATCACACCCTGCACAACATCATCAGCTTTTTGCCGTGGGCCAGGAAAAGGCGACTCCGTAAGAGCAAGCCCTTTATCCTGCGCCTGGCTGAACGATGTCAGAAAAGGAATAGCGCCCGGAATGACGGGAACGCCGCAGGGTTGCAGGTATTCCAGCGCCGCGCGATATTCACTCTCACTTTCACTTACCCCCGCAAACACCACCGCCATTTTATCTGTCGAATGCCCTTTGTTACGCAGCGCGTTTACGGTCGTAACGGTCGTTCGTAGATCGTCCACGCTAAACCCTGTCGGCAGTACCAGCAAATCGACAATATCAATCAGGCTGAGTAACGATTTCGTCGCATACGCCGCACTGTCGATGACAATCAAATCCCATTGCCCGGATTCAATCTGTTTCTTCGCCTGTGAAACCGTTCCGCATCCCTGAATTGTCACCGGAGGTTCAAAACCATTCCGCAACCTACGTTGCCCCCAGTCCAGGAAAGACCCCTGATCGATATCCATATCCAGCCCAAGAACCCCCCATCCTGCCTTTGTATACTCGGTGGCGATAGCCCGTGACATCGAGGACTTTTTCACCCCACCTTTCCCGTTAGCCAGCGCGATAACAGCGGTCATGCCCCCCCCTATTAAAATATTTTTATAGAAAAATATAGATTTGGTTTGAGTGTAACGCAGACACACAAAAGAGTAAATATAAACCTATAACAATATAATTATAGGTTTATATATTTTTTTTATTCTGCCGCCATAAGCTCACATCGACACTCACCGCAAAGCAATACAGCGGAGGGTTTCGCCCATGCGTTCAGCCCACATTCCGGGCAGGTAAATTTCATGCGGGTGCCAGTACCCTTTACTGGCGGTTTGATCATGACGCTGAGATCGTCATCGTCTGGAATGAGTTCCGGGCGGGATTTGCTGACGGTCAGTGATAGCCGATTGATAAGGTCAGTATCGTTTTCATCGGTGACGGCCAGCCAGTCATCGAGGATATCGCTGTTAATCTTTGAGGTAACGATTGCTCCGTCAGACCAGGAGATAGAGAAGCCATTTTTAAGCAGGTCATACACGGCTTTCTGAAAGCGGCCACCACGGATAATGTAGTGCGTCATCTGCTACCCGTTCTTTTTCCCGCCAGGTAAGCCGGTATTTGATGGCATAAGCCCGACTTCCTCCATCTTCGCGCCCCATACACGATCATGATTGCCGCCCCGGCATTTTTTAACGGGGGCGTAATGCTGCCACACGTGCACCATTTCATGCACCAGTGTTGACAGAGTATCGGCCAGCGAACGGCCACCGAAGTAATCGGGATTCATCGCCAGCTCCGATACGCTGGATTCCCCTGTGAAGCGTTCAGGCGCGAAATAACCAAAGGTGTTACGACCGCGCTGTAACGTAATCAGCAGATCCGGCAGAGCCTTATCAAAGAGGGAAAGATTGAACCAGTCATAAGCCTGTTGAAACTCACTGTATGCCTTAATTGGCCCAACGGGAGCGAACGCGCAATTTCACGACATTTGCTGATATCCGAAAGCGAGCGTTTTCGTACACTGCTTACAGTACCTGTCCAAAACTTAGTGAAATTAGTTTCGTACATGCGTTATAATTCGTACATCCATTTCGTACACAAAATTATGCCATGTCACGAGTTTTTGCTTACTGCCGGGTCTCCACACTGGAACAGACCACTGAAAACCAGCGCCGAGAAATTGAAGCAGCCGGTTTTACCGTTAAACCCCAGCGCCTGATTGAGGAACAAATCAGCGGATCAGTGGCTGCCAGCGAACGCCCCGGTTTTGCCAGACTACTTGATCGCATGGAAAATGATGATGTGCTGATAGTGACCAAACTTGATCGCCTGGGCCGTGACGCAATGGACGTGCGAAAGACCGTAGAGCAGCTGGCAGCATCCGGTATTCGCGTACACTGCCTCGCGCTGGGTGGCGTGGACCTCACCAGCGCGGCCGGAAAGATGACCATGCAGGTCATTTCGGCGGTAGCGGAGTTTGAGAAGGACCTGCTGATTGAGCGCACACATTCCGGCCTGGCAAGGGCCAGAGCAGCCGGGAAACGGTTTGGTCGGCCACCGGCGCTGAATAACGAACAGCGACAGACCGCGCTTGAGCAGCTGAAGGCAGGGGCCAGTATCAGCGCCGTTGCCCGCCAGCTTGGAACCTCACGACAAACCATCATGCGCCTGCGTGACGATGCGGTGAGCTCGGAGTGACTAGAATAACAGGGGAGGGGACCGAACCACCCCGGAACGGTCCCCTAGGACCTCAGCTCCGGTATAATACTGCCAGATGACCACACTTAAACCAACGGAGACGCGGAATGTCAGGCAGAAAAGGAAAGGGCGGGAAGTCACCGGTTCCCCATGACGGGCTGTTTAAAACCTTCCTGACCCATACAGATACCGCCCGGGATTTTCTGGCCCTGCATCTGCCGGCAGAGTTACTGCAGCTGTGTGACCTGACCACCCTGCAGCTGGAGTCAGGCTCCTTTATTGAGGAAAACCTGCGAACCTATTTTGCCGACGTGCTGTACTCCCTGAAGACCACCGAGGGTGAGGGATACATTTATACGCTCATTGAGCATCAGAGCAGTCCGGACAGGCATATGGCGTTCAGACTCATGCGGTACTCAATTGCCGCCATGCAGAAACACCTGGACGCCGGCCATGAGCAGCTGCCGCTGGTTATTCCGCTGCTGTTTTCCCACGGCCGTGGCAGCCCCTGGCCCTGGACGCTGAACTGGACGGAGCTGTTTGCCAGCCCGGAAACAGCACGAAAACTGTATACCGGTGATTTTCCCCTCATTGATGTTGGCGCCATCGATGACGATGAAATCATGAAGCACCGCCGGATGGCCCTGCTGGAACTGATGCTGAAGCACGCACAAACCCGCGACCTGGCTGAGCTGACCGAACATCTGGTCACCCTGCTGATTGCGGGTTACACTACCGATGAGCAGCTGGTCACTTTGATGAACTGGATGCTGCAGACGGGAGACACGGCCAGACCCGAGGCATTCCTGCAGGAACTGGCCCGCCGGTCACCGCAACACGAGGAGATTTTAATGACTATTGCACAACGCCTGGAACAGAAGGCCCGTGAAGAAGGTATCCAGCTTGGCGAACAGCGCGGCATCGAGAAAGGACGCTCTGAAGGCGAGCGCGAAGCGACCCTGAGAATTGCCCGCACGATGCTGCAGAGCGGCATCGACCGCAATACAGTGATGGCCATGACCGGTCTGACTGAAGAAGATCTGCAGCGCATCACCCACTGACACTACCGGGTTGCCTGCTGGCGACCCGTTCTTTACTGGTCAACCAGCGCTGATGGTCACCAGTTTCCAGTGATCGTCGTTGCTGACGGCCTCCCAGCCACAGCTTTTCAGCAGCGCATTAAGCCCCTCGGCGCGGCCGCCAATTCTTGCCGGCACAGGTAGCACCTGCGTCCCGTCATCATTAAAACCAATATCCAGCGCGCTTTTCAGCAGACAAATACTGTTCACCGATGCCGATGGCAGAATCTTATTTCGACCGCTCCACTCACTGTCGCTGAGGACGTGATACCCCCAGTCGTACTGCTTCGCCAGTTCCAGCGCGTAGGTCAGGCGAAAAAGGTCGTTCTGCTCAGACAGTTCGCCGGTGCAGCTACGCCAGAGATAATCCAGCTTATGGCGCAGCCGCGCGCGAACGCCGAGCGTACGGCCCTGGTTGAGTATCCAGTCAACATCGGTGGCCACGTCACGAGAAAAGCGACGCTGTTTTTTCACCTGCGCAAACCAGCGGGTGATAAACAGGTTTTCCTGCGACTCCGACGCCACCAGGCCATCTTCCCTGGCAGTCAGCAGGGCGATAAGTGCGCACCATGCCAGGTGACCCGTTTTTTCCATATTTCTCATATCATCACCAGCGCGGGGGGCTGTCCTCTTTCTATTTAAGTTGGCTGCACCTCGTTCACTACACCATGATATACAAAATTTTGGCGGCTTGCCGCTTACAACCCCATCACGGAAATTTCGGCGGTTCCGGCGTACAACCCCATACACCGCAGCCATGACAGCGATCCTGGCGTTGTTGCTGCCGTTGCCGAACGTTACCGGCAGCAGGCAGACAACCACTGGCAGAGTATCCTGAAGAATATCGAAAGAGTGAAGCAGGACTACCGTAAAAATCAGAACAACGAGAGAGCTGAAGGTGATTAACGTTCATTATCAATGCTAATGTATGCGTACATTAGCATTGATATCATGCAGGAGGGTCTGCCGCCTCAGCGCATGGCCC
>ERZ1673734.417-NODE-417-length-36645-cov-41.736649_pt1 | contig 36645 bp, 29 predicted proteins | sample MGYA00580199_ERZ1673734 | MGnify/ENA primary metagenome ERZ1673734 (study PRJEB41218, sample SAMN15661742) | gut metagenome | host: Homo sapiens | place: Canada: London | collected 2015-08-20/2019-03-30 | study: EMG produced TPA metagenomics assembly of...
GCTGCACTTAGAGAGTATGCTCAAACGGCTTGAAGTCTAAATCCGAAACTTGAGTCCTTAATAATTTCACCCGGATGTGTGGGGAAAGCAGGATTGATATTATTTGCTATCATATTTGGTGTCGACATATTATTTCTTATTTATTATCTTTTGCAAAAATAGTGCAACAAATTGACATTCACAAATTTTGTGAAGATAAATTCATTTACATTAACAATAGCAATGAAAATTTGTACGACTCCCAAATTAATAGTAAATTTGCAGTAATTCGGAAACAAATCAAAAAACCTAAATAAATGAAGAAAACTTTATTGTTAGTGGCTGTTGCAGCATTGGTATGCAGCGGCACTGCCTACGGACAGCGCAAGGCGAAGCGTCAGACAAAGAAGGACGTGCCTACGATTGTTCATTCGGTTGAGGTGAAGGACATCGCCGAGGTGGTTGACTCATGGGTGGAGAACGAGCAGAAGTTTGAGGACCAGAAGCTCCCGGCACACGCTACGTTCATACCCTACTCGTCTACATCGCAGATGATGCAAGACAAGTGCTACGCCATGCCGTGGCTCACGCCGGAGCGTGCCGACTACCTGCTGCTCAACGGCGAGTGGAAGTTCCGCTACACAGCCGACTGGAAGCAAGGCAAGCCCGAAGCAAAGGACTTCTACGCCGACAACGCCGACGTATCAGCATGGGACGACATTAAGGTGCCGCTCAACTGGGAGATGGCTGGCTATGATGTGCCTGTATATAATAATGTGGGCTATCCGTTCCACAACGACCCGCCGCGCATCAAGGCGATGGACGACAACTTCGACAAGAACCCTGTAGGTTCGTACCGCCGCACGTTCAACCTGCCCGAGGGCTGGGAGAAGGAGAAGCGCGTAGTGCTCCACTTCGACGGAGCGTGCAGTGCCATCGTGGTATGGGTGAACGGCAAGTACGCCGGATTCTCTGAGGGTGCGAACACCGACGCCGAGTTCGACGTGACGGCACTCGTGCGCAAGGGCGAGAACAACGTATCGGTGCGCGTGTACCGCTGGTCGGATGGTTCGTATCTTGAGGGTCAGGACATGTGGCACCTCGCCGGCATCCACCGCGACGTGTATCTCATGGCTACTCCGAAGGTGGCTGTAAGCGACCATTACATCACATCGCAGCTCAGCAAGGGCTACACCGCAGGCTCTATGAACGTGGAACTGACAGTAAACAACTCGCTGAAGCAAAGCGCAAGCAAGACGCTCGAAGTGGAGCTGCTCGACCCCGCAGGTCATCTCGTTGCGAAGAAGCAGCAGGCTGTAGCGCTGACAGCAAAGGACGCACAGAAGACTGTTTCTATAGACTTCGAGGGTCTGACGGACCTGAAGCTCTGGTCGTCTGAGCACCCGTGGCTCTACACCGTCATCGTACGCCAGCTGAACAACGGCGGCGAGGAGATGGTGTTCTCTACGAAGTACGGTTTCCGCGCCGTGGAGAAGAAGGGCAACCTCATCTACGTGAACGGCAAGCGCGTTTACTTCAAGGGTGTGAACACGCAGGATATCCATCCGCTCTTTGGTCACGCCATCGACGTGAAGACGATGCTGCGCGACGTGGAGCTGATGAAGAAGGCCAACGTAAACACCGTGCGCACATCGCACTATCCGCGCCAGGCTAAGATGTACGCCATGTTCGACTACTACGGACTCTACTGCATGAACGAGGCTGACGTGGAGTGCCACGGCAACCAGAGCATCTCTAACATACCGTCGTGGGAGGCTGCATACGTAGACCGCACGGCACGCATGGTGCTGCGCGACCGCAACCACCCGAGCGTGGTGTTCTGGTCGCTCGGCAACGAGTCGGGCGGTGGCTGCAACTTCCAGGCTACATACGACTGCGTGAAGCGCCTGCTGCCGCGTCGCGACGCATGGGTTCACTACGAGGGCTACAACCACGGCGAGAAGTATTCCGACTTCGGTTCGGACATGTACCCTGTGGTGAGCAAGGTGGTTGAGCAGCGCGACGGACTGAACAACAAGCCTTACTTCATCTGCGAGTATGCTCACGCTATGGGTCAGGCTGTAGGCAACCTGCAGGAATACTGGGACGTGATAGAGAACAGCAAGGGCATCGTGGGCGGCTGCATCTGGGACTGGGTAGACCAGGGCATCTACGACACACGTCGCATCAAGGCTGGCGAACCGCTGAAGGATCCGAATACAGGCATTCCTTACTACACTTCGGGCTACGACTATACTAAGATGAACCGTGGCGACTATGGTTTCCAGGGCGATTTCATGAGCAACGGCATCATCACTCCGGGACGCGAGTGGACGGCTAAGCTCGACGAGGTGAAGTACGTGTATCGCGATGTCGACTTCGTGTCGTTCGCCAATCACAAGCTCACGCTGAAGAACAAGTTCGCCTTCACCGACCTGAGCGACTACCAGCTCGTATGGAGCATCAGCGGACGCGGCGAGGGAGAGAGCAACTTGGCTCACGGCGCAGTGAAAGACCTGCAGTGCAAGCCGGGCGAAACATGCGTAGTAGAAATTCCGTACGACGTGAACGTTCCGGCAGACAAGGAGATTATCATCACCTTCAAGCTCAAAGTTAAAGACAAGACCGCATGGGCAAACCGCGCTCATGTGATTGCGGCACAGCAGTTCCGCCTCACACCCAACGTTGCAGCCAACTGCCCGTCGGTAGCCGACCCTACATACGTGCAGCAGAACCACATCGCTCTGCCCGCAATTAGCGAGAAGGGCAAGCTAAAGGTGAAGGGCAACAGCGTTGAGGGCAAGAACTTCAGCATCAAGTTCGACACTGACGGCACCATCGCCGAGTGGACATACGAGGGCAAACAGATTGTCATGCCGTCAGCAGGCCCCGACTTCAACGGCTTCCGCCGCATCGCCAACGACAACATCTCGCTCGGCGCAACGGGTGGCGTAGCCGAGAACGAGAACAAGGAGGAGGGCGCGATCACTGGTCAGAAGACGCTCGTGAAGGCTCCGAAGAAGCAGGGCAACAACGTGATTGTTGAGACTGCCGTGTCGAACGGCAAGGACACCCACCACATACTCTACACCATCTACCCGAACGGCGAGGTGGACATGCGCGTAGCGTTCAACAACTCGTCGGAGGAGACACGCCGCGTGGGCATCACAATGCAGTTCGCACCGGGCTTCGAGGGCGTGCTCTACTACGCTAAGGGTCCGCACTCCAACTATATCGACCGCCAACGCGGTTCGATGCTCGGCTGGTACCGCACATCGGTAGACAAGATGTTCGAGGAGCTGTCGACTCCGCAGACTATGGGCGACCGTCAGGGCCTGCGCGAACTGACGCTCAGAGACAACGGCAAGGGCTTGCAGCTGAACATGAAGGTGGAGGGTCAGCTCGCCTTCTCGCTCTCTCACTACGACGATCAGCAGTTCAACTACGACGTGTTCTACGGCGGCAAGCACCCGTACGACCTCACTCGCAGCGAGCAGGTGTTCGCTCACTTCGACTTCTGGCAGCGTGGCATCGGCAACCACTCTTGTGGCGGCGACTCTTGTCTGCCGCAGTTCAAGACTCCTACAGGCGAGCACGTGGTGACAATGCGCTTCACTCCGCAGACTTTCAACCCGAAAGCACGCTTCAGCGCTGACATCGTGAAGAACATCAAACCGATGGGAATTAAATAACAGCATCTTGACGCTCGTTTTTTAACGACGGATTAAAGCGGATTTAACGGATTCGTTGTTAAATACGTTGCTAATCGTAGCGGAGGTCTCCGGCCTCCGCAACACCAAGTCGGCATTTGCACTAAACAAACAGCGGATTAAACGGATTTTTATTGATTGAGCAATAAAGTCCGTTTAGTCCGCTTTTTCGTGTTCTGAACACACCTGTCTATCACTATATTAAACGACACGAAAGCAAAGCTAATTCGGTATTCCTCAGGGGGTGCACTTGTCTCAAGTGCACCAACACAGCAAACCGTAAACCAACACACCCCCCTTTGAGGATGGGCACGCAACTTTTTGGTTCCGCGTTCGGTTTCTATAGAATGAGTTTTTTCGCGGAAGTTTTCTTGTATTATATTTGCGAGTAAAAGTAAAGGAATAAAAAGGTAAAAAAGTAAAAAAACGCAGAAAATAACATGTTTCTTTACAACAGACTCACTTACTGAAAATATAGAAAGCCCTAAACATCTGAATTCCGTGGGAGCACACCCATGGGGTGCAGCTGTCTCAGCTGCACCAACCGAACAGATGGTACGCCTCTCGGCTGGTGCAATTCTTGATCGGTTGATGCAATTCTTGATCGGTTGGTGCACTTGAGACAAGTGCACCCCCTAAAGAATTCTATGAGAAAGCAACCAACAATCTACGCTTCCTCCGTGATATCCTCTGGCGCACGGAACAGCGAGAAGTTGACGCTGCCGTAGGCGCGGTGCTCTATGAAGCCCGGCACATCAGAGAAGTCGTTGTGCTTGCCGTGCTCGAAGACGAGCAGACCGCCGGGGCGCAGCATTCCCTTGCCCAGGATGAGCTGCGGTATGGTAGGCAGCGTAGGCAGAGCGTAAGGCGGGTCGGCGAAGATGAGGTCGTACTGCTGCTTGCACGACTTGATGAAGCGGAACACGTCGCCACGGATGAGGATGTTGTCCTTCGTGCCGAGCTTCGTCATGCACTCGCGGATGAACGACGCATGGTCGCGGTCCATCTCCACGCTCACAACCGGAGCGCAGCCGCGCGAGAGCAGTTCGAGCGAGATGCTGCCCGTACCAGCGAAGAGGTCGAGCGCCTGTGCGCCATCCATGTCTACGTAGCCGTTAATCACGTTGAAGATATTCTCTTTGGCGAAGTCAGTTGTAGGACGTGCCTTGAACGAGCGCGGAATATCGAAGTGGCGCCCTTTATATTTTCCTGTTATTATACGCATAATATGATGTTGAGATGGTGTTATGGTGAGATGGTGAGATGTGTGGTGTGATGTGTGGTGAGATGGTGAGGTGGTGTTATGGTGTAATGGTGAGGTGGTGTTATGTTGACATTTGCATTGCATATCTCAACACCTCAACATCTCAACACAACACCTCAACATCACAACTCAACATCACAACTCATTTACATTCTTTACAAACTGCCCGAGCTTTGTCTTCAACGTCTCGGGCTCCTCGGCGTTGCCTGTGATGACGAGAATGTCGGTGGGACGCATGGCGAGCTGTTGCCACACGCTCATGATGTAGAACACGGCGTCCTGCGTGTCATCGGCATGGAACGAGTTGCAGAAGCGCAGACGGTGCTTGCGGAAGGCGATGATGTCGAGGTCCTTGCCGCGGAACACGCAGAACAGCTTCTCCTGGAAACCGCCGTACGCACGCTGGTTCAGGTCGGCGAGCGTAGAGGCGATGCGCGGCTCGAAGCACACGTAGCGGAAATTCTCGTTGAGCACGAAGTGGAGGTCCTTGTTCACGGCGAACGCCACCACCACGCCCAACGCGTCGAGCGGCGACGTCTGCACCTCGTCGGCTGCCGCGAGGCAGAACGCGTTGCGGTAGAGCAGTGTGGCGCTTCCCGCGCTGTACTCGTCCTCGGGGATGAGCATCACGGGCGTGTCGACCACCACCGTCACACGGTCGTACTGGCGCGGATGGCGCAGCAGAGCGCACGAGGCGAGAGCCTGTCGCAGGTTGGCAGCCACGGCGATGCCCGAATTCAGGGCGTACGTCTCGCGGTCGTTGCCGCCGTCGGCAGAGTCGGTCTGCAGCGTCATCATCGTGTTGTCTATCGTGATGATAAGTTTCATATTTTTATACTGATATGTTTGCACAAAGTTACTGAAAAAGTTTGGGTTATGCGAAAAAAACAGCGTTCCAATGCCGTTCTATAGTCAAATTTCTGTAATTTTGTAGAATTGAAAAGACAAAAACCACAACGCTTATGCAATCATACAAGACCGACGTAGCAGTACTCATACTCTTCTTCAACCGTCCCGACCACCTCGGCAAGGTGTTCGACGAAGTGCGCAAGGCGCGTCCATCAAAGTTGTTCCTCTATCAGGACGGACCGCGCGGCGAGCGCGACCTGCCAGGCATAGAGGCATGCCGACGCATAGTAGAGAACATCGACTGGGAGTGCGACGTGCAGCGCCTCTATCAGGAGCGCAACTACGGCTGCGACCCCTCGGAGTACATCTCGCAGAAGTGGGCATTCTCGTTCGTCGACAAGTGCATAGTGCTCGAGGACGACGACGTACCCTCACAGTCGTTCTTCACCTTCTGCAAAGAGATGCTCGACCGCTACGAGCACGACGAGCGCATCTGGATGATTGCGGGCTTCAACCCCGAGGAGCAGCTGTCCGACTACCCCTACGACTATCTCTTCACCTCCGTGTTCTCTATCTGGGGATGGGCGTCGTGGCGCCGCGTCATCGACAAGTGGGAGCCCGGATACCCGTTCCTCGACGACCGCACGTCGATGCGACAACTCAGGAAGATAATGCGCCAGCGACGCTACTGCGAGGATACGCTGCGCGCATGCTACGACCACCGCGCGTCGGGCAAGGAATACTACGAGACGATATTCTGGGCATCGATGGTGATGAACTCCGGACTCGCCATCATGCCCTCGCACAACCTTATCAATAACCTTGGAGCCACCGACGGGTCGACTCACTATACCGGCTCGCTGCAGACCATGCCGCGCCGACTGCGCCGACTGTTCACCATGAAGCGCTTCGAACTGGAGGGCGAACTGAAGAACCCACCGTACGTGATAGAGGACGTCGACTTCAAGGAGCAAGTGTACCGCACGTACGCCTACGGCCACCCGTGGATAAAGTTCGGACGCTCTTTGGAGGAGCTCGTGCTCAACATACGTTACGGCAACTTCACGCATATATGGCGTTCGATAGGCAACCGCATACGCAAAATATTCGGCAAAGACAGCCATTGGTAAGCCATGAGAAGCAAAAAACTTAATAATCTCACAATAATATTAATAAACAAACGTTATACATACGTGTTAAAACGCGGATACATAATAATAACGATGATATTGTCGCTTGTCTCGATGAAGAGCCAAGCGCAGTACGACGTATCATTCAGCCACTACTTCGACATGGAACCTTCGTTCAATGCCGCAGCCGTGGGCAAGTCGCCGAAGCTGAACATCGCGGCGGCCTACGCCATGCAAATGGCTGGATTCAAGCGCAACCCTAACACAATGTACGCTGGAGCCGACGCACAGTTCCTGCTCATGAAGCAGTTCCACGGCGCAGGCGTGCAGTTCATGAACGACCAGATAGGTCTGTTCAGCCACAAACGACTCGCCCTGCAGTATGCGTTCAAGTTCAAGCTGTTCGGCGGACAACTGTCGACAGGCATCTCAGCCGGACTGCTCAGCGAGAGTTTCGACGGAACAAAAGTGGATCTTGAGGAATCAAACGACCCCGCATTCTCATCATCAAAAGTGGACGGCAACTCAGTAGACCTTGCCGCCGGACTCTACTACTCGCACCGCAATTGGTACGTAGGCGTCTCGGCGCAGCACCTCAACTCGCCCTGCGTGAAACTCGGCGAGACCAACGAGCTGCAGGTAGACGCCACCTACTATCTCACCGGCGGCGCAACCATCCGTCTGCGCAACCCGTTCCTCACCATCCTACCCTCGTTTCTCGTGCGCAGCGACCTCTCGGGCTATCGCGGCGACATCACCGGACGCCTCGTCTACACCAACGAGAAGAAGATGATGTACGCCGGCGTAAGCTACGCCCCTACGATATCTACGACGGTGCTCATCGGAGGCAAGTTCCACGGCATCGTCCTCGGCTACTCCTACGAGATATACACCTCTGCCATCAATCCTGGCAACGGAAGCCACGAGATATTCATCGGCTACCAGATGGACCTCAACCTACAGAAGAAGGGCCGCAACATGCACAAGAGCGTGAGAGTGCTGTGATGAGAGGGTGTTGTGGTGTTGAGATGGTGGTGTGTTGAGATTTCCCTAGTTCTCCTAGAACGCCTAGCTCCCTAGAACACCTAGTCAGCCCAGATCTCATAGAAAGCCCAGCTCTTCTAGAAAGCCTAGCCCCTCCCCCCAAAAAAGAAAACAAAAAAACAACAATAGATGAAAACAACAAAAAGCATATTACTATTAAGTCTCATGGCACTCACCATGACACTCACCGGCTGCTTCGGCAGCAAAGCTGCCTCGTCGGCAGGACGCGGCGGCGAAGTGGTGGGCGTGAGCGGACGCTCGTTCGCCGAGCCCGCACCATACGGTATGGTGCGCGTAGGACGCGGCTATCTGCGTATGGGCCTCGAAAGCCAGGACAGCCTGTGGGGCAAGCAGACACCCGTGAAGGACATCTCTGTAGACGGCTTCTGGATGGACGAAACCGAAGTAACCAACTCTAAGTACAAGCAGTTCGTGGTGTGGGTGCGCGACAGCATCATACGCACACGACTCGCCGACCCGCAGTATGGTGGCGACGAGACATACATGATAACCGAGGACAAGAACGGCGACCCCGTCACTCCGCATCTCAACTGGAAGAAGCAGCTGCCGCGCAAGCCTAACGAGGACGAGCTGCGCGCCATCGAGAGCGTGTACACACGCAACCCTATCACCGGCGAGAAAATGCTCGACTACCGTCAGATGAACTACCGCTACGAGGTGTACGACTACACGGCTGCAGCGCTGCGCCGCAACCGACTCAACCCCGAGGAGCGCAACCTCAACACAGACATCGCCGTAAACCCCGACGAGGTGGTGATGATATCGAAGGACACGGCGTACATCGACGACGAAGGACGCATCGTACGCGAGACAATAAACCGTCCGTTGAGCGGTCCGTGGGACTTCCTCAACACATATATAGTTAATGTATACCCCGACACTACATGCTGGGTGAACGACTTCCGCAACGCAGAGAACGAGACATACCTGCGCAACTACTTCTCTAACCCGGCATACAACGACTACCCAGTAGTGGGCGTCACATGGGAGCAGGCCAACGCCTTCTGCGCATGGCGCACCGACTATCTGCTGAAAGGTCTCGGACCAGAAGCTCGCTACGTGCAGCGCTACCGCCTACCTACCGAGGCTGAATGGGAGTACGCCGCACGCGGAAAGGACGGCACCGAGTTCCCGTGGGAGGACAAGAGCGTGAAGAGCGGCGACGGATGCTTCTTCGCCAACTTCAAGCCCGACCGAGGCAACTACACCAAGGACGGCAACCTCATCACATCGAAGGTGGCTATCTACGGCTCCAATAGCAACGGACTCTACGACATGGCTGGCAACGTGGCAGAATGGACAAGCACCGTATACACCGAAGCGGGCGTAGAGGCGATGAACGACCTCAACCCTACACTGCAGTACAATGCGGCGAAGGAAGACCCATACAGACTCAAGAAGAAGAGCGTGCGCGGAGGTTCGTGGAAAGACCCCGAATCGTTCATACGCTCGGCATGGCGCACATGGGAATACCAGAACCAGCCACGCTGCTACATCGGATTCCGCTGCGTGCGCAGCTTGGCTAACACATCAAGCGGCAAGGTAAAAGCAAAAGGAAAAAAGAAATAAATAAAAAGCTATGACTATTTACAGCAAATTCAACATAGTCTACCACTTGCAGAAGTGGATGGACAGTGTCCCCGGACAGACATTCCTCAACTACGCATACAGCTGGGGTGCATCAGTCGTAATTCTTGGTACGCTCTTTAAGCTCACCCACCTGCCGGGTGCCAATATCATGCTTTTTGCTGGTATGGGCACCGAGGTGTTCGTGTTCTTCATCTCGGCGTTCGACCGTCCGTTCGACAAGACGCAGGAAGGCAGAGACCTCCCAACTCACATCGACGAGGAGGAGATAGACCGCGAGGAGGCTGAAGCAGAGGCTGCATACAACGCCGGCGTGCAAGGCAGCGTAATCATCGGCGGCGGCGCAGCAGGATCTGGCGCAGGAGTTGCAGGATCTGGCGCTGGCGTAAGCGGCGGTGGCACTATTATAATAGGTGGCGGTGCAGCAAGCGCAGCCGCTTCAGCAACAGCACCAGCTTCTGAAGGCGCAGCACAGACTGTTGCCAGCGGTACGCAAACTGTTGCCGGCGGAACACAGACTGTTGTTTCGCCCGAAGCAGCTCAGACAGCTGCCGCAGCAGCCGAACTGGCAGCCAACCATGAGGTGGCTATGCAGCTGGCAGACGCGCAGGCAAACTATCTCGACGAGCTCAAGCGCCTCACAGAGACCCTACAGAAGGTGTCAGACCAGAGCGTGCGTCTCACCCGAGACAGCGAGGAGATGGAGAATCTCAACCGCACACTCACCGGCATCTGCAAGATATACGAGATGCAGCTCAAGGGCGCAAGCCAGCAAATCGGCACTATCGACCAGATCAACGAGCAGAGCAAGCGCATGGCAGAGCAGATAGAGCAGCTTAACGGCATCTATGCACGCATGATTGAGGCAATGACCGTCAACATGAACTTGAAAGTAAAAGAGTAAAAACCCTAAGAATGGCAATAAAGAAAAAACATATCTCCCCACGCCAGAAGATGATCAACCTCATGTATGTGGTGTTGATGGCGATGCTTGCCCTGAACATTTCTTCGGAAGTGCTCAACGGCTTCTCTATCGTGGAGGAGAGTCTGAACCGTACCACTGCCAACTCCTCGAAGGAGAACGAGGTGCTCTACGGCAACTTCGCCGAGCAGATGAAGAAGAACCCGCAGAAGGTGAAGGAGTGGTTCGAGAAAGCTACGGCTGTGAAGCGCATGAGCGACTCGCTCTACAACTTCGCGCAGGCGCTGAAGGTGCAGATTGTGCGCGAGGCAGACGGCAAGGACGGCAATATCTACAATATTAAGAGCAAGGACAACCTCGAAGCGGCAAGCCATGTGATGCTCGCTCCAGGCACCGGTCAGGGCAAGAAACTCTACGACGCCATCAACAACTTCCGCGAGCGCATCCTGAAGATGGTTCCCGACCAGCACCAGCGCGACATCATCGAAAGCAATCTCACGACAAAGGTGCCGAAGAACGCAAACACGCTCGGCAAGAACTGGCAGGAGTACATGTTCGAGGACATGCCCGTTGCAGGTGCCGTCACGCTGCTCTCGAAGTTGCAGAGCGACGTGCGCTACGCTGAAGGCGAAGTGCTGCACACGCTCGTTGCGAACATCGACATGAAGGATATCCGCGTGAACAAGCTCTCGGCGTTCGTAATACCCGAGTCGAAGACCGTCATCAGCGGCGACCAGTTCTCGGCGCAGATCGTAATGGCAGCTGTCGACACCACGCAGCAACCGGAGATATACGTAGGCGGACAGCGCATCACCAACGGACTCTACCGCTTCACGGCAGGCGCTGTAGGCGAGCATCAGTTCGGCGGATACATCACAATGCGCGACGGAGCAGGCAACGTGATACGCCGCGACTTCACACAGAAATACACCGTCGTAGCACCGAGCGCCACCGTATCGGCAGACCTTATGAACGTGCTCTACGCAGGCTACGACAACCCGATAAGCGTCAGCATACCTGGCGTACCTCTCAACGCCGTGTCGGCTTCAATGTCCGGCGGTTCGTTCCGCTCTATCGGCATGGGCAAGTACATTGCGCGTCCGTCGGCAGTGGGCAGAGACGTCACTATCTCCGTCGCATCCAACGCCAACGGCAAGTCGCGCCAGATGGGTAAGTTCACATTCCATGTGCGCAAGCTCCCCGACCCGGCAGCATACATGCAGATCGGCACCGACCGCTTCCGTGGCGGCGGACTCGCCAAGGCTTCTATCATGAGCGCTCCGGGCATCAAGGCAGCCATCGACGACGGCATCCTCGACATTCAGTTCAAGGTTGTGAGCTTCGAGACCGTGTTCTTCGACAACATGGGCAACGCTGTGCCGATGGCTTCGGCTGGCGGCAACTTCTCTGAGCGCCAGCGCGACACCTTCCGCAAGCTCTCAAGAGGCAAGCGCTTCTACATCTCGCGCATCACAGCGGTTGGCCCCGACGGCATCACACGCAAGTTGAACGGGTCTATGGAGGTTATCGTGAAATAAAACAGGGCTTCCTAGCCCCCTAGATATCCTAGAAACCCTAGAAAACAAAAAACAAAACAATGAATAAATTCTTAGCAATACTCCTCGCCGCCCTCTTCTGTGCCGATATAGCTTCGGCACAGCCTGCGGCACGCCGCCGCGAGCAGGCGCAGCAGCGACAGCAGAAAGACCAGGGACTGAGCGTGCGCGCCCAGATATCGTTCCCAACGCAGAAAGCGATGGACGAGGACGTGACATGGCGACGCGACATATACCGCGAGATAGACCTCACGGAGGACGCCAACGCCGGACTCTACTATCCGGTGGAGCCGGTAGGTTCGCAGATGAACCTCTTCACGTATATCTTCAAGCTCGTGATGAAGCGTTCTATCACCGCCTACGAATATCGTTTGGATGGCAATGAGGTGTTCGACGACGCAGCGAAGGTGAACCTCAAGTCGCTGCTTGACAACTATCACATCTTCTACGAGCGCACCGACCGCGGCATACGCATCGACGACAGCGACATCCCGTCGCGCGAAGTGACAGCCTACTACGTGAAGGAGGCTACATACTTCGACGACCGCAACTCGGCGTTCCACACAAAGGTGCTGGCGCTCTGCCCTATCCTTAAGCGCGAAGACGACTTCGGCGACGCTGCCACAAGCTATCCGCTCTTCTGGGTGAAGTACGACGACCTTGCTCCGTTCCTCACGAAGCAGACCATCATGACAAGCAACCTCAACAACGCTGCTACAATGTCGATGGACGACTACTTCACAAAGAACATGTACAAGGGCAAGATATACAAGACCACGAACATGCTCGGCAAGACACTCGCGCAGTACTGCCCCACCGATTCGGCTATGAAGAAGGAGCAGAAGCGCATCGAGAAGGAGCTTACCGACTTTGAGCAGCACGTATGGGGTGCGGGCGAACCGAAGGACTCGCTCGACAGCATCGCCGCTGTAGACAAGAAGACGGCTAAGGCTATCAGAAAGAAGAACCGCCGCGCAGGTGCCTCAGCCTCAACAAAGACAAAGGCTGCGAAGGTGAAGAAATCACGCTCGCAGAGCAGCTCTTCAAAGTCGTCGGGCAGCGCAGCACGCGTCAGCGTGCGCAGACAGCGACACTAATTCGGTTAAGAATTCTCTCAGTTGAGAGTTGAGAGTTGAGAGTTGAGAGTTGAGAGTTATGATTACCACAACAGACTGTCTGTTAATAGGAATCATTAACTGCAATACAGATAATAGCCACACTGCATATATTAACTGCAATACAGATAATAACCACACTGCATATCATAACTCTCAACTCTAAATTCTCAATTCTCAACTACCATCAAGCAAATGCAAATTGAATATTAACTAAAACAAAAACAGGTATGAAAAAGATCTTTACATCAGCAGCTATCGCCCTTGCGATGCTTTTCACAGCAAACACAGCGAATGCTGGTATCAACTTCGGTGTTAAGGGCGGTCTGAACGTAACAAGCATGAGCCTCAACTCAGAGGTGTTCGACGCAAGCAACCGCGCAGGCTTCTTCTTCGGTCCGACCGTAAAGTTCACACTGCCTATCGTAGGCCTGGGCATCGACGCTTCGGCTCTCTACGACCAGCGTGAGGCAAAGCTCACCGTAGGCGAGGCAAAGACCAAAGAGACCGTGAAGACACAGGCAATCAATATTCCTATCAACGCACGCTACAGCGTAGGCTTGGGCAGCGTAGCAAGCGTACTGTTCTTCGCAGGTCCGCAGTTCGGCTTCAACGTAGGCGACAAGAACGTTGACCTCGGCGGCGACAGCCGTTGGAAGTTCCGCTCATCACAGTTCAGCGTGAACGTAGGCGCAGGCTTCAGCTTCATGAACCACTTCGAGGTTACAGCCAACTACAACATCGCTTGCGGCAAGACGGGCGACGCTACACTCAGCAAGACAGTAAGCGAGGTGGTAGGCTCTGCTACCAAGGACAAGGGCCGCGCTAACGCTTGGCAGATTGCCCTTGCATACTATTTCTAATGCACTACGTAGACGTAATACTTCCTTTACCATTAGAAGGAACATTCACATACTCCGTGCCTGAGCCGATGGTGGCTCAGGTGCGGATGGGTGTGCGTGTACTTGTGCCCTTAGGCAGGTCGAAGACATACACGGCGATGGCGGTGCGGTTGCATAGCGAGAAGCCGGAGTTCGAGACACGCCCAATCATCCAAGTCATAGACGCAGAGCCGGTGCTCATCGAGCAGCAGCTACGCCTATGGCAGTGGATTTCTACCTATTACATGTCGCCCATTGGCGACGTATTCAAGGCCGCGCTCCCTGCCGGTCTGAAAGCCGAAGAGAACTATCGTCCGAAGACGGTGCGCTGCGTCACGCTGCCCGCCAACCTGCGTTCGGAGCAGTCGCTCCACATGGCGCTCACCATCCTGAAGCGCGCGCTAAAACAACACCAGACATTCATCACCTACCTCGAACTGTCGCATTGGAACGAGATTGACGGCGAGACACCACCGGCACATATCGCCGAGATAGCCTGCGACGAGCTGCAGAACGCAGCCAACGCATCAGATGCGGTGTTGCGCCAGCTCATTCAGCGCAACTTCCTCGAACTTTACCATCGCGAAGTGGGCCGTCTGAATACCTCCGGAGAGTATCACCCCGAGCGTATTCAGCCGCTCAGCCCGGCGCAGAAAGCGGCTGAGGACAGCATCAGCCGCCAGTTCAACGAGAAGAACGTAGTGTTGCTGCACGGCGTAACGTCGAGCGGCAAGACCGAGATATACATCCACCTTATAAAGAAAGCCATCGACGAAGGCAAGCAGGTGCTCTATCTGCTGCCCGAGATAGCGCTGACGGTGCAGATGACGCGCCGCCTGCACAACGTGTTCGGATCGCGACTCGGCATCTACCACTCAAGATACAGCGACGCTGAGCGTGTGGAGATATGGAAGAAGCAGCTCTCCGCCGAGCCTTACGACGTAATACTCGGTGCCCGCTCTGCCATCTTCCTGCCCTTTACGCGTCTCGGACTCGTCATCGTCGACGAGGAGCACGAGACCTCGTTCAAGCAGCAAGACCCTGCGCCGCGCTACCACGCACGTTCGGCAGCCATCATGCTCGCCCGAATGTACGAAGGGGCAAAAGTGCTGCTGGGCACGGCGACGCCTTCCATGGAGAGCTACCACAACGCCTGCACGGGCAAGTACGGCTACGTGCAGCTCACAACCAGGTACAAGGACGTGGCTATGCCCGAGATACGCGTCGTAGACACCAAAGACCTCTACCGCCGCAAGATGATGCGCGGGGCGTTCTCGCCCGACTTGCTCGAGGCGATGCGCACGGCGCTCAGCAACAAGAAGCAGGTGTTGCTGTTCCAGAACCGCCGCGGCTTTGCGCCGATGGTGGAGTGCAAGGTGTGCGGATGGGTGCCTAAGTGCAAGAACTGCGACGTGTCGCTCACCTATCACCGTTCGATGAACCTGCTCACCTGCCACTACTGCGGCTACACCTACCCCGTGCCGAAGCAGTGCCCCAACTGCGAGAGCACCGAACTGCTCGGTCGAGGCTACGGCACGGAGAAGATTGAGGACCGCGTGCGCGAGTTGTTCCCCGAGGCGCGCATCGCCCGCATGGACCTCGACACGACGCGCTCGGCTGGCGCCTACGGACGCATCATCGACGACTTCTCCTGCGGCAGAACCGACATACTCATCGGCACGCAGATGATAACCAAGGGGCTCGACTTCTCGGGCGTCACGGTCGTGGGCATTCTGAATGCCGACACCATGCTCAACTATCCCGACTTCCGTGCCTACGAGCAGGCGTTTCAGATGCTCTCGCAGGTGAGCGGCAGAGCGGGCAGACGCGACGAGCGCGGACTTGTGATACTGCAGACCAAGAGCGCCGACCTGCCCGTGATACAGCAGGTCGTGGCGGGCGACTTCAAGACATTCGCCCGCGACTTGCTCGAGGAGCGCAGCATGTTCCGCTATCCGCCGTTCTACCACCTCGTCTACGTCTACCTGCGCCACCGCAACGAGCAGCTCGTAGACAGCGCCGCCATCGAGATGGCTTCGCGTCTCAGACAGGCGTTCGCCGACCGCGTGCTCGGCCCCGACAAACCGGCTGTGGCACGTGTGAAGACCGAGTCGATACGCAAGATTGTCATCAAGCTCGAGCAGGGCATCAACCTGCCACTCGCACGCCAGTGCATGGCAGAAGCACGCACGCAGCTGCTGCAGGACAAGCGCTACGCAGCCATGACCGTGTTCTTCGATGTCGACCCAAGCTGATATATTTATACACGCAAGCGAGTTAGCGAAATGAAATGAGCCTACTAAAAAAGCTCTTTTATTTCGCTAACTCGCTTTTTTATAGTAACTTTGCAGCCTGTACTATGTACCAATATTAAGAATGACTAACAAGATACTTATAACAGGAGCCAGTGGCTTCATTGGCAGTTTTATAGTTGAGGAAGCCCTCAACAGAGATATGGAGGTGTGGGCAGCAGTGAGAAAAACCACATCGCGCAAATATCTTCAGGACAAACGCATACATTTTATTGAGCTTGACTTCGGTTCGAAGGAGCAGTTGAAGGCGCAACTCGGCGAGCACGAGTTCGACTACGTCGTTCATGCCGCCGGCGTGACGAAATGTCTCGACAAGGCCGACTTCCGCCGCATGAATACCGAGGGCACAAAGCACTTCGTCGATGCGCTCATCGAGCTGAAGATGCCGCTGAAGCGCTTCGTGTTCCTCAGTTCGCTCAGCGTCTTCGGCGCCATACACGAGCAGCAGCCCTACCAGGACATCAGCGAGCACGACATGCCGCGCCCCAACACGGCGTACGGCAAGAGCAAGCTCGACGCCGAGAAGTACCTCGACGGCATCGGCAACGACTTCCCCTACATCATACTGCGCCCCACCGGCGTATACGGACCGCGCGAGAAGGACTACTTCCTCATGGCTGAGAGCATAAAGAAGCACATCGACTTCGCTGCGGGATACAAGCGCCAGGACATCACGTTCGTCTACGTGCTCGACGTGGTGCAGGCGGTGTTCCTCGCTCTCGACCGCGGCATGAGCGGCAGAAAGTATTTCCTCTCCGACGGCGACGTATACAGCTCTACCGAGTTCAGCGACCTGCTGAAGAAGGAGATGGGCGTGAAGTGGATGCTGCGCATCGTGGCACCGATATGGGTGCTGCGCATCGTGACGTTCTTCGGCGAGAAGCTGAGCCAGATCACGAAGAAGCCGACCGCTCTGAACAACGACAAGTATAACATTCTGAAACAGCGCAACTGGCGCTGCGACATCGAGCCGGCTTGCGACGAGCTGGGCTATCATCCTCACTACAAACTCGCCGAAGGCGTGAAGCTCGCCGTTGAGTGGTATAAGAAGAACGGATGGCTGTAACGCCTGTGCGCGCAGGTGATTGCTCGGTTGGTGCACTTGAGACAAGTGCACCCACTAAAATTACACTTAAGACAATGAAATTCCTTACACAACTTTTCTCTATAGACAAATCGCCCAAGCGCGGACTGCTCGCGCTGGAGTGGCTCGTGATGGCATACACGGTGTTCACGCTGCTCGTGGCGCTCTTCACTTACACCAACCTGCAGAACCCCGACGCCATGATTTGGGGCCGCGTGCGTGTGGTGGCAATGACCGTGGCGCTGTGGGTGGCTTACCGACTCGTGCCGTGCCGACTGACGCTGCTGGCGCGCGTAATGGCGCAGATGTCACTATTAGCGTGGTGGTATCCTGACACGTACGAGCTCAACCGCATGTTCCCCAATCTCGACCATGTGTTCTGCCGTGCTGAGCAGTCGGTGTTCGGCTTCCAGCCGGCGCTCACCTTCGCTTCCACCTTCTCGTGGGCTCCCATCAGCGAACTCATGAGCATGGGCTACGCCGCCTACTATCCGATGATAGGCCTCGTGGCGTTCTACTATTTCTTCGCACGCTACAAGGAGTTCGAGCGCGCATCGTTCGTGCTGCTCGCCTCGTTCTTCATCTACTACATAGTGTTCATCTTCGTGCCCGTAGCCGGACCTACGTTCTACTTCAAGGCGGTGGGCTTGGAGAACATCGCCAACGGCTTCTTCCCTGCTGTCGGCACCTACTTCAACACGCATCAGGAATGTCTGCCCACGCCTGGCTACGTAGACGGTTTCTTCTACGACCTCGTCGAGCAGGCTAAGGCAGCGGGCGAACGCCCCACAGCCGCCTTCCCATCGTCGCACGTGGGCGTTTCGACGGTGTGCATGTGGCTGGCTTACCACTCGCGCAACCGCCGCCTGCTTCTCTTCCTCGCGCCGTTCTACTTCTTCCTCTGTCTCGCCACGGTCTACATACAAGCGCACTACGCCATCGACGCCATCGCGGGCCTCATCACCGGCACAGCTTTGTACTTCGCGCTGATGTATGCTACAAAGGGGTTGAGATGTTGAGGTGTTGAGGTGGTGAGGTGGTGATATTGGTTGAGATGGTGAGATGGTGAGATGGTGAGATGGTGAGATTTGTTGTTGTGGTGGTGAGATGGTGATATTACCGCAGACTGGTAACGATATTCCCCCTATGCTGTAACGACGTTACAGCATAGGGGGAATGTTGTTTTTGCCGCGCGGTAATTGTATTACACCGTTACTTCTGCCGTATAGGATGCGTAAACACGAAGCGTGCGCCCTCGGTGTACGTAGTGTCTACCCATATCTTTCCACCCAATTCCTCTACGAACGCCTTGCAGATAGAGAGTCCGAGCCCCGTGCCCTGCCTGAACGAATTGAGCTTGCTGAAGCGTTCGAACACCTCCTGCGCCTTCTCCTTTGGTATGCCGCAGCCCGTGTCGCTCACGCTGATGCTTATCATGTCGTCCTTGCGCAGTTTCTCGAGCGCAATGGTTATCGTGCCCTTCTCCGTACACTTCTTTGCGTTGGTAGTGAGGTTGGCGAGCACCTGCAGCAGGCGTTCGCGGTCGGTCTCTATCATCAGACGGCTGACGTTCGTCTCGACGCGTATCTCCACATCCGCCGATTTGTTGTTGGCATCGGCTATCTTCGCCGCCGTGTTCACGAGCGCCACCACGTCGTGCTCGCCGATGTTGAACTTCAGCTTGCCCGCCTCTATCTTCGACACCTCGAGCACGTCGTCTATGAGCTTCAGCAGCATGTTGCCGTTGGTCATGATGAGGTCGGCATACTGCTTGCGCTCCTCCGCCGACATCTCTATCTGGTCGTTGGCGAAGAGCTGCGAGAAGCCCAGCACGGCGTTGAGCGGCGTGCGTATCTCGTGACTGATGTTGGCAATGAAGCGCGACTTGGTCTGGTTTGCCTCCTCTGCGTTGTACTTCGCCACGAGCAGTTCCTTGCCCTGCTTCACGAGCTTGGCGCTCAGCCGGCGACTCTTGCGCAGCAGATGGAGCGTTATGGCGAGTGCCGAGACGAGCACGATGATGAGCACGGTGATGAACAGAATGGTGTCGCGATACTCCTCGAAGACGCTCAGCGGCTCGTTCACCACGTCGTAGTTGAAGCTGAAGCCCTCGAGCAAGAGCTTCAGCATGTTCAGGCGCTGCAGGTCGAACACATAGCGGTTCTCCACCAGTCCTACCGGCTTCTTCCTGCCCGTCTTCAGAAACTCCACCACCTTGTCGGCAAGCGTGCGGCCCATGACATGATAGCGCGGCGAATAGCCCGCCACGGGCCAGTGGCCCATAGCTACGTCGGTGAGGGTGAACGTAGGCAATTTAGGGTTGGTCTGTCCGAAGGTGTACGTAGAGTTGCGCACCACATAGCTGTTCGAGTTGTCCACGCTCCACGTACCTAACAGCAGTGCCTGCGAAGGCGGCATGTTCGATATCGTCTCGTCAACCTCTATCATCGACATCTTTCTGCCGTCGATATAGTTCACGTCGAAGCGTTTGTCCTTCTGCGCGTACTTCTTGAAAAGCGCATGCATCGTTACGCCGTGCAGCGTGTTGTCGGTCATGAACGTGAGCGTGCTGCACTCCGGGTAGAAACGCTTTATGAGGTCGAGGTTGCGCTTCACGTCGTAGTAGTAGAGCTCGCCGCCCACGATGTTATAGTCGTTGAAGTCTTTCGTAAGGTCGTACGACTCAGGGTCCCACTCCACAATGTCGAGATTCTGCTGAGCTGGAATCTTCACTATTGCCGAGCTTCTCATGCCCACTACAACTGGCGTGCGCTTCAGCTCGGCGTCGTCGAACGAGAAGAACACCGACGACGCCTCCAGACCCAGCAGCACGATGCACGCCGGACGGTTGCCGTGCTCGTAATACTTCCTTAGCACTCGTCTCAGTCGGTGGCGCCAGCCGAGGCAGTCGCGCAGGTTGTGCGCGTTGATGTCCTCAACGGTTATGGGATTAGGTATGCCGCTTCGGGTGTACTCCTCGAAAAACTCCGCAAGGTTCTCGTTCACGTGGCGCACGGCGGTGTTGTACGACGACACAATCAGCACCGGCGCCAACTCTTTCGGTGACGCCGTACGCTGCTCAGCCTGCGCCCATAACGGCAGGTTGAGCAGCACTGATAAAAGCAGCAGAATGACTGTTCGCATATATATGTATCTATATTGTTTGTTCTACCTACAAATTTAACTGAAAATAAGGAGTCGGCAAAACAAAGCAGATACTTTTTAGCGCTTTACTCGTTTTACTTTTTTACTTTTAAAAGTCCTTTTTACTTCTTTACCTTTTTACTCTTTTACTTTTACAACACTCCCAGCTGGTTGAGGAATATTGCCACGATGCACACCGGGCACACATAGCGCACGAGAATCATGTACACGCCGAAGAACGTGCCGCGCAGCGTGCCCCAGTTAGTGAACTCGTCCTTTATCAGCTTGCGCGGCACCACCCAGCCCATGAAGATGCAGGTGAGCACTCCGCCGAACGGCAGCAGCAGCTGACCCGTTACGAAGTCGAACCAGTCGAACAGCGTCTTTCCGAACATGCTCAGCCAGGCTCTGTCGCCGAGCGAGAGCGAGCAGAACGCACCTATCACCGAGCACACCACCGTGACGAGGCGCGCCGCATTCTTGCGGTCGAGGCATGTCTCCTCGCTGAGGAACGCCGTGCTCACCTCGTGCAGCGAAATGAGCGACGTGAGGGCAGCAAGCGAGAGCAGCATGTAGAACATGACGGCTACGGCGGTGCCCACAAGCGGCATTCCGGCGAACGCCTGCTGGAATACGTTGGGCAGAGTGATGAAGATGAGCGACGGACCGCTATCGGGGCTTACGCCCACGCTGAACGCAGCAGGGAAGATCATGAGTCCGGCGAGAATAGCCACCAGCGTGTCGATGACGGCGATGTTCACAGCCGACTTCAGCAGATGGGTCTCTCGCGAGAAATAGCTTGCGAACGTGCTTATGCAGCCCATGCTAAGGCCCAATGAGTAGAACGCCTGACCCATTGCGGCGAGAAACACCTTGCCGCTCACCTTCGAGAAGTCAGGCTTGAAGAGAAACTCCACACCCTTCATTCCGCCGGGCAACAGACATGAACTCACAACCACCACCAACAGCAGCACGAAGAGCGTCGGCATGAAGGCTTTCGACGCACGCTCGATGCCGCCGCGCACGCCGCGCACAATGATGAAGTGGCAGATGCAGAGTATCGCCACAGTCCATAAAACCGGCTTCACGGGCGATGCGGAGAAGTCGGCGAAATAGCTGGCTATGTACTGCGGGTCGCCGCTCAGCTCGCCCACGCCCGAGGCGAAGATATACTGCAGGCACCAGCCCGACACCACGGCATAATAGCCCGTGATGAGGAAACCCGTGAGCACGCCCATCAGTCCCACGAAGCGCCACGCCTTATGCGTGTCCATGCGCGAGTAGGCGCGTGCGGTGTTGGCTGCTCCGTGTCTGCCGATGATAAACTCGCTCATCATGCAGGGAATGCCGAGCAGCATTATGCACATTATATATATAAGGATAAAGGCGGCGCCGCCGTTGTCGCCCGCCATATAAGGGAAACGCCATACGTTTCCTAAACCTACTGCCGATCCTGCTGTGGCAAGAACCATGCCCAACTTGCTTCCAAAACTAACTCTCTTTTGTGTCATCCTTGATACTTTTTTATTGTGTTACTATTATAATGCGCACACTCCTTGCGCCTTACAGCTTGCAAATTTACACATTTTTGCGCTTTCTACAAACAATCGTAAACACAAAACGGCGAAGAAGTACACAATTAACAATGCGTCATATACAAAGAAAGGCGACACCAAACAACCCGAAAATCCCTTTCAAGTTGTTTGGCGTCGCCTTGCTATGTTGTTACAGTCGTAAAATATACGCTTTATGAATGGCGCTCTGCGTTCATGAGTGGTATTCTGCGTTCATGAACAGCGCCCGATTGCACTTTAAGAGTAGCGCAGAATCTGACCTGGGCGCAGACGCATCGTCTTTGTGATGTGGTTGAGCTTGCAGATCTTTTCGATTGTCACGCCGCGCTTCTTCGCGATGCGCTCCAATGTCTCGCCCTTCTTCACCTTGTGGTAAGAAATCTGGTCGGTAAGACCCGAAGTGGTGCGCTTGTTTGTAGCGTAGTCGTCCGAAGAGTTGGTGCTTGCATAAGTAGAAGAATCCTGCTTACCGCGCAAGCGTGTAGCGTTGGTCGACTCGTTGTCGTATGTCTCTTTGTTGAATGCGTAGTAGTCGCCGGTTACGTCCTGCGCGCGGAAGTCGAACATAAGCGCCGGGTTGAGCGCAACGCCGCAAAGACGTGTTTCGAAGTGGAGATGCGAACCGGTGCTGCGGCCCGTATTGCCGCCGAGACCGATAACCTCGCCCGAACGAACCTCCTGGTTCTCCTCGACGAGCTGCTTTGAGAGGTGGCCGTAGATGGTCTCCAGGCCGTTGTTGTGGCGAATTACGATATACTTGCCGTAGCCGCCTGCCTCGTAGCGCACGATGCGCACTTTGCCAGAAAAGGCAGCGCGGATTGTGTCGCCGATGTACACCTTGATGTCGAGACCCTTGTGCTGGCGTCCCCAACGCGAACCGAAGTTGCTCGTGATGACACGGCTTGTGGTAGGCATGGTGAAGTGGCGGAGGTCTATCTTGTATGTCTCAGGAAGCTCAGTAGCGCGGTGAGCGTACTTGTTGTCCCAGTTGGCGTAGAGGTCTGCAGAGGGCGATTCGAGTTCTTCGCGCATAGTGATGTTGCGAAGCATGATTGTGTCGACGGCTGCCATCTTACGGTCTACCGGCGCTTGGCGTGCAAGAAGGTCTTGTGCGTTGGCGGTTGTAGAAGTAACGGCGAGCAACATCGATATTGCAAATGTCTTAACGATTTTCTTCAAATTCATTCTTCAGGCAGTTTTTTTTAAAATAGAATGAGTATATCATTCCTTCAAAAAGATGGTCATCGAATTGTAGTATATTCGATATCAGTAGTAGTTAATTTGCAATGTTGGCATAGCATTTTGAACATTGCGTTGCAAAGATACGAAAAAATATTGAATAATATTACATCACGCACTCTGCATTAACAGTTTTTGTACGAAGTTTAACATTTTCTTTGCAGCTATAAAGCAAAAAAACAAGCCGACAGACACGCCGTCGTATCAGCCTGTCTGTCAGCTTGTTGCTATGAAATTGCCGCCCAATTGACGTTCGTATCGCGCAATTCGCGCAGTCGGCGCCAGAGCATGGCGTACTCCGACGAGGTGCATGTAGGGTCTGCGTCTATTATCTTCTGAGCTTCTTCGCGTGCGATGGTCATTATCTGTCCGTCGCGTGCTATGTCGGCTATCTTCAGGTCGAAGGCAATGCCGCTTTGCTGTGTGCCTTCGAGGTCGCCGGGTCCGCGCAGCTTGAGGTCGGCCTCAGCGATGCGGAATCCGTCGTTGGTCTCGCACATGATGTCGATGCGCTTGCTCGTCTCGGCGGAGAGCTTGTATGTGGTGACGAGTATGCAATAGCTCTGATCGGCGCCGCGTCCTACGCGTCCGCGCAGCTGATGGAGCTGCGAGAGTCCGAAGCGCTGCGAGTCGAGTATCACCATCACGGAGGCGTTGGGCACGTTCACGCCCACCTCGATGACGGTGGTTGCGACGAGAATCTGCGTCTCGCCCGATACGAACTTCTGCATCTCGGCGTCTTTCTCCTTCGACTTCATCTTGCCGTGCACCTTGCTTATCTTGAACTCGGGGAAGATGTCGCACAGCGCGGTGTAGCCTTCCTCGAGGTTCTTGAGGTCGCTCTTCTCGCTCTCGGTGATGAGCGGATAGACGATGTAGACCTGACGTCCGAGTCGTATCTGCTGGCGTATGCCGGCGTAGAGCGATGTCATCTGACTGTCGTACTTGTGTATGGTCTGCACGGGCTTGCGGCCGGGTGGCAGTTCGTCGATTATGCTCACGTCGAGGTCGCCGTAGATGGTCATGGCGAGTGTGCGCGGTATGGGCGTTGCGGTCATCACGAGTATGTGGGGCGGGTTCTCGCCCTTAGCCCAAAGGCGTGCGCGCTGAGCCACGCCGAAGCGGTGCTGCTCGTCGATAACCGCCACGCCGAGTCGCTGGAAACGCACGGGGTCTTCGAGCACGGCATGCGTTCCGACGAGTATCTTCACCTCGCCGGCTATGAGGGCGTCGAGCACTTCCTGACGCCGTTTGCCCTTCACCTGCCCCGTCAGCAGTTCGACGCGTATGTCGAGACCGCGCAGAAACTCCTGTATCGTGGCGAAGTGCTGCTCGGCGAGTATCTCGGTAGGCGCCATGATGCACGCCTGATAGCCGTTGCCGAGCGCTATGAGCATGGTCATGAGCGCCACGAGGGTCTTTCCGCTGCCCACGTCGCCCTGCAGCAGGCGGTTCATCTGACGACCCGAACGCATGTCGTCGCGTATCTCGTGCACGACGCGCTTCTGCGCTCCGGTGAGCTCAAACTTAAGGTTCTCGGAGTAGAAGCGGTGGAAGTCGTCGCCCACCTGCGAGAAGACGTAGCCACGGAACTTGCGGCGATGGTCGGAGGCGTAGCGCAGGATGTTGAGCTGAACGTAGAACAGCTCCTCGAACTTCAGTCGCTCGCGCGCCTTCTGCATCTCGATGGCGTTCTTCGGATAGTGGACGCAGCGCAGGGCTGTATCGCGCGAGACGAGGTGGCGTGCGTTCACGATGAAGTCGGGCAGCGTCTCGGGTATCGGCTCCGTTATCTTCTGCAGCATCGCCTTCACCATCTTCTCCAAGGCGCGCGACGAGATGTTGCGCTTCTTCATCTGCTCGGTAGTGACGTAGTAGGGCTGCATGCCCATCTCGGAGAGCTGCAGTTCGGAGGCGCGCTCTATCTCGGGATGAGAGAACTGGAAACGCCCGCCGTATACCGTGGGGCGTCCGAACACGATGTAGTCTTCGCCCACCTTGTAGGTCTTGTAAACGTACTGCGCGCCAGAGAACCACACGAGGTCGACCACTCCCCTGCCGTCGGAGAAGTGAGCCACGACACGCTTCTTGCGTGCCGACATCTCGAACTCCTCAAACGAGAGTATCCTGCCGCGTATCTGCACGAAAGGCATGTCGCTCTGCAGTTCGTGTATGGCATAGATGCGGCTCCTATCCACATATTTATATGGATAGTACTCCAGAAGGTCGCCCCAGGTGCGCACGCCCAACTCCTTGTTGAGCACGTCCTTTTTGTTGGGGCCGACTCCTGGCAGATACATTATGTCCTGTGAGAGGATGTTCATTTCATGAATTTTGAATTTTGAGTTTTGAGTTTTGAATTATTGCCTATGGCAATTTTGAGTTTTGAATTTTGAGTTTTGAATTATTCTCGGCTTCGCCTGCGATTTTGAATTTATGAGTTTTGAGTTATGAATTGCGAATTTTTAATTCAAAATTGAATAACTCAAAATGCGCGCAGCGCATAATTCAAAACTCAAAACTCAAAATTCAAAATTCAAAATTGAATAACTCAAAATGCGCGCAGCGCATAATTCAAAACTCAAAACTCAAAATTCAAAACTCGTACATCATTCCTTTCTTCAACTCCTCAACGACGCCTGCGCCCTTGAACTCCTCGAGCAGTCGGTAGGCGTAGGCGAACGATGCGCCGGGACCCTTGCCCGTGATGATATTGCCGTCGGCAGTGCAAGGCTCGGCGGTATATGTGGCGCCCTCAAGCTCTGTCTCGAAGCCCGGATAGCACGTAGCGCGCTTGCCGCGGAGCAGCCCGAGATGGCCCAGCACCATAGGCGCAGCGCAGATGGCGCCGATGAGCTTCTGCTGTTCGGCATGGCGCACGAGCGCCGCGCGCACGCCTTCGTGCTCGTCGAGGTTCTTAGCGCCGGGCATTCCGCCGGGCAGCATGAGCAGGTCGGCGTCGCTGAAGTCGGCATCGGCGAACATCATGTCCGCCTTCACCTGCACGCCGTGCGCCGACGCCACCATGTCCGTAGCGTTGATGCTAACTGTCTTTACGTTGAGTCCGCCGCGGCGGAGGATGTCTACTGGTGCCAACGCCTCGATGTCCTCGAAGCCGTCGGCAAGAAATACGTATGCTTTTGCCATGTCGTATATGTTTACTTGTTGTTGTTCTGCATTCTTCACTTTCGGACGCAGCACGCCGAACGGATCGGCTGTCTTCGCGTCATCCTCATCCTTTTTCTTAAGCGAATAGAATCGTGCCATGTATGTATCAGTTTATCTGGCAGCGCCGCTTCAACGCACACCGCCGCTTGTTCCTTTCGATTGCAAATATACCGTTTTTTGGCGAAACTCCGTAAGGTTTCTACTAAAAGTAGCGCAGCGCGACTAAAAAACACATTTCTAAAAATGATTTTTAAAAATATCATTTTTCAAACAATCATTTTCAAAACCTACCCCTCTCTGCCACGAACCGCTTCAGCAGAAACGTCAGGAAGTATGGGAATGTATAGAACTTGCCGTTGAATCCGATATTCTTGTACCCCAACTTGATGCCGTATTTTATATCTGGATACTTGTCTTCTTTCAGCAGATTGTTTAGTGAGGCGGTAGCGTTATCATTAGCCTTCACCTCTACCGGAATCAAATAATCGGCATCTCTTACAAAGAAGTCCATTTCGAGTGCGGGTCTGTCGCTGTTGTAGTAATAAAGATTGTAACCCTGCTTCACAAGCATGTCTCCAACTATATTCTCATAGACAGCACCCTTGTACGTGCCGAGATTCTTGTTGGCTCTCAAGTCCTCTTGAGCTTCTTCGTCAAGAGAAGCAATCAGCAGACCGGTATCCTTGTAGTAAATCTTATAAAGCTTAGGGTCGTAGTTGCCCTTCAACGGAAGCTCCGGCTGATTAAGACAATAGCAGACATTGATGACTCCTGCGTCAGCCAGCCACTCTACACACCCCACATAATCTCTGTTACGTGCGTTCTTGCCTATCTTTGTTATCTGGAAACGCTTGTTCTCTTTGGCAAGGAACGTAGAGATGTGGTTATAGACAGCCTTCACCTTAGCTTTATCCAAACCTTCTACATACTTGGTGATATCTTCCTCATAGTCTTTCAGCAACTGACGCTGAATAGCCAAAGTACCGCTGAAATTGTTGTTCTTGATATACGAATCTACCACCTCTGGCATACCGCCTATAGTAACATAATCGCGGAAAAGACCGAAAAGAACGTCCATCTGCAAATTGTTTATAGGCTTGACCTCCAACATGTTCTGGTAAAGGTCGTCTATAAATTCCTCTGAATACCCTTTTGCCCATAGGAATTCTTCGAAATCCATAGAATGCATCTCGTAATCTTCCTTGTAACCAACACTGTTCGACTCTATTTCACGATAGTTGATACCCATCAATGAGCCGGAGCAAATTACATCAAACCGACCATCGAGTTTGAAAAACTTCAATGATGTGGCACAATTGGGACATGCCTGCAACTCATCAAAAAAGAAAAGCGTGTTACCGGGTATAAACTTCAATTCAGGATTAAGAAAGGAGATGTTCTTCAGAATCGCATCAACTTCAAACCCATCTTCAAAGATATCCCTATACCTCTTTTGCTCTACAAAATTAATCTGAATAACACATTGATAGTTCTGGCTGGCAAACCATTCAATAGAACGAGTCTTGCCAACCTGTCGGGCACCTTTAATAATAAGTGGTTTACGGTCTGGATTGTTCTTCCATTCCAACAAGTAGTTGTCTACCTTTCTTTTGAGCAGTTTATCCATATTCCTATTCATTTGTTATATGTGCAAAGATAACACTTTTCACATAATCCGCACCATAAACGCCCCTGTTTTTCACATAATCCGCACTTAAAACAGCTCAATTTTCACATAATCCGCCGCATAAACGCCTCATTTTTCACATAATCGCACAATAAAACACTCTGTTTTTCACATAATCCGCAATACGGAGCGCTACTCCATCACTCCTCCTCATCATTTATATTCTTCCGCAAGTCGTTTTCGCCCATAGTTAGGCAAACACTGCGCACAACGAAATAATGCTTTTATTTTTTCATATAAATAGATTTTGTTTCTGCAAACTTACAAATAATAATCCAGTAAGAAGAATATCCGACTGAATACTTGCCCAACGCCGCCGAAATTCACCTCTACTCTTTGCTTGATCTTTGCTTGAATAAAACGAACAGCGGATTGGTTTACCGTAGCGGAGGTCTCCGGCCTCCGCAGCAAGCAGAAATATAATCATCTCACGATAAGTTTGGTTCCGCCTTGCTAAAAATTACACACTTTCGCATAAACCCACACAACCCAATGACCCACTATTACTTACACTTACACGCTCAAAACTCGCAAAAACCGAAAACCGATTTTGTTTTTGATTTTTCGAGAGTTATGAGCGTCTAAAAATGCAAATATCGTCTGCGCAAAAAGTGTGTCAGAGATTTCATATATAATCAACCCGAAATTACACCTTGTTTGCATTTATAATCCCAAACCAATATACTTTAAAAGTTTTGCAGATAACGATTGTGTCTTTCAAGAAAATGTTTTATCTTTGCACAAACAAATATATTCTAAACAGACAATTATAAGAAACTATGAAAAGACTTTTAGCTTTGCTATCTGTTTGCTGCGGAGTTGTTTCTGCAGAAGCACAGGACGTTATTGTAAAGAAAGATGGTTCGACTATTCTTGCAAAGGTTCAAACCGTCGGAGATGATGTTGTTGAGTACAAAAAACATTCAAATTTGAATGGTCCAACATACAAAATCAATGTTGACAAACTTCTTTCCATAAACTATGAAAACGGTGAAAAAGATACGTTTGAATCGGTTTCATCAAGTTCCACTAACGGAGGTTTAAATACTGTGACATTCGGCAACTCCTCACCAGATGCGCTTGAGAAAAACCGACAACAAATTGCCGCATATAATAGCGTAACCCCCAAATGGGCTACAAAACAAAAGGACAATGAAGCAAAGCATATACTGAACGTGGTAAGACTAACAAAAAACAGTGTACTTGAGAATGATGATTTAAAACTATACATTACACTTGGCGAGGTGAATTACGATAAACAAAAGGCTAAGAAACTGGAATTTCTGGATTACAGCAATGAGAAATGGCAAAGTTTCAGTATTCTGTAAACATGTATCAGAATTATGCGCTCGGAGTGAAGGTACAGAACAAGACAGACCACACCATATATATAGATTTGGGCAATACATTCAAGACTTGTATTTGTAAATCGCATTATATCAATTACTTGTACTTTAAACGATAGAAAAGTGATTGCCTAGATTCTAAAGATTGGGGAAAAGACGAACATTTAACGTTTTTAACTTTTTTGAACCCCAAATGGCCCGCAAGTGTGCAATAAATTGATTAAGTCATGGTATTTTATTCTTGAAGTCGTCTTTTCTGGCAATATTGCCCCTAATGTAAAAAGCGACACATTATTTATATAGGAATGCCATCTATACAGCAAGAAAAACGCTATAATTTGCCAATGAAACTTAATTTCAACACTTAAAGTATTGCTGTATAAAAGAAATTTTGTATCTTTGCGGTCGGAAATATTTATTATCATTCCGACCATAATTTATATACAAAATCGATGGAGAATGCAGTAGTACAACAGATTAGAAAAAGGATTACTCGCAGTAAGTTTGGCGAGATATTCTTTGTTTCTTCTTTTCCCCAATATGATGTCGAGTACGTCACAAAACTGCTCGCCATCTTTGAGAAAGAAGGATTGATTACACGAATAGCCAAAGGTGTGTATGTCAAGGCACGTAAAACACGTTTTGGCATCCTTTATCCTTCGGCTTACGAATTAGTGAAAGAGATTTCCAAACGAGATAAGGCAAAAGTTATACCTACTGGAGCCACTGCTGCTAATCGCTTAGGATTCTCAACGCAAGTACCCATGAACACTATTTTTCTGACTACTGGGTCTGGGCGAAAAATGAAATTAGGGAATCGAACAGTGACTCTGAAGCATGGGGCACCTAAGAACTTTGCATTCCGCGGACGTTTGATGCCAGAATTGGTACAAGCATTACGCAGCATTGGTGAGCATAACATCACTCAGGATGTTGAAGCGAGGATTAGACAACTGTTCTCGGAAACTCCTGAGACTGACACCATAGAATATGATTTGTTGTTGGCTCCTGTATGGATGCGACAAGTTATAAAGAAAGGAATAAAATGAGTAAATGGATTGATTTCTCGCTCGACGAGCGAAAGGCGATGATACAAGGTGTGGTCGAGGCACGGCAAATTGATGAAGCTGCTGCCGAGAAGGACTGGTGGGTAACGGCAGTGTTGTATGCCCTTTTTCACTCCAGTGTATCAGAATATCTGTTATTCAAAGGTGGTACGAGTCTCAGTAAAGGCTGGGATATCATCAACCGATTCAGTGAAGATATTGATTTAGCATTGAGCCGTGACTATTTTCTGAACGTCAAGCAACTCTCTTGTGCAAGCTGTACCAGTAATACGCAAATACATAATCTTCGAGAGAAAGGACAGGACTTCTTGTATGGCGAGTTCAAAGACGAGTTATCGGCGAAACTTGTCGAAATGGGGCTTGAAGTAACAGTTCTCACAGACAATGACATATCCAATGAAAATGGTGAGCCCCAAAAGGTTCCACACGATAAAGACCCATCTGTTCTTTATGTTCAATATCCTTCACTCTACGATAGCCAAGCCGCATACGCAATACCAACGGTTAAAGTAGAGATTAGCGTGTTGTCAATGTCCGAGCCTTACGAGATGAGAAGAATTTCATCACTTATAGAACAGACCTTCAAGGATGAAGATGTGGATTCCGACCTTGTCCAGACAATCCGCACTGTCAGTCCCGCCAGGACTTTCTTGGAAAAAGCTTTCCTCTTGTGTGAAGAGTTCCAAAAAGACAAACCGAGGACGCACAGAATGACACGTCATTTCTATGACTTGGAGAAGCTGATGCATACCCCATACGCAGAAATAGCTCTTAATGATTTGGTGCTCTATCATGAGATTGTGGAACATCGTCGCAAGTTCTATCATGTTGGTTATGTGGATTACGACAAGGAGCTACCTGCCACTATTCAGATTGTGCCAAGTGACGAACTGATCTCCTCTTACGAAACTGACTATAACGAAATGAAGGAGAGCTTCATTTATGGGCAACCTCTGACTTTCGGCGAGTTGATGGAAAAGATAACGAACCTTCAAGAACAATTCCGAGCTTTAGATGTCCCTAAAGGTTGAATGTAGATGAATTTTTAACAAAATCTACTTTTTCTCCAACCTCTGCCACGGCTTGGCGTACCCTTAGAGTAATTTTGCAGAAAAAACATAAAATATGATTAATAACGATAGAGGGCAAAGCCTGATTAGCAAGTACGTATGGGTGATAGAAACCATCTATCGCAGACGCAAGATTTCATTCAAAGAACTGAATGAACGGTGGCTTCGTGATACGGATATTAGTAGAGGTGTGGATATTCCAAAACGTACCTTTGATAACTGGCGTTATGTCATTTGGGACATGTTTGGAATCAGCATGGTCAATGAGAACCGTGGTGAGTACCGCTATTACATTGAGAACGAGGAAGACATTAGTAAAAATGGACTCCGTTCCTGGCTATACAACACATTCTGTGTTAGCAATGCTTTAGCGAATAGCCAGAGCATCAAAGATCGTATCATCTTGGAGTATGTTCCATCGGGGCAGGATTACCTTCAGCCCATCATCGAAGCTATGAAGGAAAATCGTGTGCTAAACATGACCTATCACAGTTATTGGAAGGACGAGGAGAACAACTTCGATGTTCAGCCGTATTGTGTAAAACTATTCCGGCAGCGTTGGTACATGGTGGCTCGTAGCATTTATTCCTACTATTATGAGAAAGGGCCACGTATCTATTCCCTTGATCGAATTAAATATCTTCATGCAACAGACGAGACATTTGAAATGCCAAAGGATTGGACGGCAGAGGATTTCTTTGCTGGTTGTTTTGGTATCATAGCCGAACAGTCTGTCAAGATTCAACCTGTTAAGTTAAAGGTGTCAGCAGGACAGGCCAATTACATCCGTGACCTGAAAATGCACGAGTCGCAGGAAGAGATAGAGCGCAACGAAGAGTACAGTATCTTTACCTTCAATCTCCGTCCTGAATTCGACTTCCAGCAGGAACTGCTTTGGAATGGAGAAGACATGGAGGTACTTGAACCCTACTGGCTCCGCAAAGAAATTGCCGGAAAGATTAAAAGAATGTGGAACAAATACAAGGATGACAAATAAATGAAAGACTTTGCAGCTATAGATTTTGAAACGGCTAACAATGAGCGCAGCTCCGTTTGTTCTGTTGGTATCGTTATTGTACGAAATGGTGAGATTGTAGATACGTTCTACTCTCTCATCCAGCCAGAGCCGAACTATTATAACTACTGGTGTTCTCAGGTTCATGGACTCTGTCATGAAGATACTGACGGTGCGCCAGTATTCCCGAAAGTATGGGCGCAGATTGAACCTCTTATAGAGGGTTTACCGCTTGTTGCCCACAACAAGCCTTTCGACGAAGGTTGTCTGAAGGCCGTCTTCCGTATATACCAGATGGATTATCCTGACTACGAGTTCTACGACACCCTTTGTGTTTCACGGCGAGTAATGCCAAAACTTGAAAACCATCAGCTCCACACCGTGGCTGCTGCCTGTGGTTATGAGTTAGAAGATCATCACCACGCACTTGCCGATGCAGAGGCATGTGCATGGATAGCAAGAGAAATTCTATAATAAATAAATGATATGAAAGACTTTATCATAAAGTATTACGGCAGAATGAGAGATTATCTGCTGAAAGCAAACTCTGAAGAGGAAGATGTCGAAGGCATTGCCTTTGAAGTGGAAGGACTCAAAGAAGAGTATTATAACAAAACGGGTGAGAATATGGCTTCAACTGATTCTGAATATAAAGAACAGAATGCAGTTTGGGGATTGTTTAGAAAATTTGACCGTTTGTATGGAGAAAATTCCAACTTTGTGGAAAGGGATGCAAAAAGTCTATTGGCAATGAAAATCGATTTGGGCTTTGGTATCTATACTCCACCATGTCCTTATTCAGAAGAGGACTTTCCTGATATTCAAAAAATAATTACCACTTTTATAAGCCAACGAGTCAAAACACCAGAAGATGCAGATTCCATGCCTCTTTTGACTGGAGTCGCCAAGATGCAACTGCCGCAAGAGAAAATGAAATATATAATTGAAAACTTGACTCGCATGAGTCATTCACTAACTGACTATGTGGATTATTACGATGATGGAAGTTGGAACTGGGTGACAGATTGTCCATTCATCGTACAATATGTTTTCGAGAAGGCTGCGGAATTAACTTACAAAGTGGCCAAAGGAGAGAATTCTGATGGACTTGAATATGATATAAGAGAAGCATTCTCGTATTTCCAACTTTCGGTTCCAGACTCTTTCCAGATGAAAATTGATAGTGTAGTAGATATAATAGATAATATTGTATTAGACATCACGGAATTCATTGAAAAGAACGACTACCATTTATGTGATAAAGAAACTTGGTTCAGACCAATTCTTTTTAATATAGCACTTGAAGGTATGTTATATACATTAGAACAGAAAATATAAAGATTGTAACCTGATGAATAAAATAGAACTATACTCTGCCGTAATCAATGACATGGTTTCTATTGTAAGACAAGTCAAAGAGGAAAGGCAAAATAATGTGAGAAAGGGTAAATATATCAATGTGTTTACCTTATGGAATCACTTTTCAGGATTGACAGAGCCAATTCATAGCAGAATATTACATTTTTTCCTTTCTTCAGACTCTATGCACGGACAAGGGTATTTGTTTTTGGCACTTTTTCTGAAGCGCATAGGTATTGACATCCAAGAGTGTGACGAATGGGTAACGACAGCAGAAATTGGAAGAGTTGACGTTATGCTCAAAAGATTTCACCCACGAAGTGTTATTATAATAGAAAACAAATCCAATTGGGCCGGAGATCAGCCAAATCAGCTTTATAGATATTGGTTCGAAAACATCCATCGTAGTGAAGAAGATTGTCATTCTGATTTTTATGGCAGTCATCCAGAATATAAGATTGTCTATCTTGTTCCTAACAAAGATAAACAACTAAGTGATAATTCTATGGAGCGTCCTATAGATTACCCAGAGAATTTGCCTCCTATACTACCAATCAAACCGTATATTTTTTCTTTCGAGGAAGAAATTTCTGATTGGCTAAATGAGTGTATAGAATCCTTACCCAAGGAAAACACACCCCTAATCAATCTAATCTATCAATACAAAGAATACTGCAAAAATCTATAAAGTTATGGAAGAAGTAAAGAAAGTCTTGGCATTATTTGACTCTGCTGAGAAATGGAATGCCTTTATTGAACTCTCAAATATGAGAAATGCAATGGTTGACGAACTGAAAGGTCGTCTTCTTGTCGAATTGCAAAGAATAGTAAATAGCGACCTCGTTGATTTTGGTTGGGAATTGGTAACAGACAACAATAATATATCTATTAAACCTATCGGCACTCCACTCATTGCGATTACAATTGAATGGAGATGGTGGAATGCCCCTAATACTCCATGGTGCAGACGTGGAGCAAGTGTTTGGATTGATGCCAATAGCACTAACAGTAACAAAGTCTTTGAGTTGATTAAATCAAACAAAGAGTATCTGCCGTTACAAGATTATGAGGAAAACATCCAAAATCACACCTGGTTCCCTTTCATCAAACAAATCCCATCAAGAGTGTTTAATGTCGATGATAATATCACTTCTGTAGAGGAATGTCTTTACATGGCAAAAGATAATGCTGCACAGTTGGCAATGAATATTTGGGATAATGTATTCAAACCTTTCGCCACTAAAGAAAATGCAGATTTGATGAGGAGCATTGTCAATCAATGATTTTCAAATTGGAGTCAATAAACATACTCGAATTATAAATTTGTACTATTATGGCAAATACAGACAATGATGTTTTATTGCTGGAAAGCATGCTCGGAACTGCTGTTTCCAAAACAGCAGGGGTACAGGTTGCTGTCGATAAAAATCTTCCTATACCTTTCCCTCAAAGTATTCATTACGAGTTGTACAAGAACCATATAGAGTTGCATGTGGAAAGTTCTACATATAAATCATTATGCACTTATCTTGAAAGAAATCTTCCTAACAACGACATAGCAAAAACCGAAAAGAGAGGCTTTTGTGAATATGCATATGTGTTGAGCAGAAGGGTTGACGGATGGCGCAATATCGAAGAATTGGGTCATGCTATCATAGAACTGCGTAATATAGTTGAACCTGTTTTGATGCAATACTGTCAACAGGTAGCAGAGAACATTGAACTGGCAAAAGCACTTGGCGATTATTATGAAGAACAAGAAGCGGCCTTGCCATTTCATATCAACGTGATTGATGAACTTCATGCCAACGAAAACGCTCATACAAGAATACTCACGCATTTGCTCAAATACAAGGAGGATGGCAAACACGTTATTCTTTCTTCTTTTCTTAAGCAACTTCCTACATTTAATGTTGACACCTTCGACATTGAAAAGTCAAAAGTGTATTTTAACAGGGATAATATCGATGGACTCATTGAGAAAGATGGAGAATATGCTGTTATTATCGAGAATAAAATCCACTGGGCTGTTGACCAGGACAAACAAATTGAACGTTATGTGAATACTGAGATTGAACGAGGTATTCCTTCAGATAGCATTTGGGTTATATATCTGACACGAGACGGTAGAAAAAAAGTTGAAGGATATAGTCTTACAGAAAAGACAAAAGAGATTTTGGGTGATCGTTTCTTGGAAATGGATTATTACCATAACATTCTCCCATGGCTCAAAGAAACAGTTTTGCCTAATTGTAGAGTAAGAGAGGAATGGTTGGAGTCTGCTATCAAACAGTACATCGATCATTTAGAAGGATTATTTGACATAAGGGATTCGAGAAAAGGCTTCCGTAAAAAGGTGCTGAGCCAAATCGCCAATAGTATAGGTTGCACGAAAGAAATGTCAAGGGGTGAAGTCTATGCAGAACTCAATGCATATTTGCATACTCTGGGAGAATTGCAAAATATAGTTAGTAACTCAAGTTTCGGATTTAGACTTCAAGCCGTTTGAGCATACTCTCTAA
>ERZ1673734.429-NODE-429-length-36126-cov-13.338970_pt1 | contig 36126 bp, 39 predicted proteins | sample MGYA00580199_ERZ1673734 | MGnify/ENA primary metagenome ERZ1673734 (study PRJEB41218, sample SAMN15661742) | gut metagenome | host: Homo sapiens | place: Canada: London | collected 2015-08-20/2019-03-30 | study: EMG produced TPA metagenomics assembly of...
TGCGTCGTGGAGTGCTCGAGCCGGGAAGCGATGGTAAGGCGTCCAGCCTCGTCCGACTTCCCGGGCTAGGGCCACAGCGTTGCTACATCGTAAATACGATTCCTGGGACGGATGAGAGCGAGGCCAGGGCTGCCTGACGGTTGCCCATTGATCGAGGTAGTGCCGGCCTACTCCCGGCCTCGCCAGCCACTCAGCCAACCCCTAATCGAATTACATTGAGATAGAACAAATGAACGAGATCCAAGAACTGAAAGACCGCCGCGAACAAACAATTCTCGAGAAGGAAGCACTTGAGCGGGAACTAGTCCCCTATGCGACTGCACTCGAAGACTATGACGTGATGCAAAGTTTGGAAGACAACTTGCGCTACAAAATCACCGATAAAAAAAGAGAGGTCGGCTACCGTGAGCGGGACATCGAGACGCTCGATAAGAAGATCCATCGCAGAGAAACACTGGCCAATCACCAGAACCTGATGGCTGGCTATATCGAAGCCATCACTACATGGAAAGCTGACGAAGAAGAGCTAAACCAAAAACGTAATAGCATCAGCACGCGCTTGGAGCAGGTTCGTCAGCAAGCACATGAAGATATGGCAAAAGCTCGGCAAGCCGAGACAGAAGCAGCTACTGCTTACGCACAGGCAGTAGCTTGGGGCGATGTAGAGGGTGAGAAAAAAGCTAATGACGACGCTCAAAAGGCGGCGAAGCATCTCACCTCAGCTGCTGAGCATCATCGTCGGCAACAGCTGATTATTACTGCACTAGAGCATGAAATCGTCACTATTGACCGGCACATCGCAGAAGCACAGAAAACGCGCTCAGGGATTGAAGATCAAGCGTCACGTTTAGCAAACATAGTTCTTGAAGAAAAGTGGAATGCTGCTGCAGTCGCTCTGCTCGAGGTAGGTGGAAAATTATGGGCCGCTCGACGCCTAATAGATCGCGACCCAATAGCGCTGACGAACCTAAAAATTCCTGAACAGGGCGAAAACTACGGGCCTTGGGGCTGGAGCGATCTTTCAGAACGCTCTTATCAGCATAGCTTCGAAGACGTACTAGCTATGTAGCACAGACCTCCTCCAAAACGGCCTTGACGCAAGGCCGTTTCAGTTATCCAAGAGGCCCAGCCATGAACACACCGATCCATAGCAAAATTGGCACATCCGAAACCCTGAAAGCGAGAAAAGCTCATTTGAGCGAGCTATTCAACCTTATAAAACCAAAAACAGGAAAAGCTACAAAAATAGAGCTTCTCACGATGGCCGCAATCGATTCAGAGATCAGCGTCATAGAGCAACAGCTGAAAAAACGAGGTTAAGTCCAAGGCTAACTTACAAGTCTCGGCCAACAGCCACAGGAAAAACGGGGGATTCTGTCGACTCTCGGATTCAGACGGCACTCGTGGGCGCTTCGTAAAGCAGTTTTCGGTCATCAGCAATCTAGGTGGCCGATTCACACCTTCTGTAAAACTACCCAGTAGTCTGTGTGGCACTTGCCAATTTTTCGGATGTGATACGTCCAGCAGATTGCGAGGGTTAGTTATGCCTATAACATCGAACCCAGTTGAAGCGTACAAAGGAGTAGGAGTAATGGCTTTCTGATTCCAGCACGGATACGCTGGCGCACACCAAGGAGGAGATGTAATGAGCCAGTACCTTTTGAGTTTCGCAAGACAGAACCTTGAAGGAAGGTCTGATGCTTATCTTGTGCTCCTGTGGTGTATGTACAAGGCCGCTGGGAGCAAAGGACGCTACTCCGACCACATAAAATCGCACATCATGAACGCTGCTGATGAACTGCTGGGCCGCAACTACCAACGGACTGCGGCGCGCTTCAAAAAGGTTCTCGATAGCAGACCTGAATTGGATTGGGTGGCGCCATCGGGTCTTAATCCCCTTGCTCATCTGCGAGTAAAAAATTTTCGAGGGTTCGGAGAGTTTGGCTCCGATGATAAAGGCACTCTCCTTCACTTCAGTCCTCTCAAAAACATTTTCTACGCCCCTAATGGTGGAGGTAAATCATCATTGTGTGAGGCACTGGAAATCGGCACTACCGGGAGCATCAAGGAGGCTGGTCGCCGCAAAACCAAGATCAAGCAGTACATTACACGTGGAGCAACCAGACCTCAGCTCAACCTGACCGACACAAACAAGGCACCAGTGAAGCAAAGCCTAAGTTGGTCGAGTTGCTTTATCGACCGCAACCGTCTTCAAGAATTTTCGCTGCTGGGCTCTAAGGATACGGGAAGCGCCGAGGGCGACGTCTTGGCAACTCTATTTGGGTTGGAAGAGTTCCAAGAAGTCATATCACGATTTGTCAGGCCAGATAGTTTCGTCCTCAAGACCTATATGCGACCAGACCAGGCGGATGCCCTAGCAGCACTGGGTCGCGATAGGATTGCTCTCAGGAAAACGCGGCAAACTCATGCTGCTTCGGTGGAAGCCTCTATATCGCAAGTCTGTTCGCTTTTGGGGCTGCGAGCTGACCAAGATTACGCAGTACGCCTCAGATACCAGAGGCTACCTAAATTAATCGAGCTGATGATTCGTACAGCTGAGCGCCTTCGAGTTGCAAAAGGCCCGAGCGTCATTTCCCAGAAGCAAGTGAATCGCGCCTGTAACATTGCCGCTCGCCTTTTTCGATGGAAGACAGCAATCGAAGCAGAATTTCTTCGACGAGCTTCAGACGTAAACTATACGGCTATTTACGAAGCCCTTGAGGCAATCGAAAATTCGGAAGCGGGCAACACTTGCCCGGCTTGTTTGACTCCTTTAGATAAAGTTGCGGTGAACCCTTTCGAAAGGGCACGTCATGAGCTTCAGGCGTTAAGTGCCTTAGAGCAATTGAAAAATTCAAAGCGAAGAAATGACGAACGAATAGCATTCTTGGCGTCTAGGATCGCTACAGGATTGACTGTCGTGAAAGCCAATGAGCGCGTTGGGGTTCCATGCCTTCTACCTACAGATGATCTTCAGGCAGCACTTTCTAACTTTCATGCAGCTACGGATCGTGCTGAAGTAGCGACAAGCGTTCTCCGCTTGTTCCTGAAGCTTCAATCTGAATACGCAAGCGATCTTGAATCGTATCTCCAGTCCTGCCAGCGCAAAAGCAATGAAGTTGCACAAGCTGAAACTAAGGCAGCACGACTCGAACGCAAGGCTGAGGACATGAAACAGCTTGGAGAGTCACTGCGGAGACTATTTGACGAAAAGAGGAACGCCGAGAACGAATTTAAGATCGTTAGCCATAAGATGGCAGATCTATCAGCGCAAAGAACTGAGCTGATGAATAATGCAAACGACAATAGTCACTTTAATCTCCTCCTAAAAAACCTTGAGGATGAGTACGGCAACCTTTATCGCGACTTGCTTGCTTACAAACTAGCATTAGAAAGCTCTCGCATTTCAGGAATCGAAGCTAAAGCTGCAGATTACTATCGAGCTATTAATAATCACGACGACGCACATGAGCAAATCGACTCTTTAAGCTTTGAAAAGGTGGCAGACAGTTACAGGATTAAAATATCAAATGCAGATGGATCCTCCTTAGATGCATTTTCAATACTTAGCGAAGGGCATCTAAGAGCGCTCGGATTATCATTATTGCTTGCGATGGCTCAAAAGAATAATTTCCCCCTAATAGTCTTCGACGACGTTGTCAATGCTATCGATAGCGATCACAGGTCTAATATTATTGATCTATTTTTCTCTGACTCTTATCTTCGCCAGATTCAAATGGTAGTTACAACGCACGATCGTCTTTTCTGGGAGAGGTTCTGTATTATTGCAGAGCGTCATGCTCAAAGTGACCAGCACACAAGCAACGTACTCAGCTATACAAATAAGGGCATAGTAATCATTGACTACGCTGGTGGATTTCAAGAGAAGGTACATCGTGCATTAGCTGTCTACGATATCAGACAAGCCTTAATATATTGTCGTATCTGGTTTGAATCAATGATACTGGAGTACTGCATTGAAAAAGGCCTAAGTGTCACGGCCCACTTTAATAAATCACAGCTAAAAAAAAGCATGTACCTTCAGGTCAGCCTAGAAGCGACATTTTCACTCGTTGAGCCCCATATAAATTACGATCTTACGCATTTTAACTTAATAAAAAATGATCTCGTTAACTGGAGTGGGCAGAACCAGGAACATCATGCTTTCGATGAAGGCAGTCTGAATTTCGTGCATTCAAAAACCAGCAATGAAGTCATAAGAGTTTATGATGCCATCCGCTTGCTGGAGTGTCAGCTATTCACCACGAGAAAAAAAGACTCTGGGGAAAAGTTCATTGTGGAAATCAATGGAAAGATAGAGTGGGTTAAGAAAAAAATAGCGACGCTTGCTCGGGCGCCGGACCATGTTAAGCAGGAGCACGAAACGCGACTGAACGCACTTGAGAGGCGTGCAAGCGACCTTAACCAAGAACTTAAGTTTATAGACCAGTGCCTTGCAAGCGTGGCTGAACGGAGTCAAGTCCCAGAAAACCAGCCCCAACAAGCTGAAAACATACAGATTGAGGAGCAATAGCCACCTAGTCAAGAACAGCCGATTTTTATTTACTCGGCTGTTCAGGGCTTACTTTTTATTATGTATGCGCTTTTAAAGATCCGCTACGGCCAAGGCTAAAGTGATACGACTCTTTACGTCACCATAGCTTTCACCTTCTACAAGCACGCCTGCATATTTTTCTATACTCTGATACTTACGATGCAATTCGCGTCTAGCCAAGCGCTTTTTACATATTTCGTGTAATGCGACTTTTTCGATGCTATCAAAACCTTCCTTAACACACACAGCCAAACAACTAAGACCAATAGGTGACTCAACTGCATCTTCCATATCAACTGCAATTGCCCGAAAGATCTGACCAGGAAGACCGAATATATAGGAAAGTTCTGGAACAATCCTCAAAACAAACTCCCTAGCAAGCATACACCTCCCGACTTTATTGACTGGAGTGCCATCCGAGGCTTCCATATAAGCCAAAGTATGACCTGCCATCCAAAGATCCAGCAATGGGAATATTTTTTCTGCAGCATACTCCCCTCGCGACTTATCATCTTTCAAATCCTTATAACCAGTTCCAAGAAAACCATCCAAAGTTTCCTTTCTAATAAGGATTGGAATAAGCACGGGGCGGAGCCTTAACCATTTACAAAACCACTTATACCACGCACTCGTAGTTGCCCAATGATTTACTTCTTTGGACAGGGGTTCACCAAGCTCTCGAATGATCCCTACCGATATACCTGATGCAGCTGCCAATCGATCAGCCCAAGTAAGAGTTTGAGATATATCTGGATTTGAATTCCTAGACAATATGGCCGTTTCTATCCTTGAGGATACCCATTGTTCATCGCCTTTTGACCTAGCCCGGAAGGCTGCAAAGGATCGTTCAATAGTCGCCCGGGCTAATGCATCGCTCCCGTCATCCTCTACATCGTGATCGACTGGCAATCTGCTTAAAAAATAACTTGCCATGCTAGAAAGCGGCAAAACCTCACTATGAATTTGATCGAGTATTGCAGTGAGCGGATCATCAATAGTTAAGCACTGATCACTTTGAGAAAATATCGACTTTAAATCTACCCAATGATTATGGATACGACTCGTATCATTATCAAAGTTTACAACTTTGCTTGGCACTACCAAAACAAAACCGTAGGAGCTATCACCTGCTCTACCTGCACGCCCTGCCGCATTTAGAAGCTCATGAGCCTCCAGGCGCTGCATAGCATCAGCTTCCTGATCAAACCTGCTATCACCACTAATGATGACCACCTCACTTGGAAGATTCATACCTTGCGCAAGAGTTGACGTCGCTACTAAAGCATTCAGACCATCTTTTCGCTTAAAAAGCGATTCGTGCAAATGACGCTCCCTAGCGAGCAAAAGACCGTGATGACACGTACTAGAAGATATCAACCTACCTTTTTCTGATACTTTGATATAAACATGCTCTTGCCCTCCACACTCATCGACCACGATTTCATAAAGACGCATTTCCTCTTCTGTCAACACACATCCTGAGGAAGCAAGACCGGCTGAAATATTATCTGATGCGTTGTTCGCGAGTGGAATAGTTTGTGTAAAAATCAAAGTCTTGATTTTTTGCCTAGCTGTTGACATTGCAATAGCAGCCGACACTTGATTCCCATTAGGAGTTAAATACCAACTGTTATTATCTGAGTTCGTGCCAGTTGATAGCTGCACAGTCTCACTAAGAATAGGTATCAATGCGTAGTCTTTACGACTTGTCGAATTCCAGGTTTGATTCAAACAAAAAAAACCATAAGGCTTTAAATTTAGTTCTCGTTTCAATGCCACAGGTGCGTGTTTATTGCTCACCGTAGACCGCACGACCTTTAGGCGCTCTTTGAGTCTCAACACCTCACTCCCATCATAAACAACACAGCCCCTTACTTGGCGGGTAGGTTTCCATGTCAATGCTAGGGGTATACAAGGCCTCTTAGTTAGTTCTGACACCCAACCTGCAACCTCCTCCGAATTTTTCATCATTGCGGATAATAAAAGCAAGTCGGCTTTAGGAGCTACAGATGTAAAATTAAGCAGGCAGAGCATAGAGTCTATCGAGCGTCTGCTATGGCCTGTGTCTCCGGGGTGCAATAAATGACACTCATCAAATACTAATAGACCTACACTTGAAAATATTTCCGGATCAAAGCTCAACATTGCCAAACACCTTTCAGGCGTCATAACAGATATAGCCGGAAGTGAGTCATCTGAAAAATCAAACAACAACTCATCTAGAGCCTCCTGCTTCACCTCTGCATTTGGAAATGTATTCGCTAGAGCCTTAGTTGTTTGATCCACCAATGAAAGTGTAGGGGCCAAAAAAACCACCTTCACATTACGCAAAAGCGCAGTAGCAATTTTAAACTCGGAAAGAGTGGACTTACCTGCACCAGTTGGAAAGCTTATTACAGATGAAAAACCCGCCTCTAAATAACCAGAAGATATAGCCTGTCGATGGTTCCTCCACAGGTATGGTCTAATGGATGCTATACCTTGCTTCATATAAAACCATTTAGCAGCTTCGATACCTCCAGGTGGCTCTACACTTATAACCCCAGAAGGGATAAGGTGATCTGCGACCATCGATAAAAGGGAGGCTAAATGCAAGGGACCGGGATAAATATTATGGACTGGACGATTCTCAAAACTGACTAAATCATCAATCCTATCGACACATAGCGCTTTTACTCGATCAAAAACAACTTTCGAATCATGATCTATCAGATCAAATTTGTCATCAATTCCGAGCAATGACGCAGCCATTGCACGGACCCCGTGCAATAGCATGTAAAATAGCGAACCCACAGCTTGCCCCGAACTATCAGCTCGAAGAAAATCTTTTGGACCTGGTACAGGCATAGCAAGTATTTTAAGGAGATTTCCATTTGCCAAATAATAAATCGATTTAAGCAATGTTTTTTCTACAGAACCATCAGTATTCACCACAATTTTTTTGGCTGTTTCGGCAGCATCAGAACTTGCTTCCGCAATCAGAAACAGCAATGTTGCAGAAACCTCGGGACAGACGCTATATGCGTTCAAAGTGCTAGATCTGACATCTGTCGAAGTCATTGCCTGCGCAAGTAGAATTACATGATGAGCAGAGCCAGCGACGAAGGCTGCAGCAGCGCGATTACTCAAATCATCCGACGCAGAGACTATAGCTTCATGAGAGAAAGCAAGACGAGTCATCCGCTTAACAATTCCAGCTATCTCAGCAGGCACTTCCGACTGCCCCCCCCCTTCACGTATGCAAATACGTGCAGAAACTATCGATGCATAAGCTTCAGTCAATTGCCGAGGCAGTTCAGAAAGATCAAGGCCTTCCAGCTTGGGCGCACTACTAATTAGCTCTACAGTATCGTTATCAAACATAAGCAGCCACCATAGCCTGAACGTGAGCAATTGATTTCTCAGCTAACGATGACATCCAAGGACGAAGATGCTCTATATAAACGACTTCCCCTCTTCGCTTTTTCACCGCGCCCTCAACTATCTCTTCATAACCTTTAAAAAGCTTTAGTCGCCCCGCAGTCGTACAATGGGATTTACCAACCGTTATACTCACTCGATAGTGTCTAATATTTTTCCATATCACATTTTCGATTGCGCGATCAGGATCAACATCCCTATTGGTTTCCAGCAGAGCAACGACCTCAGCGACTAAAACATTCTCCCTATCGCCTTGTTCAAGCAACTTAAACTCAGGCCAAACCAAATCACGAACTGTTTTTCTTGCTCCAACCGAGGCCTTATCTTCAAATATAGTTGCAGCGACAACCTCCCCTGCACTTAATTCAAGAAGAAGCCCATCAAATCCTTTTAAGGCATGAATCATTTGAGGGGGTCGGATAAGCGCAGTCGGATCGGCCTTCTGTGCAGCTATCCAAGATATAACCTGAAAGATCCAACCATCTCTATGCCAAGGTTCTTCACCAGAAGGTACTGTAAGTAAGTTTATTGCCCCTTGGGCAGCACTAGCTCTTGATGCCGGCGGCCCTACGTTCGTTCCAGCTATAATTTTTTGGACGTGCCTCGACTGCCCCAGAGCAACCCGAGCGATCTGCTCTGCTAGTGCATCCTCGTCAGTGATTGTCCAAGCTTGGCCATGACAGAGGGTTGGGTGGTCATAGTACTCCAGCGAAATCGGCATTTTCGTCCTTGGTAGGTCATCTGGCGAAGCCAGGGGCATGACTTGGTTGGTCAACCATACCAATATGCCATCATTGATGGCCTTTTAACGAACCTCATTTTTTGAGGCTAGACAATGTCAACGCTACCGGGGCCAATCCAGTTTTAGCCAGCAACCGTTTGGGGTCGATAGAAAGTAAATCATGTAACACCTAAAGCACTTGTAACACTTGCTTGAGGGTGTAATTTTTAACGAGGTAACGTGCAAAAAAACCAACTAAATCAATTAGATAAGATAAAAAGTAACACGCGTAACATCCGTAACATGCCGTTTGAGAGCCCCCCCCTTGCCCCCAAGCGAAGGATCCGCCAGCGATAAGAGTTCGAACGCTTGTAATACTTCTTAAAATAGAGGGGGCCCCTGAAGATTTAAGGCAAGTACGGGGCAGGAAACCCGCGGAAGAGCGTTAGTGGGAGGGTTCACAACTTAGTTAACAGGTGAACTAGGTTAACTGCAGTTCACCTGTGCATTTGCCCTACCATTTATGCAGCATGCCAGCACCTTTACCAATGCGGTAACGATGCCCCCTTTTCTTCAGCCCACCCTTTCAATTTCAACGGTTGAAATTTCAATAAGCTGGGGAGCCTTACGCTAAAAAATTCCCGCGGGTTTCCTGCCCCGTGCCCTTAAAATAACTCCAGGGTCCCCAGCGCTTTTGGGAGGGAGGTCACCAAACACAAGTGGCTCTACTAGTATCAGTCGGGGTGGCCTACTGAAGGGCCGCATCATTTGGGGAAATGCTATGGACATGATCGCAGTGCGCTCTGATACCATGACCGCCGTTGGCTACGATGCGGGCACAAGAAGAATGAGAATCCGCTTTCAACAGGGTCACTCCTATGACTTCTGCAATGTCCCTGCAGCAATACACCAAGGCCTGATGTCAGCTGGATCAAAAGGCTCCTATTACAACCGATACATTCGTGATCTATATCGGTGCTGAAGAAAGCCATAACGTGATACCCATAGGCCTACTACCTCCAGATCGCTCTTCCAACACAGAGGATGTGCAATGAGCTACACAGCTGAAACTTTCAACGTGATGATCGCCTCTCCAGGTGATGTTGCCTCTGAACGCACCATCGTGCGTGACGTCATCTATGAGTGGAACGCGGTCAACTCAAACGCTCGGAAGATTGTGTTGTTACCTATTGGGTGGGAGTCCCATTCATCTCCAGATATGGGGGCTTCACCCCAAGGCATCATCAACCAGCAAATCCTAGGGAAGTGCGATCTTCTTATAGGGGTATTTTGGACAAGGATTGGCACCCCCACCGATGAGTATGCAAGCGGTACCGTTGAAGAGCTCGAAAAGCATATTGAGTCGGACAAACCAGCAATGCTTTATTTCTCATCTCAACCCGTGGCCATGGACTCTGTCGATTTTGATCAGGCTGCGGCTGTTAAGAAATTCAAGACCGACTGTCAAAGTCGTGGCCTTTATGAGAGCTATGACAGCCTCAGTGACTTCCGTACAAAGCTCTATCGACACCTTCAACTGAAGGTCAACGAGCACCCTCTGTTCAACAATACGGAACAGCGCGGCCTGAGTGAAATCATTGAGTCCAAAACATCGATCCCAAAACTATCAGCTGAGGCTCGAATTTTACTGAAGGAGGCGAGCTTGGACTCCCAAGGTACGATTATTCACGTTGACTACTCGGAAGGAACGGACGTCCAAACAAACGGTAAAAATCTCATCGCTGAAAAAAGCGAGCGAAGAGAAGTTGCAAAATGGGAACAGGCGATTGTCGAACTGACTAACGAAGGCCTCATCGTCGGCAAGGGATACAAAGGCGAAGTCTACCAAGTCACAAATCTCGGGTATCAGATCGCAGAGATGATCGTCCTGTAAGTGGCAGAAACCAGCGCAACATCGTTCAGCGTGTATCCCCTGCTGTATCCATTCAAGACATGACCTGCACAACAGCCAATGATTACAGTGCTTTTACAACCCGGTTCAAATGACCCCGGCCCACCAAATCCGAAAAAAGACGCCTTAGGGCGTCTTTTTTTGTGCCTGAGATCCAGTAGATACGGGGCCTCCAGCGCTTTTACGGTCTTTGAAGAGTTTTTGAGTTCCAGCCGTTCGGGTATTCCAGACGGTATTACAGCCCGTCCGGTGCAAATTTTTGGAAAACCGAATCAGTGCCTGAGGACAATCTCATGCCTGCTCAAAACCTTCGCCTCTTCGATCGACAGCTCAAGGGAGTCAAACCCGCGTCCAAGGATTATGTCCTCACGGACGGTGACGGCTTGGTGCTCCGCGTATTCAGAAACGGCTCGTTGCTATGGAATTTCAACTCCCGCGAACCGGTAACCAAGAAGCGCATCAACATTAGCTTCAGGACCTACCCCGAACTGTCACTGGCGAACGCACGAAAGAAGGCAGCCGAAGCGCGCGAGCAGCTCGCCCAAGCCATCGATCCGAAGGTGCAACGCAATACGTTGAATGAAGCCAAGCGCGCAGAAACGGAATACACGTTCGAGAACGTGGCCACCGCCTGGTTCGAGCTCAAGAAAGACTCGGTCACCCCCGGCCTACGCAGAGGACATCTGGCGGTCGCTCACGCTGCATGTGTTCCCCGATTTGAAGACGACTCCACTCGCGAAAATCACCGCGCCGATGGTGATCGGATTGCTTCGTCCAATCGAAGCGAAAGGCAGTCTGGAGACGGTCAAACGTCTTAGCCAGCGGCTTAACGAGATCATGACCTACGGGGTGAACTCCGGTCTGATCTTCGCCAACCCACTCAGCGGTATCAGGGCGGTTTTCAAAAAGCCCAAGAAAGAGAACATGGCTGCACTTCCGCCCGAAGAGCTCCCCGAGCTTATGCTGGAGAATGCGAACGCCAGCATCAAACGCACGACCCGCTGTCTGATCGAATGGCAGTTGCATACCATGACTCGCCGCCGAGGCGGCGACCACTCGTTGGACAGACATCGACTTTGAGAGGCGTGTCTGGACCATCCCTCCGGAGCAAATGAGGAAGCGCCGTCCACACAGCATCCCGTTGAGTGATCACGCTGTTGCACTACTGGAATCACTCAAGTCTCACAGCGGCCATCGCGAATACGTCTTTCCGGCTGACAGAAATCCGCGTACCCATGCCAACAGCCAGACCGCCAACATGGCGTTGAAACGCATGGGCTTCCAGGATCGGTTGGTCAGCCACGGCATGCGCTCGATGGCTAGCACCATTTTGAATGAACATGGGTGGGACCCGGAGCTCATTGAGGTCGCACTGGCGCATGTCGACAAGGACAAAGTCCGAAGCGCTTACAGCCGAGCTGACTACATCGAGCGCCGCCTTCTGATGATGGCTTGGTGGAGTGAGCACATCCAGAAAGCGGCCACTAGAAACCTGTCAGCATCTGCGATCAATCAAACCAGGGACAACAACGTCGTGCCGATACGGTGAACGCTCACCGGACGCCTCTGGCAACCGAGAATGACTCCCCAGATGGAGTGATGATTGATTTGGCGACAGCGGCGACAACCCGCGTAATACCTTGCCTGCAGCATGGCGACAGAAGTGGCGACTGTCGCCGTTGCAAGCCTCGGTCTTGGGCCTTTTCGACTAAGCCCACGCGAGCGGGAAGGCTCCGCATTCCCACTCGTATGGGCTCTGCGTAATTGCATCTCACTTAACCACCTAATTGCATTGCCACTGACCAGTTGTTTGCAGCCTATTTGACCAGTCATTTGCATTCGCGCTGACCAGCCGTTTGCAGTTGATGGGTGTCAGCGGGTACCACTCAGCGCGAGTGCGTCAGCCAAGCACTGAAGGACTGCAACCGGCCAAAAGCAGACCGCCTGCACGGTTCTGGTTCAGCCCCATAGTCAATGCTCACAGCATGCGACTGCATATCTAAAGTCATTCTGGCTTATTGCTTACACTTATATCCCTATATGCCCCCTCTCATTTTCCGTGAACACCAGGACACCGAGCAGGCCGGAGATATCTCCGGCCTTTTTGTTGACGTACTATGTCGGGATTGATGGTAAATCAACATTCAGAGTGATGTATGCCCAAGGCGATTGTTATCAGCGCGTTGGGTCTTGAGCCTAGCGTCGAGAAACATGCAGTGATCCTGCTCGGAAAGATTTTAGCCTCCCAGGAGGCATTGGCTTTGGCAAATGCTAAGGGGGCTGTACGCGGTTTCACGCTAGGCGTACATGCAATGGCTCCATGCAAAGGGCTGAATGAGTTCTTCGAACAGGCCGCTAAGCCAATCGAGGGGCACCTTTGCGCCCTTGAAAATGACGCTGCTGTAGCCGCTATCCAGTTTGCTCTGAGCGATGATGACGGCATGCAGTTACTGCGGCTTTTGAATGGAGGGGACTTCGATGTAATTCGCCGCGAGTAGCCCGAGGCTCACGAGGAAGTCTTCATCGGAGCCGACCCGCTGCACAAACCAGCGTAGTAAGCAGGAAATCGTGGCGAATCTGCCGCCCAGGTACACCCAAGCCCAGCCCATGCTGGGCAGCGGTAGTAGAAGGATGCCGCACTGGCGTCCAATCCATCAAAGGACTGACTGCATGAATGTGTTTTCGTATCACGGGCCGGTTGATCTGATGCTGCGCTACGGCGAAGTGCCAGGTCTGACCCGCATTGCCGAAAGGCCTGGAGTTGAGCTAGAGGTCAACCACCCTGGGTTGGGTCAAGAGGTTAAGGTCAGCATTGGTTCAGACCTTCGGTTGGACCTCGCCAAAGGGCCGACCTCGGCCCGCCTTCAGTTACCCGACGGGAAAGTGATCGCCGGGCGCGTAGTCAGTCAACTGGTCAGTGGGTTCGGTTTCATGCTGATCGCAGATCAAGATTGTAGCTGGCCTACGGAGGTCTGAGGAAAACGAAGCATGGAGCCCGGTCATACGCTGATAGCTTTGGGTTTGATTATCGCCGCCATAATTGCGGCGAATACTTCCAGCCTGCAATCCACCGGCACATACAGCATCCTCGACGCAGCAAGCGGAGCAGATCTGCGATGAAATTTACGCTGACAGTGAGGACGCTAGCGGATACGGCGATTGCATCAGTTCAGCAAAGCGAAGCCTCGAAAAATACTAATTGACGGAAAAAGGAAACTCCGCATTGAAATATCTCATCGCTTTAAGCGTCACCGTGCTCTTGGCCGGCTGTGGTCAGGAATCCAAGCCAGCATCTGCACTTCACCTTGCTCCGATCACACCTGGTGCCATTCCCGAAAAGATCGGCGGCTGCGGGGAAGGTTGCAAGAAACTGGACAAGTTTGCTCAATGGCAACCGCTGCTCGCTCCGCTGGTTGAAATGCATCGCAAGCAGGAGAAGTGCTCCTCAGTTGAGTATGCGATGCCCGATATCGACTCAGACCCAGTGGACCCGAAGTTTTATGTCCAGTGCAAAGATGTGAGCAGCGGCCAGCTTTACAACACCTTCTACACACGAACACAAATCGAGATGGGCACGCCTGCGACGAGTGAGCCGGTGTCCCGTGCGTATGCTGAACCTCTTTGTGCAGGCCAATTAGCTGAGAAACTGCCCGGCGCCACAATTGCCCACCAAGGCTTTTACGAAGCACCGAATGGCTCAGTACGCCTAACCTATGACTTAAAAGTAAATGGCGTCGACAAGAAGGCGGCTTGTCTAGTTAGCTACGAGTCTGTTGAGTTCAATGTCGTCCGGTAGCTCAGTAATCATGGAAAAAAGCAAAAATGTTTAGTACTTACGCTGTGTACTTCGTTTTGGCCTGCTTTGCGTCTTTCCTCGCTTACGAGGCGGGGCAATCGCGTGGCTCAAAGATGGTAAAAAACCGAATCCTGAAAGCATTGGAGCAGCATGAGGTTGATGTGTCTCATGGATATACCGAGGGCTACTCGGGCCTTGGTCTTGCACGGATCATCAGGAACATCATCAGCTAAGATGAGGTGTAGTTTTAGCGCCAAAGTTCTGCCCATTTGGTCCAGTTCGCCGGTCCATAAGAGAAACTCCCGGTATCCAGGACAACGGACCATGGCAGCTAAGACCAAAATCATTCAACCGGGCGAACTCAACAAGCGGCTGATCGGCACGATAAAGGCCGCAGTGAAAAGTACGGCGATGGCCCACACCTGCGAATGGCTGGTCATCGAGGGGTACGCATCCGATGCTGCGCACGCTCGCGAGCTGATCAGCTTCGCACTCACCCCATAGGAAATCGAGTCATGAAGGGATTTCGATTATTAGCGCTTCTGGGTCCACTATCGGTTTTGGCGGGAGCGACACCAGCCGTCGCGTCGGGATTTGAATGGTCGACAGGGCAAGGTCTAGTAGAAGCGTGTAAAGCAGTAAGCATTCCGCAAGCAAAAGCCAGCGAGCTCGATGTTGCGAGTGTCTTTCTGTGCAATGTGCAGTTTCAAACCTGGCGAGACGCTTGGACATTTGCGGATGCCTTCAATGAGCATTCATTCAAGCGGGGCGGCCCCATATGCATTCCAGATCAGGTGACGAACAAGGTACTGATCGATGGGTTTATGGGGTGGGCAAATCGCAAAATGAATAGTGAGCTTAAAGCTCAACAAAGTACAGCAGCCGCATACCTTTTCATGCGGTCTGCATATCCCTGCAAGTGACAAGGAAAACGCGATGGCCACCGAGCTCAGTGAACCGATGGAGGAAGTTTTGAGGAAGCTCGGTAAGGGCTGGGGGTTGGCCGATTTTGGTGTGGATGGACCTCTGTCCTATACGGCGCGAATTCGTACCTGTGAAGCTCTTGCGAGGCGCGGACTTCTGGTTTCTTCGCTGTGCGATTTTGATCTCACCGACGCGGGTGAAACTCTTGCCAAACAACTCAACGCCCCGGCTGCGGCTGCAAGCCCGGGTACTTAGGAAATGGCCGACCATGACACAAATGATCGAGGTGTTATGCGCAACCGCCGCAAAGTGGCGAGCAGACAACCAGGAACACCGTGGCGGCGTTGTGCTAGTGTTTGAGGGCGAAGTGTACGGCTGGAAGAATGAGCTGCGTGATCAGGCGTGCGAACGCCCAGGCACATACGACGTAGACAAGGCCGGACTGGTCTTCAAGGCAGAAGGCGGCGACGACTTCAACGGTGCGAAAGTGTGGAGTGCTGTTGATCCAGATGCAAAATAGGACAAATAGCGGTACCACCCAAGCCCTGCCATTTGTGGGGCCGAGGCCTTAGCCACCCCTGATAGCAAGGAGGCGACTATGGCCCAGATCCAGATCGAACAAGACGCCCCCAAGGTGATCGCCGCAGCGCAACAGCGTCAAGCTGAGCTGAAACGCAAGATGGACGAGCAAGGCACTGAGCTGATGCATAGTGCGGTGATGTGGGAACTGGGCTACCTGTACGCCCTGCGGGCCTCTGAAGTGTTGAGCAATACGGTATATGACCAGTTGGCTGCCAAGATGGAAAGCTCTGTCGAGTCTAGGCACCGCGTTACCTTATAACGAACTTAAAGACCGAGTCAGGGGCTGAAGCCCTGATTAGCAAGTGGATTGAGTAGAAAAAAGAATGGATTACGAGTCCCTGCCGAGCGCTTGGGTAATCGAGGAAGCACGAGCATATTTGAGAGCTTCGCTGCTGATTGAACAGCAAGCCTTAAATGGTGATACAGCTCTATATTGGCCTGGGGCAATGAACTCAGCACTGGCGTCTGAGTTGTACCTCAAATCATTTCTTGTTGAGGCTGATCCGCGCTATCCAAGGACTGAATACGATCCTGAAGGCCACCTACGATTGGCTATACGCTTGCCTGGAAATCGACATGATCTGCTTGAGCTATACAGGGCCATACCGATAGATCTAGCCTCCAAGTTTAGTGAAATATCCGAGCGGCTTTGTCCTGGCTTTCCGCTGGAGAAATTGATCATGTCGTGTTCGAACTTATTTGTCGGAACTCGATATCCTTATGAAGCCAATTCCATCCAAGCCATTGACTCTGATGTATTAAAGCTCGCGCCGCATCTGGATCTGGTGTTAAGCGAATTTCTCGCCTCGGGCGAGGCTCGGCCCCCTAAGTCCCAATAGAATGGAAACGTAGCCATGCTCCGACGCTTGATTGTCTGGCTTTTGATGTCCTGCATCCTTTGTTGCGGCACATGGGTCGTTATTTACAACCTGCTCAGTGCAGGATCTGGCCTGGCAATATTTGGAGCTATATGGGTTGTTTTTTTTAACCTTTGTGGACTTATTTACACGTTCAACAAAGATGTTCTTCATCGATAGAAAAAATCGCCAGCTTTACCTCAAGCCCCACCCTTCAAATAGCAGAGGCCGAGGACGTAGAAGCAGGCAACCATGTCGAATACCGGCAATCCTGTCACTCAAAAAAGGGTACGCACCATGGATTACTTCGGTCCCGCCGATCTGACTCTCACGTACAAATCGCACATCGGCGAAAAGTCCGCTACCTGTAGTGGTATTACGGTGCACTATTTTTCAACGAGCAGCATCGTCAGTGGACTTTGATATTCGACGACCTAACCAACTTAGCTCCACTCGACGGTCTGACCCGCGCCGTCGTGAGCCTGCCTGATGGCCGTCGGCTCACCGGCGCTGCGAAGCGGACGCCGATCCTAGGTGGTAATTTCACCCTGATTGAAGACAAAAAGTAGTGGGCGCGAGTAAGCGTGGCGAGGCTGGCTTGTTCATCCAACTGGGCAAGTTCGACTGACCCGATTAACTTCACGGAAATCCGCATAGGGACGCCGATTTCGCGTCCACGATATGCAGAGGCGATTCGATATGCCGTTAATCCGGTGGTGGACCAGCATATCTTCATCAGAACAAACAGCTTGGATCCAAGCTGTAGGATCGGTAGCAGCAATCTGCGTAGCTGTTGCAATTCCCGCCATTACGAGCTTGAACCAAAGACGGGCAAAGGCAACTGACAATGCAGAAAAGGCGAAAAACGTAATCCTCAACTTCTACCCGTCGTTGCTCAGAATGAACCGATCATTAGCCCGATTTATAGAAACAACCGACTCCACATATTCCGAGGATGATGGTGTCGTCAACATCGATCCCGATGACGGCGACTTTCAAAAGCACATTCCGGATCTGTTGGCCGCAGCCTCTTCGCTCGCACAATTTTCCTCAGTCGTCACTGGGCCTCTGAGGGCGTTGTTGTATTGCTTGATAGACATGCAGCACTGGCTCGAATCCATTCCTGCAACCCAGCGTTCTGGGTTGCTAAGTTTCTACAGAAATAATCTGGATGACATTCGCAAGCGAGCGATTGAGCTGAATGTGCTGACAGGCAAAGCGCTTGAAGCGTGCTCCACCTCGCTCCAGGAAAAACCGAATCATTGAGGAAAAATGGTCCTTCTTATTAAACCAGCGCTCCGAGATTTCTGATGGGGCTTCAAGCTAACTGATTTTTGGGTGAACATGAATACAAGTAATAGTTTGAACGAAGGTCGCTATCTCCTGTTTCTCGACATCCTTGGTTTCAGCGATCTAGTCGAGACCAGGCCTGCCAAAGAAATTTACGATGTCATCGAGAGTGCACTAAATGCGTTCGAGCAGTGGGAAAAGCTGAATGGACAGTTCAAGACCATTTACTTTTCGGATACCTTTCTTTTCTATCAAGACCCCAAAGGCTATGGCAATTGGGCATTCTTGGACGTCTACGCCATCGGCTCAATGGTTTTGTCCGCGCTGCTAGCTGCGGGAATCCCCGCGCGAGGCGCAATATCGTTTGGAGAATTTGAGGTTGAGCTAGACTCGTCAGGCCGCCATCAAGTGTACTTCGGTAAGGCGCTGATCGAAGCCCACAAGGCAGAGCAACAGGAGAAGTGGATCGGGATCACAGTCCTACGTTCCGCATGGGAGCCCTACGAGGCTGCCAATCCGGGAATGATTGATGCTTTCGCGAGGGAGAAAGTATGGCTGCGCAGGGCGGATGGGGTTTTGCTCTTAAATCCGTTGATCAAGCTACGTGACTGGTATGGCCTCGCTAGGATGGGTGATGTCGAAAAGCCGTACTCAAAATGGGACGCCCCTGAATTTCCCAACGACATTCTTGCTCTCAAATTCATTCGGGCAAAAGCAGAGTCATATGCGGCAGTCCAAGACTTCACGAGTCACGTGGCTATTAAGTTTCATACGACCCATAAATTCTTAAAGGAGGTTTTGGGTGATGAATGCTACGCATGGGGCCAGCAGGCAGCGCTTCCCGGAAATTTCTGAAGACAATGTCGGAGCTGCCATTGATGAATTAATCTAGGAAAACGCCCAGGTACACCACAAGCCCAGCCTTGAAACGCTGGGCCTAGGCCGCAGAGGACACCGCATCGGCGTCCCGCCCTTGCAATGTGAAGGAACTCCTTGTGACAGATAAGCAGATCAACGTCCCGTCAGAATCTATCGTCCACCTGCTGAACATGATTGAAGGCCGCATTCGCGAGATTGGCGAAACATATCAAGAGAATGGACGAAGTTATCAAGACAACCTCGAGATTACTGCCCTCCGTGCTATAGCTCGGCAGTTGGGGTTCGACTTTGAGGTTTCTGCGGTTTCATCGGGTTTTGCTGTTACTCGACATGAATACACGCCGGTTGATTGATTCAGCCACGCCCCGGTTCGCCGGGGCTTCATGGAAAACGCGGCGGATCTGCCGCCCAGGTACACCACAAGCCCAGCCGTCAAACCGCTGGGCCGAGGACCTAGAGACAGGTGCGATTTTCGCGCCTACGACCCCAAGGAGTGACATACATGCTCTATTACTATCTGCACTATCGCTTTGAAGTGATCGAAACCGGACCAGGAACGCTTGTTAGTCTTGTAGCCAACGAAGGCCTCAAAATATCTGAGCGTCATGCAGGCGTCGCCATCGAATTTCCGGTAGCCATCGAATATGCCAGCGATCTAGTGGGTATCGAACAATGGCTGGCTGAGCAGCACAGCAACTTGTTTGGCTGCTCCAATTTTAGGGTGCTGAGCTGGCAACCACTTGCAGGGATTGAACGTCCTTTTTCGACCAGCGATTAAGTGCGAGGAAAACAAAATCAATGAACACGCTCAACTGCACCCCAAGCCCGGCCTAAAACCGGAGCCGCGTCAGTAGAAAGAGTAGGCAATCTTGCCTATAACTGATTAAGTGAGGGATGCGTGGACGACCGCACACGTTATCTGCAACTGCTGGATGCCTATGGCATCACACAAGCCAAAAGCGCTGAACTAATTGCAGCGGTTACGTCCCGGCCATGCTCGGTGAGAACCGTTCGATCGTAGCTCAACGATCCTGAAAAGCGAAGCTCAACACCGTGTCCCGATTACACAGTAGCGAATCTGGAAAAGGCTATTGAGTACATGCAACGCGCATTGGCGCGACGTGCCGAAGGTTAAAGGAAAGCGATATGACCCTCTTTTTGTAAAGCGAAACCGCGTTGCCGCTTGCGCCGCAGCATTGTGGAATAGGAGAGACGCTTTTCGCGTCACAGTGGAAATGGAGCAAATGATGTTAAAGCCAAGCAACCCGTTCACACTGCCCGAGCTGGCAGAAAATGAAACTGTGTTTCCGCCATCAATTTTGAAGTCCGCTTGCACGCTCGCTGCGCACTACATTGCAGCGCGGGAGAGAGGCGACGTTGAAGCCACCGAGCGCTTTGATGGCGACATTGGCGCACTGTTGAACGAAGAGTTCGATACGAACCAGTACAACGAACAGGAGCTGTTCAGGGGGCGCTTCATAGTGATGATTCATGACTGCAACACTGCTTTCGGTCGGTTGGATTACCAGCATTCACAATGGGCCTGCGACACCTCGCGGGTGTAATGGAAAAAATTGCTGCACCCACAAGCCCCGCCAGTCGGGGCTAAGCCAGTGAAAGGGCGCCTATTTAGCGTCCGAGAAACTGGAGATATCAAAGTGAGTGGTGATGATCATTACAGCCAGCTTGACCAAGATCTTGAAGAGTTTGGAGAAAAGTGGTCCATCGAGCATTCAATCATTTGGTGCCAAGATTGCGGCACAAGTCAGGCAGTAGACCAGGCAGCGGAACCGTTCGCTCACGGTAAGGACTGCGAAAACGAGACTGTGAATGCGCAACATCCTTGGCATGAGCTTGCGACCTTACTACGCGACTTGCCGCGTCTTGTTTAGGGAAAAGTCGCCCAGGTCCACCACAGCCACTTGAATGGGGCTAAGCCCGTAGAGGCACTCGCGGGCTGAGTCCGTAACCAACTGAAAGATTCGAGTACATCAGTAGAACGCCCTCCTGGTCCGCCCGACAGACTGGCGACAGATGGACAGGGTCAGCCTGCACTGGAAAGCCCTGCAGCTCTTTCTACAAACAAACGAAAACGGTGATGAAAATGGCTTTGGTCGGTCGGCGTGAGGGTCGCAACTTTGGCTACGGTCGCCAGCTAAGTTACGCCGGCCCACAAGCGCTAGAGGATTTGTTTGCCGGCGGCCACTTCGCGACGGTCAAAGCGCATAGTGATCGCTGGCAAGCGTTCGTGCGTTGGTGTCGGTCAGAGGACGGTCCCGGTTACAACGATGCACGCCAGATCGATCGACAGACGCTGCAAGACTACGCTGCGCATCTGCGCCAGCAGATCCAGCAAGGTGAACTCGGCATCGCTACCGCGCAGAACCGCCTAAGCTGCGTCAACCGTACCCTCGCCGCGCTGCGCGGTGATCAGGACGTGAGGATCGCCAGCCCGAGCCAGGCGTTAGGCCAGCAACGCTCGGGCATACGCACCCGCGCGCCGGATGACCAAGACCACCAACAGGTGCGGCGAGTACTCGAGGCGCTTGGCAAACAGCAACACGAGCGGGTGGCCGCGATTGTCCTTTTGGCCCGATCAACCGGTATGCGTCTGCGCGAAGCGATCCTGGCTGACCTGCCACGCTTGCATCGCGAAGCTGAGCACTTAGGCCGCATCAATATCCAGGACGGCACCAAAGGCCGCCGCTCAGGCGCTTCCGCGCCGCGATGGGTTGTGGCTAATGACGAGGTGAAGGCGGCGCTGCAGTTGGCTCGTCATGCGTCGCCACCCCTTAGCCGCAACTTGCTGGCCCGAGACGAAAGCTACGCCGCGTTTGTGCAACAGACCGTGCTCCCCGCCCGCGAAACGCTGCATGAACACGGGCCGAAGGGTTTTCATGAGCTGCGAGCGGCCTACGCCTGCGAGCGTTACGAGCAGCTCACTGGTCACGCCACACCGGTCAATGGTGGTCACTGCTATCGCATTGACCGCAACCTTGATCGACAGGCGCGGCAACAGATCAGCCTTGAACTCGGGCATAACCGGATCGATGTGGTTTCGGCCTACATTGGAGGTCGAGCGTGACCAAGATCTTTGATATGGAGCTGTTCCTGAGCGGCGTACTGACCGGCTCGAAGGTCACGCAACAACGCCACCTACGTCAAGCCCGATTCATGCAAGCGGCCATTCAACAACGATGGCAATGCGATAATCCCTGGACCTGGCAGTTGAAACATCTGCGCTGGTTTCTGGCTGAGCACCTGAAAGACCACTCCGATGCCACGCGGTATTACTACCGGCTTACCGCTCTATTGGTCTGGAAGCGATTGGGAAAAACTGAAAAGCACTGATCATTCGTTCATCAGGCCTCAAGCACCAGTGAGTCATTCCTTTCGCTACAACAGCAATGCTTAGTAGTGTAAGTCAAGGGCTGCAGATGATCTTCAGATCGCAGCCGATTGTTTCTTTGAGGTAGACCATCGCGGCCGCGATGACCATGTCCTGATCTTCGCTACGGCTAGCCGCTGATATCCCTGGCTGCGCGATCAACACCTCAGCAACGATGGATTTAAACCGGCTCTGCCTCAACAACTCGTTAAGCCTAGCCGCATTTCCGTGGAAGAAGCGGGTGGGACGCGCAAACGATCTCAAGCGCTCCTCCCGACCAAGTAGATGGCGACAGAGATCCGCGAATCGCCATTTCCATTTGGCGGAGCGCACTGCTTGGGAGCAGACTTCAACGGCATCCTTGATGCGTTCCCCCGCAGTCGCTGCCCCGGAAAACTTGCAGTGGATCATGGCCAACCGGATCACGTCGCCGTCCTCCTTCAGGCACACGAGATCAGCAGCCTCTCCGGCCGAGTCATCATCGAAGACGACGTCAAAATTTCCGTCTATGTAAGCCTGAGCCACCTTCCATTGGATCGAATCTTCACGGGCCGCTCCTTCCTTCCAGTAGCTCTCTTTGGTCAGATTAAAACCAGTCCAATCCCAGGGCTCGAACTGCGCCGTATCAAGGATCAGTTCGCGAGGATTCCGAGGTTCTATAAGTAGATTGCCATCGAGCTCGCTGAGGTCGATGAAGCGAACCAATGGAGGATAACTGCAAAAATATTCATCAAGCCTGCATGTGCGTTTTCCAATGGTGATGGTCAAAGGATCTCCGCTGCTTTGCTGCACCCTGAAACCGAGTTTAGCGTCGAGACGAAGCTCGAACTCGCCAACCGTGATGTAATCCTCAATGGCCAAGGCAAACTGGAACGATGTGGCAGTGAACGAAGCGAACGCCAGTTCGAACATGTACAGCGGCTGCGGGTCTTCTTGAGCGGTCGGGCTGAGTACAATCCGCTCCTCCGAGAGACCTAGTATCTCGGCGGGCCACTCAATCGCCAAGACGAGCTTGTCTGTCGGCAACTCTTCAATTTCAGATGGCACAAGCACGTTCGCGATGATGTTTTCAACGTTGATCGTATCATCCAGAAGCTTGGCGCCGACCCGCTGACACCAAGTCAGAAGTGCAGGAATGAAACCTTGGTCTCGTGACCATACTCGGCCCTTGACAGAGCACCCGACCGAAACGCGTGCGCCCTGCTCCCAGCCGGTCCCACTGACATTGTTCTTGACCGAATTGTGCCGCTCCGTCAGCCCCAATGCCTCGTCTACATCTCCTCCGGTATACATAGCGAAGCTGAGATTGCGACGTCCATGTTTTTTAACTCCGATGTTTTGCAGCATCAAACGGTTAATGTGTCCCAGACTACGAAACATCTGTTCGCCGTTGATCAATACCGCGTTCCCCGTGACGGCTTCAGCAAGCTCTGGGAACAATGAGTCATGATCGGTTGAGGACAAGTACAAAAGGCCCCGCTCCACATCATGGTGTAGGACGAACAATGCCCACTCGCAATCCAGTACGCCTTTGGTATTCGTCCACCGCACACGGGACTCAGCTCTAGTGACGAAATACAGCGTCGGGCTTTCTTCGTGCTGCCATACGGCCTGCAACTTGAGGTTGCCTGGAAGTCCGGTATGGAAACGCTCTCCAGCAAACGCCGATGCTCGGTAAACGGCAGTACTGAACTTCGGCCTGAGCAAATGTGGTGACAGGACTATAGAGTCGGATTGGTCATGATCGTCCAGGCGCCTAGAGGCGCGCAGAAAAGCCATCAGCTCTGCATGGTCCCGAGCAGCTGTCGAACTCATTTCAGAAAGAATGAGGTTCCAGTCCGCGTCTTCACTGTACAAACGCTCCAAGGCATCAGAGACGCTCTTGTCTCCAATGTTGGCGACCACTGTCGCATCACCGATACTCTCACCAGCTACACGGGTGAAGCGCCCTACAAATTGAAGCAGGATTGCCAAGCTTCGGTGCATGTCATGTACAGCAGCAACCTTCAACTGCGGCAAGTCAAATCCCTCGCCGAGCATGCCGACACAGATGACGATTTTCGCTTCCCGGCTCTTCAACGCAGCAAGTCGCACTTGTGCTTCATCAGACTCGGAATGGATCAGTACAGGATTGAGATCGCCGGCAATCGCTTGATAGATTCCTGCGACGATGGTGGCTCGCGCGATACTGGAGCAGCGCGCCATTAACAAATGGTCAAGCCCATCGGCCAGATCGTTTCTAAGCTGTATCACAGCCGCCTCGGCAATGACCTGATCAGCCTCTAGTGGATTGACCTGCACCGGCTCAAAGCGAATTGGCTTGAAGTAACCATCATGCTGCGCAGCTCCCAGCGAGTAATTGAAGATGACCTTACCATCCACAAGCTGTGTGTCACGCCGAAACGGCGTGGCAGTGAACTGAAGAGTGTGGACGCCTCGAAACGCATCCTTGAGGTGCGTCCAGCTCGTGGCGGGCACATGGTGTGCTTCGTCCAAGATGAGGGCCTTGCATCGACTGGCAAGATCTTCCAGGAGCACAGCCGGCAAGCCGGCGCCAATTGAACCAATGGTCGCGACTACAACGTTGCAGTGCTCGAACATGAGCAAATCAGCTTGAGTCTTAGGCCGTTTTTTCATGATCCCGACAATCGGATTGGGCACATCCGGGGGCAGCACACCGATGGCTCGCAACAAGCCGAAGGTAATAAATTTGTTGGCGGTCTGGGATCTAAGGGCATCCCAAGGCACAACCACCAAAAAGGGCTCGCGCGCATAGGCCGCCAACGCCGCCAACATCGTTTCTGTCTTGCCAGTACCTGTTGGCATGACGATGGTGGCTGGTATTTGTTCCAGGCTCCAGTGAGCCCCAATGGCGTGTAGAGCGCCTAATTGAGGGGGACGCAATCCTCCTGACGAGTCCCTTTCGCCTGGCTCACGCCGTTCAGCTCGAAACCGTAATGCTCCGTTCCAGAGCGCAGCGATTTCACGAGCATGATTCGCACGCCCCACCTGTGCTCGATGGCTTTTAAACTCGTCAAGCAGCCGATGCCGAGCCCAACTGAATTTGCCATTGTCCTCAAGAAGCACCCCGTCCACTCCCTCTGGAAGCTGCACATCCTTGCGAGAGGTGACAATCACCCGCTCCTCGTTATCGAAGCGTCTTAGCGGCTGTTTGATTCGCGCCGACACATTGATTGAAGTTTCGGCGACCAGCGAGACCTGCTGTGCTGGACGGATCTGGTGTTGAACAACCCCAACCGAATAACGCTCTTCAAAAACAATTGCAGGCAGCGTGAACATTTACCGTCATCCTTGGCTAGTCGTCACGTGCCCTCGCAAGCAACGGGTCACGTTGATAGCCTGGGCACCAAATTTGAAAGCAAATTGATACTACACCGCTCCGCCGTTGAGTTTCTACGAAGGCAACTTAGAGCCAAGCCGCAACGCGCGATTGCTAAGATGCATTGGAAACCTCAATCCAAAAATGCCTAGCTGATCGCTACACTAAATGTTTCCGGATTGAGCCTCACCAGTTCATCCAGAGCACCATTAGTGTCGAAGCCCGCACGGATGAGCCCCGCGAACTGCTCCATCGCCCAAAGTGAAACATTTGTGCTCAGCGCACCCTGCATGAAGTTGCTAGCTACCCCCTGAACCTCCTGGGTACTCGCTTTCGCGCTTAGCTGAGCAAATTTGGCCAGTGCCTGCTTTCCTCCGGTGAACTCGTCAATTTCAAACAACGTAAGAAACGCCATTCCCACCGAGCCGGCTATGTGATGCTCCGGGCGGTCCCAACATCTGTCTATGCCGCCTTGCTTATCAGCCCATTCGATTTGCTTACGAATTTTGTTGGGAATCGTCGCTGCCGCCTTTTGCCGATTGTAATACTCGCGGTTGGCGAGACTCGCAGCATCCCGGACGACCTTCCACATTACGAACCAGAGCTGAGAAACACTGTACGTATGCAGCCCGAACCGGATGGTTGCCTTGATTTTTTCAATATCCTCATAATCAAGGTCGTGGTTGTAAACCCTGCACTGATCCAGCAAATACCGAAGCACGTCACCCACTGCATAGTCGAGCCAGAGATTGGTCATTACTTCGGGGTCAGTAAACTGTCGCTCGGTGACGGTCTCCAGAGCCTCCGCGCCTCGGCCCAGTAACTCATCAGGAGGTAAAAAGAACTGGAGTGAGCTCGTTATAGCTTGCAGTTTCCCATCGTGGAGATAGTAGGTGCCCGACCTTGCAGCTTCCGGATCGTCCCAAATGACACCAGCCCTGAAAAGGCGTGTCAGGTATGACGTGCCCTCCCAAGGCGCCAGGGCCTCACAGCTACCTTCAGTGAACGTGCTATGGGCGAGACGAGGAGTGATCAAGGCGTCAATGGCAAGGAGGATGAAGCGTTGATCGTCTGTTAGATCAGCATATGAAATCGACACGGTGCGGATATAGTCGATCCGGCTAGTCAACTGGTTCTGCAGCTCAATCTCCGCCACCCGCCGCCGCTCAAGCTCCTCCTGCCGTAAGAACCCTGAACACGCCTCACAGGGTGCCTCTGAACGCTGGAACTGCTTTTTGGCGTCAGTCCGACTCGTAACTAGGATCGGGCCTTCACATTTTTTGCAGGCTTGATTCTCGTCGAACGCCTGGCAAAACGTCCGGGCATGTTTAGCTATCAGCCCGGACTGTGTGATTTCGCGAAACGGCACAAGCTCACTCACTTTTTCCAAGTAAACGCCATCTTCATCCATCGCCCAGTAGCGTGTAGCCAGCGCGATTTCTTCTGGATCTTGAGTTAAAAATTCAAGCCTAACTGCCATTTACGATATCTCTCAATATGACTGCGCCCAACCACTTAAGTGGGCTATTCCAAGAAAAGGACCTTTCAAACGGAGCCAGGCCGGTCGCGACACCACCGCGCCGACTGTGAGCGAACGCCCACAGCTGTCGGCTCTGGCTTTAGCTAAGCCACAAGCCAAAGCGAGGCGAAGTTACCCCAGCTACCTATGGGATACAGGCGATTAGACCTGTCCCCCGCCCCCGAGCCTTCACACGATGGGCAGTTCAAACATCAGTAAACTTCGCTCACAATGATGGCTTAAGCATGGCATGCTAGCAGTGAAAACAGCCAAGGACGCATGCAGCGCTAATGACGATACCAACCTGGTTTATACCTCTCAGTGAAACGTTGAGTGCCGCGCTAGTTCGCGGAGCCACCCCTGCTGTGACAAGTCTGACAAGGTACGAAACAGCGGCGATCCTCTACGTGTTGCAGCTGTCCAAACCTCTCAAACCGCCAATGCGATCTCCCATCGAGATGGAGCGGAAATTTGCGGCTTTCCTAGGTCTCCCAAGTGACCAGTTGAGGTCCGCTTTGGCTGAAGCTTACGATCACGCAACCTTTACCGCAGGCCTGGCGCAAGCCGCCGATTTAGGCATTGGATTGGTTGATAAAGAAACAGTCATTAAGCATCCCTTCATTCGACCAGAAGGTAGTTGGGACTTCGATTTTGCCAACCGTTATAAAGCTGTGTATGGAGCCATCAGGTATGAACATACCCGCCCTAGTGGTCTGATTACAAAGTTGAGCGATCATCAACTTCGATTGATCCACAACATTCGGGCGAACCAAGAAGACTCGATCGAAGCACAAGCGCATGCAGGCACCGGCAAGACTTTTGTTTTGGACGAAGTCATGGCTTTGATGCCTGATCGCAGATTCATTTTTCTAGCAGACGCCGAGCCAAAACTCAGGGCAATTCGGGCACGCTTTCCACGAGAAAAAGTGCGAACTTCCACATTCAAAAGTTTGGCAGAGTTACTGTTATCGAAGGGCAACAAAGCTCTCCAAAACAAGATGATCGGTGAGTCTAGACTGCCTCTGTCTTACTCGGAACTTTCTGAACGGATAGGCTTTAGCCCTATTGGCAACCGAAGTTCTACACAAGTAGCGGCGCTGTGCTGGTCGGTGATTTTCAAGTTTTGCATGTCTAAAGATTTGAACATTACTTCCCACCACATTCCTCGGGACCAAATTCGTTGGCTACGCCCGATTGATCAGGAAGTTGTAGCAGCCGCGGCTGCCAAACTTTGGTACAAAATGACTCAGTTAGATCTAGAAGCTCCCTCTCTTCCGGTCCGTGGTTACCACCGAATAAAACAAATGTCTTTAGTTGGGCTTTACGTGCCCGAAAACATTGACACCGTACTGGTAGACGAGGGCCATGATCTTACGGCGCCAATGGTCGAGCTTCTCGACAGGTCACCGCAAACAGTAATTTCTCTGGGCGACCAGTATCAAAACCTTGAAGGTCAATATGTGCAGCATCATGCAATGATTCGACATCGAGAGATGGCGACTTCACTGCGTGCAGGGCCTGCACTCGTGGGATACATCAATCCGCTCCTAGAGATATTTCCTGGTGTTTCTGCCCAACCTTTCTTGGCTGATAGGGCCAAGGAGATGGTTGTAGAGGAGTATCCCGCCAACTCGTTCCCTCCGGAATCGACGGTTATCTTGGTAGCGGATGAGTGGGGGGTGTTCGACTGGCTCGTGCGCAGCCGTGAAATGGCTCAAGGCGCAGCAGTAATAGATTGGGATGAAAAGTTTGAGCTTTTCTTAGACGACTGCCTGAATTTATTTATGCGCAATGAGAAACCGAGGCATGGTGCTATCGCCCGCTATCGAACGTGGGATCAACTTCATGAAGACATGAAATGGAATGATGCATTCCTCAGAGTTGAAAAATGGCTTGGTACCGTCGGTGTTAATTTCGGCGTATCAGGGATTTACAAGCGCGCTGGCATCGATGAACTTTCGAACAAAACTCCTGTGCGCCCATTGCTGGCGACAGTTTTCACAGTTAAAAACTTCGAATTTTCGCGAATGGCGATTTCGGAGGACCTCTATTATTCCCCTGATCTACAGGGCAAAAGGTTGCTTTCCAAAAAACTAGCGCTGCTTTATACGGCGATCACTAGGGCTTCGGGAAAAGTTTACTTTCCCGACACTCATCGCGAATGGATAGCCTGTATCACGTATGCGGCTAGCACCCTCAAGTAAATATTAATACGCATCGTAGCTTTTGACGAGCTAAACTTTTTTTCTTGGTTTTTTCTAACTTAAGCAATCCGGTCGAGCGCAGAAGATTATTTTATGAAGGGCATGAGTAAATGAAAGTGTATTTTCACAAGAACGGCGCTTGGAATTGGACACCCACGCGGCTACCACAGGAGGAAAACCTGCTTGCGTTGTCATTCAATAACTGGGATGACTACGGAGTGTCGACCACTTTAAACGCAGTGCTTTATCATGAGAAGAAACCAATACTGGAATTTTCGCTAAAATTGCTCATTGACGGTGACAAGTACTCACCAAAGAAACTTAATGAGCTGCGCGAACAAGGTTGGGATGGTTTCTTTCCTATTCTGAATACAAATTACGTTTCAGTACCTAGCGATATCGAGTTTTACGATGCGCTAATTTCCAAGCTCGGTACGAAAGAGGCTATAAGTGTCCTGCTGACAATAAGGGATGCTGGATATTTAACAAACGTAATCAAAGATGAAAAGGCACTAACTTTGGTTTCTAACGCGGACTTTTCGACGTCACCTTTGAGAGAGGCCGGCGCGCGAAAAGCGTACGCTGATGGCTGGAAAGCCTTTAGTGGTGAAGAGGCCGTTATCAATATTCAAGACTTTACCCTATACACTCCTCGTAGAGATCTGGAGGGCGTTGATGAGATTCGATTTAGGTTCAACTCCAATACATTGCCCTATGATATCAACGTATTGATAGGGCCAAACGGGATAGGTAAGTCCCATACGCTTAAAAAACTCGTTGATTATTGGGTAGGAATGGATGCCGGCTCGCAGACTACACTTCAAAAAACCAAACACAAGCCTTTTGATGTCAGCCCTAATATCTCTCGACTGGTTCTAATATCATATAGTCCATTTGAGGATTTTGCGCTAGATTTATCTAAAACAAAATTAAAAGATAAAACCGCCTATAAATACTTTGGCTTTAGAAAAAGTACCGTTTCACCTTCTGGGAAGCGGCGAGTTGGGATAAGCAGGAATTTACCAGCAACAGACTCCGTTGATTCCATCCTCAAAGCGTATGAAGATGACTCGGCTTTTGATTATCTGAGTGGCTGGACTAGCAAATCGAGTACCATTTGGGAGGTTCTTCAGCCGGCATTAGGTTTCGACAAGATCGCATTAAAATTAAATTCAGATAATGAAATCCCTTCCAGCTATAAAAAATATTTATTTGATTATGGCGATAACAAATACTTTGAGTTAAGCAGAGACTCATTCGACAAACTCAAAAAGCTGATCGGGACTACTCCTAATGTAATTGCGCCTACTGAAGGTGTTGTTTTCCTAAAAAACAATAGACAGATAAACTTGAGCTCAGGCCAGCGACTATTTGTTTATATGGTAATTAATATTGTCGGACAAATAAAATCCGAAAGCTTAGTAGTGGTGGATGAGCCTGAACTTTTCTTGCATCCAACCTTTGAAATAGAGTTTATCGCCCTATTGAAAAAAGTTTTGGCCGCTTTCAGTTCAAAGGCTATTCTGGCCACTCACTCGTTAGCAATTGCCAGAGAGATTCCCGCGAACTGCATGCATGTATACCGCTACGGCGAAGTTGGCATTGAAATTGATCACCCTCCCTTTGAGACTTTTGGTGGTGACATGCAGCGCATATCGTCATACGTATTTGCTGATAACAGATCGACTAAACCGTACGCACAGTGGATAGCGAAAAAGATCAAAGAAACAGAAAACCCAAAAGATCTGTTGAAACAGTTGAAAGGGGAGCTGAACGAAGAGCTTACAATCAAAATCTTGAATTCGGGCCCTTCTCATGGTTGCTAAAATATCTTTACCGGAAGACGACTGCATAGATTTGTTGACACGAATCTTAGAAGAGCGCGTAAAGTACAAAGTGTTTTACAATAGAATCTCAGTCGACCTTGCTAAACAGTACTCTCTTTATGTTCAGGAAAAAGGCTGCCCTGCAAACATGGAGCCGATGGATCTAGCTCAATACGTAGACAGCGCTTTAGAAGCCGAGAAAAGAAAAAAATCTTTAATCGCGCTATACAGTCCTGACGAGGATAAGCTTCCATACAGTCAATTGGAAAAGCTTCGAAAAAAAAACAAGCTTTTAGCCTGTCCGGTTTGCGGAGAACCTGGCAGACCTCGTACGCTTGACCACTGTCTGCCAAAAGCGGTATATCCTGAATTCTCAGTAAACCTTTTGAATCTAGTACCTGCCTGCGATTGGTGTCAGGGAGAAAAACTATCTGAATATAAAACTGCTGCTGGGGGGCGTAGCTTTATACACCCCTACTTTGATGACGTTAACAGGCCACTTTGTAGGATCCTTTTTTCTGAACCTTACCTTACTCCAGTAATTTCATTAAAGGTGCGCGAAGATCTCACTTCTGATATGCAGACGCTGGTAGCAACACATCTGGAAGGGATAGATTTTTTCGAGCGGTTCAAGGAACACTTCGAGGTCACCTATCAAATTATCAAGCGGCTTGCAAGCAAAACTCGTAACTCCCAAAATATTAGCGTCGTAGAGGCGATGGAAAACGCGTACTGGCTTGCAGCTGAAAAGGGGATAAATTCTTGGGATGCAGTACTTTATAGGTCTATTTTGGAAGATGATAATATTCTGGAATTCTTGACTTCCGGTGAATTATCTGACTTCCCTTAGTATAACTCTTCCCGCTACTGGCCTTTGATATCATCAAATATCTAAAGGCCAGTATATGCAAAAAAAATTATCGAAACTTCTGCTTTATTTGCAGTATGACCGCTTTGGACTAGATCATTTAAAACATCTGATCAAAGCCTTTCTAGAAGGCGAAGGGCTTGCAGGGTAGCGTGCTGCGAGGGGAGAGACTGAGCGTTTCTGGCGGATTTCTGCAGGTATTGAACGTCCGTTGTAGATTGACAGCGGATTGCTGTAGGCAGAAAACCTTCACGCTACAGGCGACGGTTCTCTCAACCCTGACGACCCACGACGGCGGTACCTACCAATCCCGATGAAAACTCTGAACGGTACATATTTTTTTGCTGAATAGTATTCCAATTAGTATTCCAACAAAAAAACCAGAACTTAAATTAGCCCACAAAATCAAAAACATAAAGCTCCTGTTCAAATTACCCCGCCCCACCAAATCCGAAAAAAAAGACCTCTTAAGACGTCTTTTTTGTGCCTAAAATTCACTGAATTAAAGGCATTCACACTTCAGCATCAGATAGCCTGCAGGTCACGCAGCGCTTCTGGATGCTGACTTGCCACCCTTAACAGCGTCTGCGCCGCACCCGTAGGTCTGCGACGACCTTGCTCCCAATCCTGCAAAGTGCGCAGGCTGACCCCGAGAAGCTGCGCAAATGCACTTTGAGACAATCCAACTTTAGCTCTCGCCTCAGCGGCGATCGAAAGTGCCACCTCAGTTGTGCGCGCCGCCTTGCCGGCTTTCATTTGGCGTACCGAAGCCAATAAGTCTTTCTGGAAATTTTCCATTTCATGATCCATTACTGATTTCCGCTCTCAATTGACTCAGGAAGGCTGTCGGCAGGATTTCGGTCTCTATGACCGTATACATAGCCAACAGCCACTAGCCCATCCGCCCTAATTGCCCTCCCCTCACCCCCCCCAATACTCGCAACCTCTACCCCAACTCAACCCGTAAAAACACCCACGGCGGGCGCGGCCTTTAAGCCTTGAACGGTTAGCCAGTAGCTAAAACAGGGCCTGCCCCTGCGATGTTCAGTGCGCCTCATAAAGCCCCGCCAATCCAATACCCCATCAAAAAACAATCAGCACTCCCCAGAGGTTGCCATGAAGCTTTTTCACTCAATAACGGTTCTTACTGTATTCAGCACGTTGGCTATCGGCATGTCCGGGTGCCAGGTGGTCAAGCCTGCGGAAGGTGATCTTAAGAGTCGCGCTCAAACCAGTATTGGTAAGCCGGTTACGGATATTTCGAACATCCGCAACGATTTCAATACGACGTACTTCAGCGTTAAAACGGCTGGCGGGGAATATACGTGTGAGTTGCCCAGCGGCCCGATGGTGGCTCTCGCGTCCATGGGCATGGGGGCGGGCGCGCAGTGCACTAAGCAATAAGCTCGCACTCGCGCTAACGGCTGGTTAACCCGTTTGTTTGCGCGCGAGTTCTCGCAATGTTGTGCGTAATTCTGTCGGGCGCACGGGTTTGGAAAGGATGGCGATGTGGCTTTCTCGTAGCTGTGCCTGGATTTTATCGGTGTCGTGCCCGCTGAGTATCAACGCGGGCACCGCCCAGCCGCGTTGTTGGCGCAGGGTGTTGATGCACTCGATGCCGGTTGCGTGGTTGCCCAGGTCATAGTCGGCGATGATGACGTCGCAGTCGCTGTTCAGGTTTTGCCCGCTCAATTCAGCTTGCACTGTGCAGCCCCAGCGCTCCAGCAGTGCGCGGGTGGCCATTAATACGTTGTGATCATCTTCGATCAGGCAGACTTTCAAGCCTGTGAGCAGCCAGGCTTTGTGCTCGCCTTCTTGAGGGGCAAGGGTTGGCGGCGGCACTGTCGGCGCTAAACCATTCAAGCAGACTGACGTGCCGTGGCCGACCCGCGAGCGGATGGCAACTTCGAGGTTCATCAAGAGGCCCAGACGCTTGACGATGGAAAGGCCCAGGCCAACGCCTTCAACGTCTTTGTCGCGCTGATGGCGCACGCGGTAAAACTCGTCGAAGACTTTTAGCAGGTGCTCTTTATGGATGCCCCGCCCTTGGTCATGAACCTCGATCGCAAGCCCTTGGCCGCGTTTGCGCACGCCGATCAGTACCGGGCGCTGAGCACCGTATTTGAAGCAATTGGACAGTATGTTTTGCACCATGGTTGTGAGCAGCACAGGGTCGGCCCGAACCCAATGCGGGCAAGGCCGCAGGCGCAATTCAACACCTGCCCAACGCGCAGCTTCGGCATTTTGTCGCACCACGTCGGCCAAAAAGTCCCCCAGGTGCAGGGGCTGAAAGGTGGGCAGTACGCGGCCGTTGTCCAGGGTGTAGAGGTCGAGTATCGAGCGAAAGAGTTGCGAAACGTTGAGGAGCGAGCGGTCGATGCTGTCCACGAGGCGTTGCTCGTCATCCCCCAGGCGGGCTTCGCGCAAGCACGCGGTAAAGAGGCCGATGGAATGGATGGGCTGGCGCAGGTCATGGCTGGCCTGGGCCAGAAAGCGCGATTTTTCCAGGTTGGCGGCCACGGCTTCTTCAGAGGCTTTGCGCGTGCGCTCCAGCAAGAGGTGGGCATACACCGGAATCACCGTGCTGGTGATCATCAGCATCAGCACCACAAACGGTTGCGTCTGCCACCAGGGTGTCAGCCAGTAGACGATCATTAACGCCAGCAGCGCCAGTGCTGTGGCGATGGCCAGGTAGCGCGAGCCATAGCGCATGCCGTTGCCCAGGTTGACCCAGACCATCACCGCGTAGAGAGGCAGCGCCGCTTCGGCGCCGACGATCAACCCGAACGAGGTTCCGGTGTAGTCGTGAACCATCCCCAAAATCCGGCGCACAGGGTAATGCCCGGGCCAATGAGAAATGGCGTAACGAAAGCCAATGGACGCCAGCAGGAACAGCACGTAATAAAGGATGACGGGGAGATAACGCTCTACCTGGTGCCCAGGCAGAAAGCCCAGCACGCTGATATAGCCAATGGCGCAGAGGGTCACAATGATGCGCAAGTTGGCCTGGTCGAGTTCGGTGTTCTTCTGAAACGTCATACAGAGCATCCTGAACTGAGCATCTGGCAGGCCGTGATGGGCCCTACGGGTTATCAACAGGCTCGATGCTAAAGCCATCCTTATAAAAAGCCTGACTCAAGGTAAAACACGATATGTCATGCAGAATCATTATTGCCGACGACCACCCGATGTTTCGCGAGGGGATGTTGCGCACCGTGCAGCGTCTGTTACCTGAGGCGACGGTAGAGCAGGCGGGCGACTTTCAGACGGTCAAGGCGCTGATACAAACGGGCGAAGAAGTCGACACGCTTATTCTCGACCTGCGCTTTCCCGGTTTGACCTGCATGAGCCTTTTGCATGAGCTGAGACAAACATTGCGGCGCACCACGCTGATCGTCGTTTCGATGGTCGATGACCCGGCGCTGATTGAGCAGGTGATGGCTTTGGGCATCGACGGCTTTATTGGCAAAAATATCGCCCCGGACGACATCGGGCAGGCGCTGCTGGCCATTCGAGAAGGCAATGTACTGGTTAAATGTGCGCCCTCGGGCTTGCTGCCACTGCACACCCATGTGCTCACCACTCGCCAGCAGGAAGTGCTGCGCCTGATTGCGGACGGCAAGACCAACAAAGAAATTGCCAAAGAACTCTCTATCTCGCCCTTTACCGTGCGTATTCATGTGTCGGCACTCTTGCGCGCCTTGAATGTGCCCTCTCGGGCAGCAGCGGCGGTGAAGTATTCAGGTATCCATTGAGGCCTGACTGTATCAGTGCGCAAGTACGGGGTAAGTAATACAGATGGGCTAATAGCCGATTGATAGGCCACAAACAGGCAAAAAAGGCACTGGCGATTGCTCACCAGTGCCTTTTTTACTTGAGGGCAAACCTGCCCAGCTTGCTTACACCTGAGCGTTCGGCACCACCTGGATCGCCGATTGGGTGCCACGCGTCAACTCGCGGTACTCGTAGGTCACTTTGTCAGGCGTGACTTTGCCGCTGTAGCCCTTCTTGATGTTGGCGACGATGTAGTTGAAGTCGCTCTTGC
>ERZ1673734.430-NODE-430-length-36083-cov-35.523565_pt1 | contig 36083 bp, 32 predicted proteins | sample MGYA00580199_ERZ1673734 | MGnify/ENA primary metagenome ERZ1673734 (study PRJEB41218, sample SAMN15661742) | gut metagenome | host: Homo sapiens | place: Canada: London | collected 2015-08-20/2019-03-30 | study: EMG produced TPA metagenomics assembly of...
CTTCTGCTGATATTTCAATACTTTCATGCTTCGCCTCCTTCCTCATTCATGTTGTTGTCTTCTCCAAAGTCGAGTGTCTGTTGTGCGTTTGCTTCGGCTTCTGCCTGTGTTTTCATTTCCCGCAGCGCTTCGTCAAGGAATTTTGGTTTGCGCTTGGGCAACACTCGCTTGTATGCCTCATAGATGGCAGACGGCAGAGCGCATAACTTTACACGCTCGGCTACATCTTCGAAATCGTCGGTGTAAGGGTCGGCGCCTGGCGAGAACACATATACCATAGTCTTGATGCCGTCGTCCTCGGTTTGTGCCATGAGCTGTACCAATAGCTGTATGGCACGCTCCTCGTAAATCACAAGCATACGGTTTCCTTGTCCGTTATCAAAATAGCGGGCAATATTCGGATTGATTTTCTTTCCGCAGAATTCTGCTTCTGTATAAACATCGTTCTTGATGCAAAGCATATCTGTTGCGAGACGAACGAGTTGGCGCATGTTCTTTACGCTTTTGTCGCGAGATAGAAGCGTAGTGCGATAGTAGCGGAGGTTGTTGTCGTGAAGTCCTTCCACTTCTTCGCCTTTAGGTGTGGTGTAGCCTTGAATTACTCGCTTGTTGCGCTCGTAGGTAACGTTCTCGCAGATATTGTTCTCGTTATTGGTGACAAGGATACATTTGCGGTGTCCTCCGTCCTCGGCGTTGAGTTGCATGGTGGCGTGGAGAGTAGTACCGGAGCCGGCGAAGAAGTCAAGGACGGTAGCTTTACAATTGGGATACATTGATCCTATGTATTTTATATAATCTAAGGCTTTTGGAAATGGAAAGTCTAAATGTTGAGATTTCATCCATTTCGTTGAAGCTTGTGAGTCAAAGAAAACAATTGATTTTGGTAATGATTTTTCATTCTCTGACAAATAATTTTTCAACTGTGGCATTACAGTTTCATCTTCTCCAAAATAAATAAAATCTTTTTCTATCAAATCTTTTATTACTTTTTCTGAATATCCCCACCCACGTGTACCTGTCTTGCAAGTTTTTTTCGTTTTGGGATGAATTATGTCATATTTTGCTGTACTTCCTGGTGCAGTTAAATCAGATGCACGGAAAGGTCCCCTTTTATCTACATATGTATAATGGTCAAATTCATAGTATTTTGGATATTTGGTTAAAGCCAATAATTCACTATGTATTTCTTCTGGAGTTAAACTTGAGTTCAATAATTTTTTTGCTATTTTATTGAACTGATTTATATTATTTTTTAAGACAGCCCAGTTTGTTGGAAGAGTTTCTTTATCCTTTGCATAACAAAGAAGATACTCATGTGTAACAGATATGAATTTAGCATTGTTTTTGGCAGAGTTTGATGCAACAACAACTTGAGCAATACAATTTCCTTCGCCCAAAATCTCATCGCACAACAACTTCAGTTGTGCCTGTTCATTATCATCAATAGAGATGAAAATTACCCCCCCCGAAGAAAGTAAAGACTTCGCAATCTGAAGTCTTTTGTTCATAAACGACAGCCACTTAGAATGACGATAGCCGTCTTCACGGTCTACAAAAGAATCGTTGTAGACAAAATCCTTATTGCCTGTATTGTAAGGCGGATCGATATATATCACGTCAATCTTGCCCTCGTGAGTATAAGCGAGAGCGGTGAGCGCTTCGAGGTTGTCACCTTCGATAAGGATATGGTTGGGCGCATCGGGAGACTCGCTCACGATGGCACGCTCCGGCACCTCCGTGAGAACTGGCAGTTCGTCCACAAGACGTGTTTCTATTTCTTCCGGCTTGTCCTCCCACACCAAACCATACTTCTTCTGAGAACGAAGAATCTCAACAAGCGAAGCCTTCTCTTCGTTTGTCAAGCCTTCGAGCTGCGTTATCTTTTTCGCAAGTTCATATTTATTCATGTTCAGCGTTCTGTTTCGTTAGATTTTAAATTTATTTAATTATCAGTATCACTTTCATTAATGAGCAACTTTCGCATCTCGTCCATATCAGGCAAAGCATTTCTTAGTTCCTCACGATTGATTTCGCTCGCCATGGGCGAGCATTTTTAAAGAGAGAAGCATTTTATATCTATAGTGTCTTGATTTATAGATAGTTGCAATTTGGCAGCCGATGGCTGCAAAATTAAATATTGTGTCCAATACTCATAAAAAGTTCGCATATTACGAATACTTCTTGCCGAAAATCCACGTAAACCAGGAAACTACAGAGCGGTTTGATACGTAAGCACCAATACCAAAGTTAAGTGATAATTCTTCACCCGTAACCATTTTTGCAGCCCTGTATTGACTATGCAAAATTGCTTCTTTAATGACGCTTACCGCCTGTTTATATTGTTGTATAGAAGATTCCATATTATATATTCTCATTAAAGTTTGTATCGTAAAGCAGAGTCTTATTTACCATAGTTTCTAATTTATTATATATAAAAGCAAATTTATCAAAAAAATAGTAAAACAACGAAAGGCAATATTGTTTTTATTAAATTTTAAGATAAGAGGATTTTGTTAGAGTCAGATAGATTTAGTTATATAAAAAACCGATGGTACCATTTACTCTTGGTATCATCGGTTTTATAAGTGATAAATACACCTGTCAGATTCATTCAATAGGATATCCTTCTTCCTTTATAATCTCTTTGAGGACGTTAACCTTTGCAGTAGAAGCATCCTCCTTGTCATAAATGAGCAAAAGTATAATTCTTCCATCCATTTCATGTGTAATGAAATTGTAAGTAATGACCCTTGCTCCACCAGATTTTCCTTTGCCTTTAGACTTTATAGCCATTCGTATTTTGCGGATGCCAGGCGCTAATTCAGCACCTTGTTTTGGGTTTTCAAGAAGCGATTTGCCGAAGTTGACCAAGTCCTCCTTGAATGAAGGGTATTTCTTCACAAGTTTCTTCGCTGCCACATCGAAGTAACTTGAGGTTGTTATACTATAATTCATTTATCAATTTATCAAGTGTATTCAGTTGTTTCTTGCCGGCAATAACATCTTTCAGCTCACGAAGTGCTCCTCTCAAATCCGCTGCAATATTCTGAGTGTCCTCAGAAACAGAGTCAGAAGTCGTAACAGGAACCAAACGGAAGCTGCCTTCACGCGACTTCAAAATCACGTGTTCACCAGAATTTACCATAGAGAAATACTTTCCCTGATTGGCTCTAAAATCTCTTGCACTTACTATTGTCATATCTATATACCTTTATGTTTTCGCCACAAAGATAAACATTATTTTTTATATTGGCAACCATTTTGGTACCAATATTAATACCAAACATAAAAAAACAAGAGTTAGAGGAAAATTTCAATACCATTCACCTCAAATATACACACATCACGAAGCTGCCGGATTTCGTTAGAGTCCAGCAGCTTCATTCGTCTTGTACCTTTATAGAAGTCCTCCGTGAGAAGATAGGATTGACTACCTTGTTAGTTGCCTTGCACGCTTCTCCAAGAGAAGCATGAGCCAAGGTGCTGGTAAAAGAAAAGCCTTCATCCTGCGTTGGGCGCAAGACAAAGGCGTATAGGAAAAGGTGATTAGGCAGCCTTACACGTTATGAAAAACCGAATGTATAATTGAACTTCAATGAGTTTCAATTTGAAAAACGGGGCTATCTAACTAATCTTATCGGAAGTTTAAAGCCTGCGAAACACCTTATAAGTTCAGGCTGTTCCTTTTGTTCTCTTATGTTAGTAGAAACAGCTTCCTTTTCAGAATCATTACCTTCATTATGTAACCAGAATAAAACATCGGCTATATTTTCTTTATTGACTTGAATATACCCTGTATTTAAAAATGTTATAGAATTGCCATTTGTGGCAATAAATGTAACTCTATAATATTTTACTCTTCGATCAATGACCCAATCACATACCATCTTACAAGAGGCTATTAATTCTTGCCATTGGTCTTTAGTCGGTAAACTCATACGTTTAGATTTTTCATAAGGTAAATAAACATACTTACCGTCAGATTTTTCATAATCAGACGCCCAAAGTGTTCCGCTTGGTAATCCAAGATCAACATATTCAGTTTTGTTGTCGCGAAGATCCATAGGTATTTCTTCTTCTCGATCTTTGTAGCCAGCCTTATATCCTTCGACATAGGCATCGGCTATAGCTTTGGTAATAGCCTGATTCGCTTTACCTTCAGCATACTTCTCTGCGTTCTCTTGAATATTCATTAGTTACTAGTATTTATTGAATTATTTTTATGTCTGCAAAGATATGCAAAATAATAAACAAAAGAAAGTATTTTAACTCAAAAATGATGTAGTGCTTCGCCAGTACAACATAAAAAAAAAAGCATTGGGCATATTGGTTCTTATAAGAGAACGCAATAATGCGCCAATGCTTTTTATCTAAAAACCGGTTTCCTATGCCGGACTAAACTGATCCTTACCTACTCCGCAAAGTGGGCATACCCAATCCTCCGGGAGATCTTCAAATGCTGTACCTGGCTCTATGCCGTTTTCAGGGTCGCCAACTGCCGGGTCGTATTCCCAACCACAAACATCACATACATACTTTTCCATAATAATTTTGTTTTTATTGTTTGACATTGCAAATATACACACAATACATTAAACGACAAAGAAAAACGTGTATAATTATTATTCGTTTGTAATTTATTCATCCTTATTATGATTTATAAGCCAAACAGATAGCTCTATTCAGATATTTTAGTTTCTAATTTACAAGTTCTATAAATACAAGTAATAAATTGATTGCGGATATTATCCGGAAGCAACACAATATCTATCCACCAACTGCAATTGAAAAGACTTATTACCGCGCCGTGGTAACATCATTACCGCAATGCGGTTACGTTGTTACAGCACTTCGGTAATATTGTTACCACGAAGCTGTAACAACCATTCAAAACAAAAGAAATACATATTATTTAAAGAAAAGATGCTGATTTATCGGATATATTCGTTAAATTTGCAAATGGAAACCCTAAACCATATTTATCACGATGAACCATTTTAAGCACGCGGGTCTGAATGAAGACAGCGATTATAAACGCGATGAAATCATTCGTAAGATAGAACATGCCGTTGAGCATTTGACGCTCAAGGAGCTTGAAGCATTGTCGTACGACATGTTCACAAAAGGATATTTCGACAACTTGTAATTATTAACAGATAAAAAACCTATTTATATAAATGGCAACAGTAGACGACAAGAAAATCATTTTCTCTATGGTCGGGGTGTCTAAGATCATCCCGCAGAATCGCAAACAGATATTGAAGGACATCTACCTCTCGTTCTTCTATGGTGCCAAGATTGGCATCATCGGTCTGAACGGTGCAGGTAAGTCGACGTTGATGAAGATCATAGCAGGACTTGACCAGCCTACTCAGGGCGACGTTGTGTGGAGTCCGGGCTACTCGGTAGGTTATCTGCCGCAGGATCCGCCGCTCGACGAAACCAAGACCGTTAAGGAGAACGTTATGGAGGGTGTACAGCAGGCGTACGATGCTCTGAAGGAGTATGAGGAGATTAACGAGAAGTTCGGTTTGGAGGAATACTATGGCGATCCGGACAAGATGGACAAGCTGATGCAGCGTCAGTCGGAGGTGCAGGACATCATCGACGCTACGGACGCATGGAACATGGACTCGAAGCTCGACCGTGCGATGGCAGCCTTGCGTTGTCCGAAGGGCGACCTTCCCGTCACTCATCTTTCTGGTGGCGAGCGTCGCCGCGTAGCTCTCTGCCGTCTGTTGCTGCAGAAGCCGGACGTGCTGTTGCTCGACGAGCCTACCAACCACCTGGATGCTGAGAGCATCGACTGGCTGGAGCAGCACCTGCAGCAGTATGAGGGAACGGTTATCGCCGTTACTCACGACCGCTACTTCCTCGACGATGTGAGCGAATGGATTCTTGAGCTCGACCGCGGCGAGGGCATACCTTGGCACGGCAACTACTCTTCTTGGTTGGAGCAGAAGACCACGAGAATGATGCAGGAGGAGAAGCAGGCTTCGAAGCGCCGCAAGGCGTTGGAGCGCGAGCTTGAATGGGCGCACATGGCTCCGAAGGCTCGTCAGGCTAAGGGTAAGGCTCGTCTGAACGCTTACGAGCAGATGCTCGGCGAGGAGCAGAAGGAGCGTGAGGAGAAGCTGGAGATCTTCATCCCGAATGGTCCGCGTCTCGGCAACAAGGTGATTGAGGCTCAGCACGTGAAGAAGGCTTTCGGCGACAAGGTGCTCTTCAAAGACCTCAACTTCATGCTTCCGCCTAACGGCATCGTGGGCGTTATCGGTCCGAACGGTGCGGGCAAGACTACCCTCTTCCGCATGATTATGGGCTTGGAGCACGCCGACGGCGGTACGTTCGAGGTTGGCGAGACTGTGAAGTTGGCTTACGTAGACCAGCAGCATAAGGACATCGACCCGAAGAAGTCGGTTTACGAAACTATCTCTCAGGGCAACGAGACAATACGCATGGGCGGCAGAGACGTGAACGCACGTGCTTACATCTCGCGCTTCAACTTTGCGGGCACAGACCAGAGCAAACTCTGCGAGACGCTTTCTGGCGGCGAACGCAACCGCTTACAGCTTGCTTTGGCTCTGAAGCAGGAAGGAAACGTGCTGTTGCTCGACGAGCCTACCAACGATATCGACGTGAACACGTTGCGCGCTTTGGAGGAAGGTCTTGAAAGCTTCGCCGGATGCGCCGTAGTGATCAGCCACGACCGCTGGTTCCTCGACCGTATCTGTACGCACATCCTTGCTTTCGAGGGCGACGGCGAAGTGTTCTTCTTCGAGGGCAGCTACTCTGACTACGAGATTAACAAGGCACGCCGACTCGGAAACGAAGAAATAAAGAAGGGTCGCTACAGAAAACTGATGGAAGACTAAACATAACACACGCCACAATGTTTCTGAAAGAATTCTTCTATATGCCGAGGTCGGACAGACGTACGTTCACGTTTCTCTGCACTCTTATTTTGGTCGTAGTGATACTCATGGGCGCTTTGTCTAATACAGACGACACAAGCAACAAGATTGACGCCCCTTAGAAAGCTGCCAAAACAAGAGCTGAGAGATACGAAAGTAAGGAAGCGAAAGACGAGGCAATAGACGAAAACAAAATAGGGTCGAAGTTGTTCTACTTCGACCCTAACACCGCTGACAGCACGCAGCTACTGCAATTGGGGCTGCGTCCTTGGCAGGTTCGCAATATATACAAGTACAGAGCGCGTGGTGGCGTGTACCAATGTAAAGAAGATTTTGCGTACGTCTATGGACTAACCGTAAAAGACTATAGACGCCTGGAGCCGTATATCCGTATCGGCGCCGACTATCTGCCGGCAAGTTCGCTGGCGGAGGTGAAGAACCGCAAACGGGGATACGAACGCAACAAAAGGTTTGAGAATAAGAGCGACGACGAGAACGCCACGAATGGCGAACAGAAAACATACACACCGAAGATACGCGTTGGAGAACACATCGAAGTGAACAACGCAGACACTACCGAACTGATGAAAATACCGGGCATCGGCAGCTACTACTCGCGACAGATTATAAGATACCGCGACCAATTGGGCGGATTTGTAAACAAAGAGCAGTTGCTGGAAATAGAAGACATGCCGGAGGATGCAATAAAATACATAGCTATCGACGAGAAAAGCATCAGAAAGCTACGTATAAACCAATTGACTTTATCGCAGTTGAAGCGCCATCCATACATTAATTATTATATGGCTCGCGCAATAACCGACTACAGGCGTTTGCACGGAAAGATACGCTCAATGTCAGAGCTGAAACTCATGAAAGAATTCTCAAGCTATGACATTGAACGAATAAGTCCGTACATAGAGTATTAAAGCGTTGGTTTGGGGACATTAAGATAGCACAACGCCGCACCTATCGCGGTACAGAACTCTGAATATCTCGGGATGCGGAACTTCACGCCATAGAGACGTTCAGTAGCAGGGAACACATGGCGCACCTGCGGAAGAAGCGTTAAGTTGCCAATCATCACAAATTCCTTAATTCCGCTACCGAGCGACGAAAGAATCGTTGCGCTACAGATAGACTGCAACACCATCCAGATTAGTCCGAGCGCTATGTCTTCACGAGAAGCGTTCGTCTTCGCGTTGCCGAACAACGAAGCGATGGCGTCCATAGGAAGTCCCTGCAACGGGTTGGCGCAGATGTCCTTAATAAGCACATTGATATGCGAGAGGTCGCCTTCTTCGGCAAGCGCTGCCACCTGCTTTATGTCGTCGGTCTTCAGGAGCAGACGCGACAAGCCCTGCAATGTGCCGCCGCCGATACCGATACCACCTATATGCTTAATGTCGTCGCCGTCGCACTTAACGATTGACGTGCCCGTTCCGAGACTCACGACAAGCATACGCTCAAGATTGGTCTCGTAACGAGCGCCCAAACCGTCTGCCAGAAACTCCTCCGCCTTGTCTGTAGGCAAGCCATAAACCGGCTCGTTGATATAAGCGCTGCCTACACCCGTAAGCATAACCTTCTCTACATCGCCCAACTGGATATGATTGTCGTGCAGATACTTTCCGAAAGCGCCATAAAGCGAAGTTACGGGGTCGGTAGCTCGTATTCTGATTGGTGATACGACATTGCCTTGTTCGTTGATACCTACGATTTTTGTAGTGCTAATGCCAACATCTATGCCTATTACTATTTTCATATTCTGTATTTAGGTTTTCTACATTATTATTCTAACATACTGAGGAACGTGTCCTCGTCTACGATTTGCACGCCCAGCTTCTCGGCTTTCTGCAGCTTTGACGGTCCCATATTCTCACCGGCAAGGATGAAGGACGTCTTGCCACTGATAGAACCGACGTTCTTGCCGCCGTTCTGCTCTATCATAGCCTTATACTCGTCGCGACTATGCTTAGAGAAAACACCACTGATGACGATGCTCTTTCCCTCAAGTTTGTTCGTAGTTTTCGCTATCTGCTCGGAAGAAAGCTGCATCTGCAAGCCGTACTCACGCAAACGGTTCACTATCTCAAGGTTCGCCGCATTGTGGAAGTAGGTAATGATACTCTTTGCTATAACCTCGCCTACTCCATCTACATCCATCAGCTGCTGCAACGAAGCGTTCTGCAGCGCATCCATCGACTTGAAATGGCGCGCCAACAGTCGGGCTGAAGTCTCGCCGACAAAGCGTATGCCGAGAGCAAAGACAACACGCTCGAACGGCACTTGCTTAGAAGCCTCAATGCTTGCCACAATCTTGCGAGCCGAACGCTCACGGTTGCCGCTGCCGTTGATGTCCTGCACCTGGATGCAGTACAAGTCGGCAATATTGTGTATGAGTCCGCGACGATAGTAATCGTCAACGGTCTCAGGTCCTAACGAGTCGATGTTCATCGCCTTGCGAGCTATGAAATGCTCTATGCGACCCTTTATCTGCGGTGGGCAGCCCGTATCGTTCGGACAATAATGCGCAGCTTCGCCCTCGTAACGCACAAGCGGAGTGCCGCACTCAGGGCAGCGGTCAATAAACTTCACGGGCTGTGCCTCAGCCGAACGCTTCGCTACATCAACGCCTACAATCTTAGGGATAATCTCTCCACCCTTCTCAACGTAGACATAATCGTCGATATGCAAGTCGAGGTTCTTGATAAAGTCCTCATTGTTAAGCGTAGCACGCTTCACCATTGTACCGGCAAGTCGCACGGCATCCATGTTAGCCACCGGCGTTACGGCGCCTGTTCGACCAACCTGGAACGACACACTCTCAAGACGTGTCGTAGCCTGCTCAGCCTTGAACTTATAAGCGATAGCCCAACGAGGCGACTTGGCTGTATAACCCAAGTGTTGCTGCTGACGGAGCGAATTTACCTTAAGCACGATTCCGTCAGTAGCCACCGGCAAGTTCTTGCGCTCAACGTCCCAATAGTTTATGAAGTCGTATATCTCCTGAAGCGTCTTCACCTTGCGCATACCTTGCGATATCTTGAATCCCCACTTCGCAGCCTCAGCCAAATTCTCGAAATGACCGTCAGACGGCAAAGTCTCACCAAGCAGATAATAGAGATAGCAGTCAAGATGTCGATCGGCAACGAGGCGTGGGTCCTGACTTTTCAAAGTGCCGCTTGCCGCGTTGCGCGGATTGGCGAACAATGGTTCTTCAGCAGCTTCGCGCTGAGCATTCAGATCATCGAACACCTTCCAAGGCATAAGAATCTCGCCGCGTATCTCAAACTTATCGGGATAACCCACATTCTCGTTGAGCACAAGCGGTATGCAACGGATAGTCTTCACATTGGCAGTAACATCGTCGCCTACCACTCCGTCGCCGCGCGTAACGCCACGAACAAGGCGACCATTCTCGTAGGTAAGAGATATAGACAATCCGTCGTACTTCATCTCGCAGCACACTTCAAAATCTTCGCCTTCGAGTCCACGCTTCACCGACTCATACCAGTCTTGCACATCCTGCTCGTTGTAGGTATTAGCCAACGAGAGCATCGGATACTTGTGCTCTACCTGGGTGAAGCCCTGTGTCAAATCGCTGCCCACACGTTGCGTAGGCGAATTGGGGTCGTACAGTTCGGGATGTTTCTCCTCAAGCGACTGTAACTCATGCATCAATTCGTCAAACTCACGGTCGGTGACCGTAGGCATGTTCTGCACATAATAGTTGTGATTATATTCATGCAGCAACTTACGAAGCTGTTTTATACGTTCTATTTCATTCATAACGAATAGCTTTTCCTTGATATTACATATAATATTATGGGCACGCCGAGGAATGGTGTCACGGCATTAAGCGGCAACACACATCCATTACTGGGCAATACACATATAAAATTGCAGATTAAGGCGACGATAGCGCCAAGAAGAATTGTTGTTGGCATGATTAATCGGAAGTCGTCCGTACGCAACAACAGACGAGACAGATGCGGAACAGCCAAACCGATAAAGGCAATCGGTCCGCAAAAGGCTGTAGACAAAGCTGCCATTACACCGGTAAGCAACAAGATAATCGTGCGCAAACGCTTTATGTTTACGCCCAAGTTCTCTGCATACCGACTACCAATCATCATTATGTTCAAAGGTTTCACAAGTAGAGATGACGCTGCTATACATACTATAGACAAAATTGCATAGAAAGGCAACATCGCTTCTGAAACTCCAGAGAAATTGCCCATTCCCCATTGCACATACGCTCGGACGCCGTCAGCAGATGCAAAGAAGTTAAGAAGCATCACGACCGACGAGGTTATGTAACCAAGCATAACACCAGCAATGAGCAATAAAGCGTTGTTACGGATGAGACTTGAAAGGAAAAGCATGACAAAAGTAACAGCCAACGCACCTAACAAGGCGGCAGCAAAGACTGCAGCAAAACCAGCTACAGACAAAGTTCCGATATACAAGCCTCCGCCGAACATCAGCATGACACACGCTACGCCCAGACCAGCACCGCTGCTTATACCGAGAATGGAAGAATCTGCAAGCGGATTACGAAATATAACCTGCAGCATGAGTCCGCAAACAGACAGCACACTGCCCGTGAGAAGGGCTGTAAGGGCCTGCGGCAAGCGATAGCCCATAACGATATACTGCCACGAGACGTTAGACGCTTCATTTCCACTTAATATTCCAAGAACTTCGGATACTGGAATCCGTACAGCCCCATAAAAGATATTAAGAAGAAATAGCGCTAACACAACAACGCAAAGCGTAGGAAATATGATAACCTTGTGTGTCAAACCACATTTATTATATATAGCGAAATACTATATAGTTATATTTTGAGAGTTTTCAGAATCTCTGTCATCTTCTGAAGCGTCGTGATACGAGTGGGGACAAGCGGCAGACGCAATACGTTCTCAATGAAACCCATCTCGTGCAGCAATGCCTTCACACCAGCCGGGTTTCCATCAATGAAGAGCAGAGAATACAACTCTGTAAAACGATGGTGTATGGTGCGTGCGGCTTCGTACTCGCCTTTGAACTCGAGACGAATCATGCGCGAAACCTCCTTCGGCAAAGCATTGCCGATAACAGAGATGCTACCCGCTGCCCCGCTCGCCACCATAGAGAACGTGAGAGCATCGTCACCACTAATCACGTCGAAACGAGCCGGCTTGTTTTTTATAATCTCGTCAACCTGCTCCAAGCTGCCGCTGGCTTCCTTGATTGCTATGATATTCTCGCAATCGTTAGCCAAGCGAACTGTAGTCTCTGCCTTAAGGTTCACACCGGTACGTCCGGGTACATTATAAAGAACAACCGGCAGCGGACTTGCCTCTGCTATTGCCTTGAAATGCTGGTAAAGACCTTCCTGTGAGGGTTTGTTATAATACGGACAAACACTCAACACACCATCTATGCCACGCCAGTCGCTATTCTTCAGTTCTTCAACAATAGCCTTAGTATTGTTGCCACCACATCCCATAAGGAGCGGCAAACGTCCACGATTGACTTCGATTACAAGCTGTTTCACCTTTTCCTTCTCCTCAGCCGACAAGCAAGGAGCCTCGCTTGTCGTGGCAAGTATACAGAGGAAATCAGCGCCATTATCAATCTGATATTCCACCAAACGGGTTAATGATTTATAATCAACATTACCATCTGAAGTGAATGGCGTTATAAGTGCCACACCAAGTCCTTTAAATATATTTCGTGCCATAGATGTTTTCTTAATATTACGATTTGCCTACAAAGTTAATATTTTATATTGGATTGCCGAATATTGTAATTACTAAAAAACGTAAATTAAATTAGTGCGAGCCTATATACAGGAAAATCATTCCGAGTATAACGAACAGCATATCAATCAACTTACTTGTCAGGTTCTTCTCTTTGAACAACATCGCACCACAGAAGAAACTTACTACAACACTACCGCGACGCACCATTGACACAATTGAAATCATTGCACCAGGCAAACTCAACGCATAGAAGTATACGAAGTCGGCAATACTCAAGAAAATACTAATAAACACAATACTCCAACGCCAATGAAACGGCGTTGTCTTCTTACGTGTAGGATACCAAATAGCGAATATTGCACAACCCATGAGGCAAAGCTGATAAATATTATACCAACTCTGCACTACCATTCTGCTCAGTCCCACTCCCCCATTCTCAGGCGGAGCCATAAGATACTTGTCGTACAATCCGCTGACAGCGCCAAGCACAGCGGCCACAACAAGAAAGAATATCCAGCGATTATGAGTGAAGTTGACGCCCTCTTTCTTACCACTTCTACTCAAAAGGAAGAATGAAACGATAGCCAAAAGTACACCAGTCCACTGCCATACGTTCAAGCGCTCGCCAAACACAAGCATCGCACCGACAAGCACCATAACCGGACGCGTAGCATTGATAGGTCCGACAATGGTTATAGGCAGATGTTTCATAGCAAAATAGCCGAATACCCACGAAGACAACACAATACATGCCTTCAGAATGATATACTTATGTTCAGCCCATGTGCTCTGTTCTACATAGAAAACCGTCCCGTCAAGCACATTTGTAGTGGACGAAAGAACTATGAACGGAATAAAGATAAGGGTACAGATTACGGTATTAAAAAACAAGACAGGAAGAACGGCATTGTTGAGCAACGCCTTCTTCTTGCTTACATCATACAAGCCCAGCAACGCTGCTGAGCAGAACGCTAATATCAGCCACATAAAAGAAAAAAATGTAGGGGTGAGATATTATTACTTAAAATATTAATACTTTACGTCTTCTAAAAACAGCGCATTACCCGGCATACTCTCGCCTGCCGAGGAGCGATTTCCGCTGGCAACGACCTCACGGAACTGCTCGAGTGTGAGTCGGTGGCGTCCAACTTCTATCAACGTGCCCACAACTGCACGCACCATGTTGCGCAGGAAACGGTTGGCAGAAATACGGAAATGCCAAGCATTCTCGCCATCGCGCACCCAAACGGCTTCGGACACATCACAAAGAGTGGTTTTCACGTCGCTGTGAGCCTTGCAGAACGATCCGAAATCCTTAACAGTAAGCAAATAGCTTGCTGCCTCGTTCATCAAGTTGAAGTCGAGGTCGTAATGCATCTCGCAAGAATACTTCCTAAGGAAAGGGTTCTTCGAGGTGTGTATATAATAATGGTATGTTCGGAGTGTGGCGCTGAATCGTGCATGCATATCATCAGCAACCGGATATACGGAATAAACAGCTATATCGCGCGGTAACAAGCGGTTTAGCTTATAAGCCAATTGCTCACAATCTATGTTCCGATCTATTTCAAGGTGTGCCGTCATCCTACGTGCATGCACACCAGTGTCAGTACGTCCTGCACCGACAACACTTATTTCCATACGCAGAATCATAGACAAGGCCTTCTGCAACTCCTCTTGTACAGAGTTGCCATTAGGCTGTATCTGCCAACCATGATAATCGGTTCCGTCGTATGCGAACTCTACAAAATATCTACCCATCAGTTCTTAATACTGCTATCTTCCTTTATTTTTTTGAGCTTTTTTTTTAAAGAACTGTCTGTGAAACTTACTCTCAGCTTTCAAGACCCTGAAAATCTTAGTCGCTGGCAGTATAGTCATGAAACGCTCATGATATGTCTGCTGAAGAACCTTCAGTTCAATATCATTCTTGTCACGTTTGCGAATAGCCTCAGCACATGCTTTCTCATCTGTCGGATCTACATGGCGCAAACGACGTTCTTCGCCGAAATAAGCCAACTGCTTCTTACGCATCTCACGATAAACGGGGAAAAACGCAGAAGCCTCACTTGGAGTAAGACCTACTTCAGAAGCAATGAACTGCTCTAAATCCGCTTCAAACTTTGCCGGATTAAAGTTATGTTTTTTCTGCGCTGCAGCAGATGCGCTGAACAACACAAAAGCTACGATAAGCGCCAAAGTTCTAAGTACATATTTATCAAAAAGTGCTACCATTGATGTAATATTTTAAAATCGTTTATTATATGATTCTAATTATTAGCCAAAAGTGAATATATATCATCGTTGTCGAGCATTGTATAGTCGGCATATTCGTCTTCAGACAAGTTGTCGACATTCGACGTCTTTACATTTACAGCCACATGTTTGTTCTCTGTGGTTTCAGAACCGAAACCGATGTATGTAGCAACGCCGGCAACAACGCCAACCATACATGCCGCAGCCACGTAGCCACGCCAACGTTTCCAAAGAGAAATATCTTTGGGCTTTACTTCGACGCGTTGCATAAGCTCTGTGCGCAGGCTATCGAAATAGCCTTCGGGCACCGTGAAAGGGTTCTGCTTTCCACAACGATTCAATATATACTGTTCTTCATTATTCATAGCGTCTCCTTTTTTGATATTATGACGCATCGCGGACCATTTGGTTTAAAACCAGTAAAGGAAAAATTTTTATTTTAACAATATGAGGCTGTAGTTCCTACATCATAGAAACCACAGCCTCTCAATTTATAGTTACGATTTAACGCTCAGAATTACATACCGAGGTTGATTGTACGCGAGAGTACATCGAGCTGCTGCTCACGTGTAAGCTTCACGAAGTTCACAGCATAACCGCTGACACGGATTGTAAGCTGCGGATACTTCTCAGGATGATCCATCGCATCGAGCAGAAGATCGCGGTCGAACACGTTCACATTGATGTGCTGTCCGCCAGTCGGTGTGAAGTAACCGTCGAGCAAGTGTGTGAGGTTGTCTGCCTGCATATCCTTTGTCTTGCCGAGAGCCGACGGAGCGATAGCGAATGTGTAAGAGATACCATCGCGAGAGTGCTGGAACGGCAACTTAGCAACAGATGCAAGAGCTGCAACAGCGCCCTTCACGTCACGTGCGTTCATCGGGTTAGCACCCGGAGCGAACGGAACGCCCTTCTGACGACCGTCAGGTGTAGCACCTGTGTTACGGCCATATACAACGTTAGAAGTGATGGTCAGCAAGCTCTGTGTCGGAACAGCGTCGCGGTATGTGCGATGCTGGCGCAGATACTCCATGAATGTCTCTGTGAGCGATACTGCAATCTCGTCTGTCTCATCACAGTTGTTGCCGAACGGCATATATTCGCCCTCTTCAATCTTATAGTCTACTGCAAGACCGCTCTCGTCGCGGATGATGCGAATGCGACAGTTCTTCATTGCAGCGATTGAGTCGGCAACGATAGACAGACCAGCGATACCGGTAGCACGTGTGCGCTCTACATCTCCGTCGTGCAGCGACATCTCAAACGCCTCATAGTCGTACTTGTCGTGCATGTAATGGATAATCTTCAGAGCGTTGACATAAGTCTTAGCCAACCAACGCATCATCTGCTCGAACTTAGGCATAAACTCCTCGTATGTGAGGTAATCACCAGTGATAGGAGCGAAGCGCGGAGCTATCTGCTCGCCCGACATCTCGTCACGACCGCCGTTGATAGCATAGAGCATACACTTAGCAAGGTTAGCACGAGCACCGAAGAACTGCATCTGCTTACCAATCTTCATCGGCGATACGCAGCATGCGATACCGTAGTCGTCGCCGAGATCAGCACGCATAAGGTCGTCGTTCTCATACTGGATAGCGCTTGTGTCGATACTTACCTTAGCACAATACTTCTTCCATGCCTCTGGCAGGCGCTCGCTCCAAAGCACAGTAAGGTTAGGTTCTGGCGACGGACCCATATTGTAGAGAGTATGGAGGAAACGATAGTCGGTCTTTGTAACCATCGAACGGCCGTCGATGCCCATACCACCAATAGAAGCTGTAGCCCAAATCGGGTCGCCTGAGAAGAGGTCGTTATATTCAGGAGTACGGAGGAAGCGTACGATACGCAGCTTCATGATCATCTGGTCGATGAGTTCCTGAGCTTCCTGCTCTGTGAGCGTGCCGTTCTTGAGGTCGCGCTGAATGTAGATATCCAGGAATGCGCAGACACGACCGAGTGACATAGCAGCACCATCCTGATCCTTAACAGCACCGAGGTAACCGAAGTAAGTCCACTGAACAGCCTCGCGAGCGTTTGTTGCCGGCTTTGTTACGTCGAAACCATAAGCAGCACACATGCGCTCAAACTGCTTCAAAGCCTGAATCTGCTCTGAAACCTCCTCGCGGTGGCGAACGATTTCTTCAGTAAACTCCTGGATGTCGATACGCTTGAAGTAGCGCTTCTTCTCCTCGATAAGGTTTGCTGTACCGTAGAGAGCTACACGACGGTAGTCGCCGATGATACGACCACGACCGTATGCGTCGGGCAAACCAGTGATAATATGAGCATGGCGTGCAGCCTTGATATCATCGTTATATGCAGAGAATACGCCCTCATTGTGTGTCTTGCGATATTTTGTAAAGATAGTCTTTGTTGCAGGATCAAGATCGTAGCCGTATGACTTCAGAGCCTTCTCCACCATACGAATACCACCCTTAGGGAAAATACCACGCTTCAGAGGCACGTCGGTCTGCAAACCAACGATAACCTCGCTATCCTTGTCGATATAGCCAGCACCGTAAGTATCGATGCTCTGAGGCAACTTTGTCTCTGCATCATAAACACCCTTCTCGCGCTCCACCTCGAACATCTTTGAAAGTACCTCCCAAAGATGGTTAGTACGCTCTGTAGGGCCAACAAGGAACGACTCGTCGCCGTCATAAGCTTCGTAGTTAGACTGAATAAAATCACGCACGTCGATTTCGCGCTTCCAATTAGAACCTTTGAAATCGTTTTGCAAATTTTGAAGAATCATAAAATTTGTATTAAATGAATATTAGTGTGTAATCGATTGCAAAGGTACTAATTTTTCTATATATACACAATATTATTCTGTCTTTCCTACTTCAAAACTGTCAATCGAGCGAATTTCATGAGCAGAGTCTTGGTTCCTGCATTCTGAAACTCGATGGTAGCCTTCTCGTTCTCGCCCACTCCTTCTACAGCAACAACAGTTCCAAGTCCAAAGCGCTGATGCTCAACACGGGCACCGGCATGTATGGTCTGTCGCTGTGAGGAAGCAGAGGCTTGCATACGCTGAGTTGACGCCGAAGTCTGAAAGCGCTGAGACACTGGCTGCACACGACGGAAACCAGAAGGCATAGTGCTTTGAAATGGATTGCGCTGCGGCGTTTCACGATATGGCTGAGATTGCGGACGTGACAAAAACGGCTGCGGCTGCCTTTCTGACGATTTAAACCCTGCAACATTGCCTTCGACGACCAAATACTGCTTGTCTATTTCCTTCAAAAAGCGACTCGGCTCGTTAAACATCATACTGCCATACTGATAGCGACTCTTAGCACACGACAAGAAGCAACGTTGCTCGGCACGCGTTATAGCGACATAAAGCAGACGGCGCTCCTCCTCCAACTCACGAATCGACGAACAAGAACGCGGACTCGGGAAGATATTCTCCTCCAAGCCTACAACGAAAACAGAATTGAACTCCAAACCTTTAGACGCATGTATTGTCATAAGCGACACACGCTCGTTTGAAGACGCATCATTATCGTCATCATTCTCTTCATCGCTGTCTGTAAGCAGAGCAACCTCTTGTAGGAAATTGGCGATATACACCTCGTCTTCATAACCTTCCTCGCGCTTTGTATCGACAAAGTCGTGCAGACCCGACATAAATTCCTCTATGTTTTCCTGACGTTCTGCACCTTCTATAGACTTGTCGGAAGCCAACTCGAACTTCAAGCCCGACTTCTCCAGAATCTCCTTACCCAAGCTGTATGCGTCGACTGTGCGATTGTCGCGTATAAACTCGTCAATGAGATAATAGAAACCAAGAACTTTTTTCTCGGTTCCGACAGAAACGCCTGCATTATACATGCTCGGATTGCCTACAACGTCCCACAAACTGACATTGCATGCACGCGACGCAGCTATAAGCTTCGAAATGGTAGTATCACCGATACCTCGTTTCGGATAGTTGATAACGCGCTTCAACGCTTCCTCGTCGTTCGGGTTTGCCACCAAACGGAAGTAAGCGATAACGTCCTTAATCTCCTTATGCTGATAGAAACTCATACCGCCATAAATGCGATACGGGGTATCCTGACGACGAAGCTCCTCCTCAAACAATCGACTCTGCGCATTGGTACGATAAAGCACAGCGATATCACGATAAGCGACACCATAACGATTGTGCAAGCGACGTATTTCATTACACACGACACTCGCTTCTTCCTTATCCGAATAAGCTATGTTCAGATGCACCTTCTCGCCATCACCATTTTCGCTGAACACTTCCTTGCGTATCTGGCGTTGGTTATAGACAATAACACTGTTAGCAGCTTTCACTATAGTTTGCGTAGAACGATAGTTCTGCTCTAATTTGAAGAGACGTGCACCTTCATATATGCTCTGAAACTTGAGTATATTGTCGATGTTAGCACCACGGAAAGCATAGATACTCTGCGCATCGTCGCCTACAACGCAGATGTTGCGTTGTTCTTTCGTTAGGAGCGTCAGAATTGCCTGCTGGGCATAGTTGGTATCCTGATACTCGTCGACAAGAACATAGCAGAATCGCTCGGCATACTTTTTAGCAATTTGTGGATTCTCGGCAAAGAGTTTATAGGTAAAGAGAAGCATGTCGTCGAAGTCGACTGCATTGGCAGCCTTGCAACGTGCTGCATACATAGCGTATATCTGTCCTAACTTCGGCATACTCGAAACCTTGTCACGCTCCATAAGATGCGGATCCGACATATACACCTCAGGCGTTACAAGACTGTTCTTTGCAGCACCAATACGACCTAATATAGCAGATGCCTTGTACTGCTTGTCGTCAAGTTGCATCTCCTTAATGATTGAGTTCACCACCCCACGCGAGTCGCCATCGTCGTATATAGAGAAGTTGCGCTGCAGACCGACAGCCTCTGCCTCCGCACGCAGTATGCGCAGAAATACGGAGTGGAACGTACCCATATTAAGATAGCGTGCGCGGTCCTCACCAACGAGTTCGGCTACACGACTCTTCATCTCGCGTGCTGCCTTGTTCGTAAACGTAAGTGCAAGAATAGACCAAGGAGCAAGTCCCTTCTGCAAGAGATATGCTATCTTATAGGTCAACACACGAGTCTTGCCAGAGCCGGCGCCTGCTATGATAAGCTCCGGTCCGTCGGTATATTCCACAGCTGCAAGCTGGTTGGGGTTCAATGATTTAAGAAGAGTATCCACTATATTGCTTCGTATATAAGTTTCAATTATTATTTATGTCTGTTACGCTTGTACACTCCGCCCGACGCTGTCGACGGATCGTAGTCTTCGCCTTCTTTCGGGAAGAGCGGCATGAACTTCATCTCGTACTCTATCTTTCCGCGGCGGGCACGCATATAAGCAGAAGGATTGCTGCTGTCGAACTTGCGCGGATTAGGCAGAGTGGCGGCTATGAGAGCACACTCGGCACGGGTGAGTTCCTCTGCAGTCTTGCCGAAGTGGTACTTGGCAACTGCCTCAGCGCCATAGATGCCGTCGCCCATCTCTATCGAGTTAAGATAGACCTCCATGATGCGATGCTTGCTCCACAACGTTTCAATTAAAGCCGTGAAATAGACCTCGAAACCTTTGCGCACCCAGCTTCTGCCCGGCCACAGAAAGACATTCTTGGCAGTCTGCTGCGAGATGGTGCTTGCTCCGTACTTGCGCTTCGAGCTTCGCTTGTTCTGATGCACAGCTTTCTGTATAGCCCCGAAGTCGAAGCCGTGATGAAGCAGAAAGCGCTGGTCTTCACTCGCCATCACAGCCACCGGCAGCGAGCGCGATATATCGTCGAGCGGTTTCCACGAATGTCTCATCTTCATCGACTCGCCGTCTGCTACCTGCTGGAAGCAGCGGATAACCATAAGCGGCGTAACATATACAGGAATGAACCTATATGCCACAACCACAAGAATTGTAGAACTGAAAAACAAGGCCAAAGCCCACTTTATCAACGTAGAAACGATACCTAATTTCATACACTTTCTAAAACAAAAAAATAAGGCAGAGAAGGAATGCCAAGAAGAAGTTTCGAAGCATTTCTCCTTGACATCCCCACCACCTTAATTCTTATACGCGGTAAGTTTTATATACTTGCTTTACTTGAGTGTGCCTGCATTTGCAGCGTCAATCATAGCCTGGCTTGCATAGAGATAAACCTCCACACGGCGGTTCTCTTTGCGGCCCTGTACGGTTGCGTTGTCTGCAACCGGCTCAGAGCTACCCTTACCAACTACTTTCTGAAGCTGAGAAGCCGAAACGCCGCAGCTCTTCAAGTAAGCCTCAACGCTCTGCGCACGTTTGTTGCTGAGCGGGATATTGATGCCGTCGTTGCCGGTTGAGTCGGTATGACCATAGATATCAACGTACAACAAGTTGTTCTCCTTCAATGTCTTTGAGAAGTTTGCAAGAGCAGTTTTTGAAGCAGCGCTGAGGTCTGCCTTGTTTGTTGCGAAGAGGATGCCAGAGTCGAATGTCACCTTAACAGCCTCAAGACCGTTAGCGTCTGTCACCTTCTCTACCTTTGCGTTCTCCACCTGCTTTGCCTGTTCAGCCACCTTATCCATGTGATGACCGATGATAGCACCTGCGCCAGCGCCTACAGCGCCACCGATAGCAGCACCTACGGCTGTGTTTCCTGCGAGCTTACCAATGATGCCGCCAACAAGCGCACCACCACCAGCACCAATTAGCGATCCTGTGCCCTGCTTAGTGCCACAACTTACAACGGCAAGAACGCCCATTGCCATTGTTATCCCTGTAATTTTGTTCATTTCTTTGCGTAATTTTGATGTTAAAAAAGAGTTTTTATGCGTTTTACCACGCATTTATAACTGCAAAGATACTGGTTTTTTTGATATAGTGGCTATATTACAACAATTTTTTGTATTTTTGCAGTGCAAATTTAATGTAATCAACATTATTAAGATACTTAAGAACATAAAATTAATCATTAAAAAATAATGGCAAAAGAATTAAAACAACTTACAAAGCGCTCAGAGAACTACAGCCAGTGGTTTAACGACCTCGTTACAAAGGCAGACCTCGCTGAGCAGTCAGCCGTACGCGGATGTATGGTTATCAAGCCTTACGGATATGCTATCTGGGAGAAGATGCAGCACCAGCTTGACGTGATGTTCAAGGAGACCGGCGCACAGAACGCTTACTTCCCTCTGCTTATCCCGAAATCGTTCTTCAGCCGCGAAGCTGAGCACGTAGAGGGATTCGCCAAGGAGTGTGCTGTGGTGACCCACTACCGTCTTCGCACCAACGAGGACAAGACCGGCATCGAGGTAGACCCTGCTGCCAAGCTCGAGGAAGAACTCATCATCCGTCCTACTTCGGAGACCATCATCTGGAACACATACAAGAACTGGATCCAGTCGTACCGCGACCTTCCTTTGATGTGCAACCAGTGGTGTAACGTAATGCGCTGGGAGATGCGTACACGTCCGTTCCTCCGCACATCAGAGTTCCTCTGGCAGGAGGGCCACACAGCTCACGCTACAAAGGAGGAGGCTGAAGAGGAAGCAAAGAAGATGCTGCACGTTTACGCCGACTTCGCAGAGAAGTGGATGGCTGTACCGGTCGTTCAGGGCGTAAAGAGCGAGACAGAGCGCTTCGCAGGTGCGTTGAACACATACACAATCGAGGCAATGATGCAGGACGGCAAGGCTCTGCAGAGCGGCACATCGCACTTCCTCGGACAGAACTTCGCAAAAGCGTTCGACGTTACATTCCTCAACAAGGAGAATAAGCCCGAGTACGTATGGGCTACATCATGGGGCGTATCTACACGTCTCATCGGCGCGCTCATCATGACACACTCTGACGATAACGGTCTCGTGCTTCCTCCGAAGCTTGCTCCTATCCAGGTTGTCATCGTGCCTATCACAAAGAACGCAGAGCAGCTGCAGGCTATCTCAGAGAAGCTCGCTCCGATTATCAGCCAGTTGCGCGCAGCAGGCATCAGCGTGAAGTACGACGACGCAGATAACAAGCGTCCGGGCTTCAAGTTCGCCGACTACGAGCTGAAGGGTGTGCCGGTACGTCTCGTTATGGGCGGTCGCGACCTCGAGGAGAACACTATCGAGATCATGCGTCGCGATACTCTCGAGAAGGAGACACGCTCGTTCGACGGCATCGTTGAATACGTAGAGCAGTTGCTCGAGGACATCCAGGCTAACATCTACAAGAAGGCTCTCGACTTTCGCGATGCTCACATCTACGAGTGCGACAACTATGAGGAGTTCAAGGAGCGCATCAAGAACGGCGGCTTCTACCTCTGCCACTGGGACGGCACAGCCGAGACCGAGGCAAAGATTAAGGAAGAGACTCAGGCCACCATCCGTTGCGTGCCGTTCATGTTCGAGCAGACTCCGGGTGTAGACATGGTTTCTGGCAAGCCGGCTACACAGCGCGTAATTATCGCTCGCAGCTACTAAGCATATAGAGTTTGATAATTCAGGTTTGCCGATCACGTTGTCAGCAATCTTGAATTATCATTTTTAGTTATCTATCAGAATTGCTATTTCAAACGAAAGCCCAACATAGTATAGGAACTATTAGAATTATATATTAAAACTATTAAAACACTAAAAAATGGATTGGATAATCAACCTATTTACCAACACTGAGTCGATTGCCCATATCGCCCTGCTCTATGCCATTGTCATCGCAGTCGGCATCCTGCTTGGTAAGATCAAGATTGGCGGCATTTCGCTCGGCGTCACTTGGGTGCTTTTTGCTGGTATCTTAGCAGGCCACATCGGTTTCACAGCCCCCAAGGACACAATGACCTTCATTCAGGACTTCGGACTTATTCTGTTCGTGTTCTGCATCGGTCTGCAGGTAGGTCCTGGCTTCTTCGAGAGTTTCAAGAAGGGCGGCGTAACACTCAACTTGCTCTCTACAACAGCTATCCTGCTGAACGTGGCCGTGATGTTCGCTTGCTACTATCTCTTCTTCGACACTAACGACAAGACAAACCTCCCGATGATGGTGGGCACGCTCTACGGAGCCGTTACCAACACACCGGGTCTCGGTGCAGCCAACGAAGCGCTCAGTTCTGTTTGGCAGAACGGCTTCGGCGAGTTGCCTCAGATTGCATCAGGTTACGCTTGCGCTTACCCGCTCGGCGTAGTAGGCATCATCGGTGCAACTATCGCCATCCGCTTCCTCACCCGCACAAAGCTTGAGGAGGAGGAGCAGAAGCTCGAAGCCGAAGAGGCAGAGAACCCGCATGCTAAGCCGCACCAGATGCACCTCAAAGTGAACAACGCTTATCTTTCTGGTCGCACAGTGGCTGAAATCAGCGACTTCCTCAACCGCGACGTTGTGTTCTCGCGTCTGTTCAAGAACGGCGAGTACAGTATTCCGACCAGCCGCACCGTCTTCGACATGGGCGACGAGGTGCTCGTAGCATGTGCCGAGGCTGACGCTCCGGCTATCCAGGCGTTCATAGGTCCGGAGCTGGAGACAGAGTGGGAGGAGAACGAGAGCAAGCAGCCGCTTGTTTCGCGCCGCATCGTCGTTACCAACCCGTCAATGAACGGTAAGACACTCGGCAAGATGCACTTCTCGTCTGTATACGGCGTAACCGTTACACGTCTTTCGCGTCAGGGCATGGACCTCTTCGCAAGCCGCAACTACCGTTTCCAGGTGGGCGACAAGATTCTCGTAGTAGGTCCAGAGGACAACGTGAACCGCATCGCCGAGCTCATGGGCAACTCTGTGAAGCGTCTTGATGCGCCTAACGTAGCCACCATCTTCATCGGTATCTTCATCGGTATCATCTTCGGTAGCATTCCGTTTGCTATCCCAGGAATGCCGGTTCCTCTGAAGCTCGGTATCGCCGGCGGTCCGCTTATCATCGCTATCCTTATCGGTCGCTTCGGTCACCGCATGAAGCTCAACACCTACACCACGACATCCGCTAACATGATGCTTCGAGAGATAGGCCTTGTGCTGTTCCTTGCGAGTGTGGGCATCAAGGCTGGCGCCAACTTCTGGAACACGGTTATAGAAGGCGACGGTCTGTTCTACGTACTCACCGGTTTCATCATCACAATCATTCCTATCCTAATTGTCGGCACTATAGCACGCATGAAGTACAAGTTCAACTACTTTACAATAATGGGTATGCTCGCCGGTACATACACCGACCCACCAGCCCTCGCTTACGCCAACTCTGTTTGCTCACGCGAGGCTCCTGCCATCGGCTATTCTACGGTTTATCCGTTGAGTATGTTCCTGCGTATCTTCACGGCGCAGCTCGTCGTGCTGTTCTTCTGCGGATAAAGAGAGAAAGACCATAAGACTATTGGTCGGAAAACAATAGCGGGTGTGTCCCAACTCCTCAACCGGAGTTCGGACACACCCGTTTTTTATTGCCCTAAAAACTAAGAAAAGTCATCGTGCACCGAACGCGAACGATGCGGACGGCGAACGCAATCCAATCGGACGGCGGACGGAATCCGATCAGACGGCGAACGCAATCCAATCGGGCGGCGAACGGAAACCGATCGGGCGGCGAACGCTACACAACGAAAAGAGGATGCACCGAAACATGAAACGTTCGGTACATCCTCTTCTTTATGTTACATCTTAGCCGACTGTGCGACTACATGTCATGATTACTTCTCGAAGTAGCGCTTGTACAAGCCCATGAAGCCTGCGCAGTGGCGAGCCTCGTCCTTAGCCATCTCGTGAACGGTGTCGTGAGTAGCGTCCATACCGGCAGCCTTAGCGTTCTTTGCGATGCGGAACTTGTCCTCGCAAGCGCCGCGCTCTGCAGCAATACGAGCCTCGAGGTTCGACTTGGTGTCCTTCAGAACGTCACCCAGGAGCTCAGCGAACTTGCTTGCGTGCTCTGCCTCCTCGAATGCATAGCGCTTGAAAGCCTCTGCAATCTCTGGATAGCCCTCGCGGTCGGCCTGACGGCTCATAGCAAGATACATGCCTACCTCGCCGCACTCACCGTTGAAGTGAGTCTCGAGATCCTTGATCATCTCAGGAGTAGCCTCCTCGTCGCGAGCGGCGCCGAGAGTGTGAACTGTAGCGAACGCCGGACCTTCTGTCGGATCTTTCAACTCCTTGAACTTGCTTGCCGGAGCCTTGCAAACCGGGCACTTCTCAGGAGCCTCTGTACCTTCATGAATATAACCACATACTGTGCAAATAAATTTCTTCTTCATAATTCTTCTGTTTTAAGAGTTAATAGTATTTTGTTAAAAAAGCCTTGTCTTTCGATTAGCCGGCGGCAGCCTCAAGCTGTTTCTCGCGACACTCCTTGCATACACCTTTATAATATAGCAGTACGTCGTCAATCTGATGACCTGCAAGTTCCTTACGGTTGACAACATCCGAAACTTCGTCGAAAATGTCGTAAACCTTGCGGCAGCACTTGCAGATGAAGTGAGCGTGAAGGCTGACGTCGCCATCGTAGCAAACTCGGTGCTCGTTGATTGTTATCATCTTGGCAGCGTTGTGCTCCGAGAACATTCTGAGCGTGTTGTATACCGTGGTACGGCTGAGTGTCGGAATCTTGGGAAGCAATGCCTTGTAGACCTCCTCCACCGTTGGATGAGTGAAGTGTGTCATCAGGTAATGCATTATCTCAATACGCTGAACAGAGGGCTTTATGCCGTGTTCTACAAGTCGGGTTACCGCGTCGCTGTGTTTCATTATCTAATTGCTTTGTTCATTACGTTTGCAAAGATATACAATTTTATAATAATTACAAAATAATAATTGTAAAAATTACATTCTTTGATTCTTTTTTATAAAAAGGCGGTTTTAGAGTCTAAAAATACAATAAATCGGGCTGGCAAGCGTTATTTTAGGTATGAAACTGAAATTATTTATACTTCAAATACTGTGTCTGTGCGCCTACGCATCTGCAAGCGCGCAGTCGTTTACGCTTACTGGTAAGGTCATTGACGAAAACAACGACCCGGTTGAGTTTGCGTCTGTGTCGTGCGCAAAGCAGGGCAAGATGACTATGACTGCGCTCAACGGCACTTATAGCCTGCAGTTGCAGTCGGCTGATTCGGTAGAGATTAGATTCTCGATGATTGGCTACAAGACGAAGGTGCGTGTGCTGCGCCGTCCGCGTGGCAAGCAGACCATGCAGGTAGTGCTGCACAGCAGCGACAACGCCTTGTCGGAGGTTACAATCACGGGCAAGCGCATCGAAACAGGACAGACGCAGGAGCTGAGCAAGGAACATATCAAGAACATGCCTTCTACAACGGGCAACGCTGTAGAGGAAATGATACAGAGTCAGGCGGGAGTATCGACGCACAGCGAACTTTCGTCGCAATACAACGTGCGCGGCGGTTCGTTCGACGAGAATAGTGTATATATAAATAATGTGGAAATCTTCCGCCCATTCCTCGTAAGAAGCGGACAGCAGGAGGGCATCTCAGTAATCAACCCCGACATGGTTGAGAAGATCGGATTCTCTACGGGCGGTTACGAGGCGCGCTACGGCGACAAGATGTCATCGGCGCTCAACATCGAATACCGCCGTCCGAAGCGTTTCGAAGCGTCTGCCACGGCAAGTATGCTCGGAGCAAGCGCTTTCGTGGGTATGAGCAACAAGAAGTTCTCGTGGAGCAACGGCTTGCGCTACAAGACAACGAAGTATCTGCTGGGTTCGATGGACACTAAGGGCGAGTATCAGCCTACGTTCATCGACTATCAGACATATCTCACGTATTCGCCCAACAAGCGTTGGGACATCAAGTTCCTTGGCAACATATCGGACAACCACTACAACTTCACGCCCGAAGACCGCGAGACCAACTTTGGTACGATGGAGAACGTAAAGGCGTTTAAGGTCTACTTCGACGGACAGGAGAAAGACGTATTCCGCACATTCTTCGGTTCGTTGGGCATAACACGCAAGTTCGGCGAGAACACGAGTCTTTCGCTCATCGCCTCAGCATTCAACACGCGCGAGCAGGAGAAGTACGACATACAAGGTCAGTATTGGCTCACACAGACCGAGACGAGCGAGAATCTGGGCGTAGGTACCTACTTCCAGCACACGCGCAACTATCTTAAGGCGCACGTAGAAAGTGCCAAGTTGCTGTTCATGACAAAGCAGAAGAAGCACGACATTGAGGCGGCTTTCACATACAAATGGGAGCATATCAACGAGAACTCGGTAGAGTACGAGATGCGCGACTCGAGCAAGTACAGCATTCCGCATACCGGCAAAGACCTCTATATGATATATAGTATGCGCGCGAAGAACACGCTCACCGCAAACCGCATCGAGGCTTATGCGCAGGACACTTACCGCTTCACGGGTTCGGCAGGCAAGACGCTCTACACATTGAACTACGGTGTGCGTCTCGCCTACTGGAGTTTCACGAAGGAGACAATCCTCAGTCCGCGTCTGTCGCTGGGCATCATCCCTGCCTTCAACGACAACATCACGATGCGCTTCGCCACCGGCCTTTACTATCAGGCGCCGTTCTTCAAGGAGATTAGAGACACCACAACGGTGAACGGCATAACATACGCTTCGCTCAACCGCAAGGCAAAGAGTCAGCGGTCTATTCACTTCATTGCAGGCTTCGACTATCGCTTCAAGATGAACAACCGTCCGTTCAAGTTCACAGCCGAGGGTTACTACAAGGCGCTTGGCAATCTTGTGCCGTACAGCGTGAACAACGTTAAGGTGGTATACTATGGCGACAACATGTGCAGCGGACACGCAGCAGGCTTGGACTTGAAGCTCTTCGGCGAGTTCGTACCGGGCACAGACTCGTGGGTGTCGCTCTCGCTAATGAACACGAGCATGAAGCTGAACGGCAAGTCTATCCCATTGCCTACCGACCAGCGCTATGCCGTGAACATGTTCTTCACCGACTACTTCCCGGGCACCACACGCTGGAAGATGTCGCTGAAGCTGGCGCTTGCCGACGGTTTGCCGTTCTCGGCACCGCACAGAGAGCTCGAGTCGAACGTGTTCCGTGCTCCTGCGTACAAACGTGCTGACATCGGTTTGAACTATCGCATCATCGACAATAACGACCGACACAACAAGCGCAACCCTATCCGTAACCTTTGGGTGGGCGCCGAGTGTCTGAACCTCTTGGGCATAAACAACGTTAACTCCTACTACTGGATTACTGACGTTACCGATCAGCAGTATGCTGTTCCTAACTACCTTACGGGCAGACAAATCAACGTGAAGGTTTCGGTAGACTTCTAATAGGCAAACACTCCTAAAACAACAGATTATGAGAAAACACCTATTGGCTATAATCATTGCATTGTCGGCACTTGCCGCCAACAACAGCTTTGCTCAATATAACGAAATAAAGTCGGAGAACATTGCGTCATTGCAGGTTGTGGCTGGCAACAACTGGCTCTCAATGCCTATAGCTACGCTAAACGGCGAAGCGATAAACATCAGTTTCGACGACCTCACGCACGAGTATCATCGCTATGTCTACCGACTGCAGCATTGCGAAGCCGACTGGAGTGTGTCTGAAGGTATCTTTGAGTCGGACTACTGTGAAGGATTTGCAGACGGCAGCACCATTGACGACATCGAGGAATCGCTGAACACCAATACGCTTTACACCCACTACCGACTTTCCATTCCGAACGAAAATTGCCGCATAAAGATGAGCGGCAACTATCGTCTCACGGTATACGACGAGAACGAAGGCGACACCGTCTTCACGGCTTGCTTCATGGTTGTGGAGCCGCTGGTTAAAACGAGCATGGCGGTGACTACAAACACCGATATCGACACAAACAAAGCCCATCAGCAGGTGGCTGCAGAGATAAACTATTCGGCTCTTGGCATTACGAATCCCAACGCCGAACTATATACTGTCGTGATGCAGAACGGACGCTGGAGCACTGCACGCATCAACGCTGCGCCACAATACCAGACCGGCAGCGGACTGCGTTGGGAACACAACCCCGACTATATCTTCAACGGAGGCAACGAATTTCATAAGTTTGAGATTCTTGACGTAACCCACCCTACTCTTGGCATTGAGAACGTAGGTTGGGACGGCAAGAACTATCACGCACAGATATGGACCGACCTTCCGCGACCGAGTTATGTCTACGACGAGGACGCCAACGGTAGTTTCTATATCCGCAACAGCGACAATATTGAGAACGACCGCATATCGGAATACGTAACAGTTCACTTCCGTCTTCAGGCTCCACGACAGAACGGCAGAGTGTTTGTCAACGGCGTGTGGACAAACGACCGCTTTATACCGCGATACGAGATGACGTACAACGAACAGACGAGGCTCTACGAAGCGTATATACCATTGAAACAAGGCTATTACTCATACCAATACCTCACAATGTGCGATGACGGCACGCTCCACCCCGTTTCGACAGAAGGCAACTTCTACCAAACCGAGAACAGCTACCAAATGCTTATATATTATAAAGGTATAGGACAACGCACGTATCGTCTCGTAGGTTACAACAAAATTAGAAGCTAAGCTCCGACAAAAAGTAAAAGAAAAGCAACCAAAAAGTCAAAGGAAAGTCAAAGGAAAGTCAACAACAATTCGAATATTTTTTTAAAATTCCGCAAACAATATAGCCGTTATATCAACTATAATCGCTATCTTTGCAAAAGAAACAAAGGAAAAAGACCATAAAAAGTCGGTTTCCAAGCTAAAAGACCTTTTTATCCACGAAAGAAACTGTTAAACGTTAAATAATAAAATGAATAATAAGGATTTAATGAATCATGCGGCAGACAACATTCGACTGCTTGCTGTATCGATGGTAGAAAAAGCCAAATCTGGTCACCCTGGTGGTGCTATGGGAGGTGCTGACTTTATCAACGTTCTTTTTTCGGAGTTCTTGGTTTTCGACCCAGATCAGCCGACATGGGAAGGCCGCGACCGCTTCTATCTTGATCCTGGTCACATGTCTCCTATGCTCTACTCAGCTCTCGCTCTGCAGGGCAAGTATACAATTGACGACTTGAAGACATTCCGTCAGTGGGGAACTATATGTCCGGGACATCCTGAGCGTGACATTATTCATGGAATAGAAAATACATCTGGACCACTCGGCCAGGGACACACTTACGCCGTAGGTGCTGCTATTGCAGAGAAGTTCCTTGAGGCTCGTCTTGGCAGCACCATGATGCAGCACAAGATTTATGCCTACATCTCTGACGGTGGTGTTCAGGAAGAGATATCACAGGGCGCTGGCCGCATCGCAGGCCTCTTTAAGCTCAACAACCTCATCATGTTCTACGATGCTAACGAGATTCAGCTCTCTACAGAGTGCGATGTCGTGATGCGCGAGAACACACGCATGAAGTACGAATCATGGGGTTGGAACGTTCTTGAAATCAATGGTAACGCTCCTGACGAGATCCGCGCTGCTCTTATCCTCGCTAACAAGGAAGAGAATCGTCCTACACTCATCATCGGTCACACCGTAATGGCTAAGGGCGCACGCAAGGAAGACGGATCAAGCTACGAGCGCAGCGTGAAGACTCACGGCGCACCGCTCGGTGGCGGCGCATACGAGAACACAGTGAAGAACCTTGGCGGCGACCTCAACGACCCGTTCGTAGTATTCGACGACGTTAAGGAACTTTACGAAAAGCGCAACGCTGAGCTTCGCGAGATCGTTAAGGAAAGACATGCTGCCGAAGAGGAATGGCGCAAGGCTAATCCGGAAAAGGCTGAGCAGATGAAGGCTTGGTTCTCTGGCGACGCTCCTAAGGTAGACTGGAGTGCTCTCGTTCAGAAGCGCGACGTAGCTACTCGTGTAGCTTCAGCCAACTGCCTCGGCGTACTGGCAGAGCAGGTGCCAAACATGGTTTGCTCTTCAGCCGACCTTTGCAACTCTGACAAGACCGACGGTTTCCTCAAGAAGACACACGAGCTTGCACCAGACGACTTCACCGGAGCATTCTTCCAGGCAGGTGTGAGCGAGCTTACTATGGCTTGCGTCTGCATCGGTATGTATCTCCACGGTGGTGTTATCCCGGCTTGCGGCACATTCTTCGTATTCTCCGACTACATGAAGCCGGCAATCCGTATGGCAGCTCTCATGCGCGTTCCAATCAAGTTCGTATGGTCACACGATGCATTCCGCGTTGGTGAGGACGGACCTACACACGAGCCGGTTGAGCAGGAAGCACAGATTCGCCTTATGGAGAAGCTGAAGAATCACAAGGGTCAGGACTCTGTACGCGTATTCCGCCCTGCAGATGCAGACGAGACAACTGTATGCTGGCAGATGGCTAACGAGAACATGGACACTCCGACAGCGATGATTTGCTCACGTCAGAACGTGAACTCTCTGCCTGAAGGCACCGATTACTCTCAGGTTCGCAAGGGTGCATACATCGTTAAGGACGATCCTAACTATGACGTTATCCTCCTCGCTTCTGGTTCGGAGGTGTCTACACTCCTCGCAGGTGCCGAGTTGCTCAACGCTGACGGCATCAAGACACGTATCGTAAGCGTTCCGTCAGAGGGTCTGTTCCGTACACAGAGCAAGGAGTATCAGGAGTCTGTACTGCCGAATGGCGCAAAGATCTTCGGTATGACAGCAGGTCTCCCCGTTACACTTCAGAGCCTCGTAGGCGTTGAGGGTATGGTATATGGTCTTGAGTCGTTCGGTTTCTCTGCTCCTTACAAGGTGCTCGACGAGAAGTTGGGCTTCAACGCAGAGAACGTTTACAAGCAGGTAAAAGATTACTTATCTAAATAAACAGGCATAGCTTATGCAGAACTTCACGTTAAGTAAGAAATTCTGCATAAGCTTGCTTTATTAATAATCCAATAAAACTACAGTACTATGGAAATTAAGACAGTAGGCATTGCATGCGACCACGCAGGTTACGCATTGAAGAAATTTGTTGTTGAGTACCTTGAGAGCCACAACATTCCTTTTAAGGATTACGGAACATACAGCGATCTGAGCTGCGACTATCCTGACTTTGCACACGAGTTGGGCGAAGCTATCTCTAACGGCGACGTTTATCCAGGTATCGGTATCTGCGGTAGCGGTGAAGGCATGGCAATGACTCTCAACAAGCACAAGGGCGTACGTGCAGCATTGGTATGGAATCCTGAGATTGCACAGCTCACACGCCAGCACAACGACGCTAACATTCTGGTTATGCCGGGACGCTTCATCGACAACAAGACAGCTGAGAAGATCATGGACGAATTCTTCAAGACTCCGTTCGAGGGCGGTCGTCATGAGAAGCGTGTAAACAAGATTGACTTGTAAAAGTTAGAAGCGTATTACAAGGTTTACTTGTAAAATTTTGACACACAAGAAAAGCTTACAGGAGACTATGACAACACGCCATAGCCTCCTTTCTTATAATACTTAAAAACGACAATGAAGAAAATTCTTATTTCTGCATCTATATTCGCTTTGAGTCTGACAGCGAATGCGCAGGGACAATTCATTTCCGACACCAACTACCGCAACACCGTGGAGAACATCTTCAAGGAGCGCGTAAAGACTGTCGGCAAGACATTCTATAACACACAGAAAGAAAACCTGACCGCCGACGAGCAGGAAGCATTGAAGTTCCTCTATGCCTACATGCCGCTTGCCGACGTCACCGACTACCCTACCTCGTTCTTCGCCGACAACGTGCGCATGTCATTCAAGGCTCGCAAGGAGATGCCTTGGGGCAAAAACGTTCCCGAACTGCTTTTCTGCCACTTCGTTGTGCCTATCCGTGTCAACAACGAGGCTCTGGACAATGCACGCTCGGTGTTCTACAACGAATTGAAGGACCGCATCAAGGGCATGTCTATGATGGACGCCATCATTGAAGTGAACCACTGGTGCCACGAGAAGGTGACATACCAACCTTCTGACGCCCGCACATCGGCGCCTCTCGCAACGCTCAAGACCGCAACCGGACGTTGCGGCGAAGAGAGCACGTTTGCCGTTGCAGCGCTCAGAGCCGTAGGCATACCTGCACGCCAGGTTTACACACCGCGTTGGGCTCACACCGACGACAACCACGCCTGGGTAGAGGCTTGGGCAGACGGCAAATGGTACTTCCTCGGTGCCTGTGAACCAGAACCGGTGCTCAACCTCGGTTGGTTCAATGCGCCGGCTTCGCGAGCAATGCTCATGCACACACGTGCTTTCGGCGACTATAACGGACCTGAGGAGGTGATGCTGCGCACAAGCAACTTCACAGAAATCAACCTCACCTCCAACTATGCACCGGTTGCGCCTATCGACTTCTATGTCAAGGACAGCGAAGGCAAGCCGGTAGAGAACGCCCGTGTCGAGTTCAAGATTTACAACTACGCCGAATTCTTCACAGCTGTAACAAAATATACCGACGCAAACGGTCACACCTCGCTCTCTGCAGGCATCGGCGACTTGGTTGTTTGGGCGTCGAAAGACGGCAAATACACCTACCAGAAGGTATCGTTCGGCAAGGACAAAGAAACCATACTCACCCTCCCAGGGGGTGCACCTACCAGTTCTGTTGGTGCACTTGAGACAAGTGCACCCCCTAAATGCACCTACTTAGACATCGTTCCACCGAAGGAAGATCCGCAGCTGCCATACGTCAGCGACGAGATGCACAAGGAGAACCAGCGCCGCTTTGCTCTTGAGGACAGCATTCGCAAGGCATATACAGCAACGTTCCCCACTATGGAGGAGGCAAAGCGCATCAATGAGCGCGGCGCCGAGTACATCTTCAAGTCGCGCGGCAACAAGCAGACCATCGTCGACTTCATCAAACGACACAGCGACAACGAAGACCGCGTGATGGGCATACTCGCCACACTCAGCGACAAAGACTTGCGCGACATCACAACCGAGATTCTCGAAGACAGCTACAACGCAACAACCGACCAGCTCTCGCCGCGTGTTGAGGACGAGCTGATTACAATTCCGTTCAAGCAGTACTTCGAGAAGGCGTTCAGCAAGAAGGCAGCCGACGCTTTCCGCGCCGACCCGATGAAACTCGTAGAATGGATAAAGAAGAACATCCGCCTCAACCCCGACAAGAAGGCTCTGCGCATCGCACAGACTCCGGTTGGCGTTATGAAGTCGAAGATTACCGACGAGCGTTCGCGCGACATCTTCTTCGTCGACGTGGCTCGCAGCCTCGGCATCGAAGCACAGAAGGACGCTGTGACGGGCAAGATACAGTACAAGAAGAACGGCGAATGGCAGGATGTGAAGTTCGACAACACAGCCGAGAAGACATCTACTGCTGCCGCGCTTGGCACAATCGTGCTGGCATACGAGCCTACAAAGCTGCTCGACAATCCGAAGTATTACAGCCACTTCACAATCAGCCGCATAGAGAACGGCACGGCTCAGCTGCTCAACTTCGATGAGGGTCAGGCTGACATGGGCAACGGCACTACATGGAGCAACACGTTCAAGAACGGCTACAAGCTCGACGCCGGCACATACATGCTAACCACGGGTACACGTCTTGCAAACGGCAGCGTACTCGCATCAAACCGTATCTTCGAGATTGTAAAGGGTCAGACAACAACCCTACCTCTTGAGATTCGCCAAAACACCAACGAAGTGTCAGTAATCGGTTCGTTCAACTCAGAGAGCCTCGTTACAAAGGACGGTAAGGAAGTAAGTCTGCTCTCACAGACCGGTCGCGGCTATTACGTTGTGGGCATCCTCGGCGTAGGTCAAGAACCTACCAACCACGCTCTGCACGACATCGAGAAGATGAAGGAAGCGTTCGAGGCATGGGGCCGTCCGGTAGTGCTGCTCTTCGAGAGCGAAGCCGACGCAGCCAAGTTCAACCACGACGAGTTCCCGGGTCTGCCGTCTACCGTGCAGTTCGCCCTCGACAAGGACGGATCGGTACGCAAGCAGATTGCACGTGAGATGAAGCTGATGAACGAGAAGCAGATGCCGATGTTCATCATCGCCGACACATTCAACCGCGTAGTATTTGTATCGCAGGGCTACACCATCGGACTCGGCGAGCAGATGCAGGGCGTGTTCAAGAAGTTGTAAACAAAACATTTATACTAAAAATCGGTCATTAGAAATTGGGCTACAGCTCAGTTTCTAATGACCGATTTCTTTTATCCTACATCGTTTTTGCTTAGTAACCTGAGTTCGGGATAAGCGACAGTCGTTTTTCTTGCTATGCCAGATTTCCGAC